>Ga0208375_1003354_pt1 | contig 13764 bp, 2 predicted proteins | sample RifOxyD1_FD_184038 | JGI IMG/M metagenome (GOLD analysis project Ga0208375, IMG submission 184038) | Soil microbial communities from Rifle, Colorado - Rifle Oxygen_injection D1 (SPAdes) | ecosystem: Environmental > Terrestrial > Deep subsurface > Rock core/Sediment | place: Rifle, Colorado... | reverse complement strand
CTCATTAACTATTCGCTCAACACCACGGACATTCTCGCGATCGGCAATACCGCCACCACCACCGCACCGTTCTGGTTTGATCCGAATACGACGACGGGATACATCTCCGGCAATCTCGGCGTTGGTACCACGTCCCCGTATGCGAAGTTGTCGGTGGTGGGTAACGTAGTCGCGGATGCGTTTGTGGCGACGAGCACGACGGCGACGAGTACGTTTGCGGGGGGTCTTAGAGTAGACTCTGGAACGCTCTCTGTAGATTTCTCCGCGAGTACGGTGGGTATCGGCGCAGTGCCCGCCACAACCGGCAAACTCAAAGTGGGCGGCGCGGGGTTCTTTACTACGGAATCCAACGCCTTTGACTCAGGGTCTCCCTACACATCACTTCTACTAGGGGATGCAGGTTTGGGAGGAGCGCTCTTTGCGTTCTATGACTCCACGGTCACCAGTCGTCCGTTCGTTGGACTCTCTGGGTATAACGGTGGATCTGATCGTGGCATCTATCTTGGCGGTGGTGTTTGGGACGCCACTGATGCGAATTCGATCAATTTCTATACCGATCCTACGTATTCAAGTGGGACGGATGATAATGGAGGATTATTGCGCGTGAAGATATTCTCCAACGGGGGGATAGGGATGGGGCCGGCTATTTCAGATGCTAATAATGATGGACTCCTCAATCTTACTGGTGCTACAACTGATAGCGATATTGTGTTTAGCGATATCACTACGGCACGATATACGCTCGGATATGATGTCAGTGCGAGCGCGTTTAAGATCTCCGGAGGCGACACACTTGGCACCAATGACTTCCTCACAGTCAGTAGTGTCGGCAACTTGGGATTAGGTACCACCTCCCCCTACGCCAAACTCTCAGTGGTGGGCACTGTGGTCGCGGATGCGTTTGTGGCGACGAGTACCACAGCGACGAGTACGTTTGCAAACAATGTTTCCATTGCGAGCGGCGCATCGTACCGCTTCTCAGGTACTCCTGTTCTTGGGTATACCACCGGAGGCCCACTCTTTGTGGGAAATGGGAACACGGTTTCTTCGACAGGTGTTGCGGTTGGACAAAGTAACACATCAAGCTCAGTTGTAAGTGTTGCATTCGGTACGTTCAATACCGCTAATAGTGTAGGTGCAATGGCGTTTGGGAAAAGCAATACATCAAGTAGTCTGTTCTCCGGCGCCTTTGGGTATCAGAACACTGCAAGCGGTCAATCGTCGGTTGCGTTTGGATACCTAAACCAAGCTACAACGTCGGAATCTATTGCGTTCGGAAACGGAAATAACGCAGGAGGTGCGGCATCAGTCGCACTAGGATATTACAATAGTGCCTATGCTGGTAATTCCATCGCTATCGGTAATAGTGTAATCAATAATACCGCCGACTCCCTCATGATCGGCCCCTCCGATACCGCCAAACTGACCATCCTTTCTTCAGGCAACGTCGGCATCGGCACCACCTCACCGTACGCAAAACTTTCAGTAGCGGGCAACGTGGTCGCGGATGCGTTTGTGGCGACGAGCACCACGGCGACGAGTACGTTTGCAAATCATATTTCAATTGCGACAGGAAAGGAATACCGCATCAATGGCCTTACAGTGCTTGCGGGTGCGGTGGGGAGTACAGGTACCATCGGGTTTGGAAACGTCGTGAGCGTTTCAGGAATGGCATTCGGCGCATCAAACACTTCGAACAGCCTTGCTTCGTTGGCGTTGGGACAATCCAATACTTCAAGCAGCGCACTTGCTACGGCTATTGGGTACAGCAATCAAGCCACTTCAAGTATAAGTACTGCAATTGGGTATGGTAATAATTCAGGAGGCGCAAACTCTGTGGCGATGGGAATCAACAATAACGCGTATGCCGCAAATTCCGTTGCTGTCGGTGCAAGTATCACCAACAACACCGCAAACTCCCTCATGATCGGCCCCTCTGACGCCGCAAAACTCACCATCCTCTCGAGTGGCAACCTCGGTATCGGCACTACCTCCCCCTACGCCAAACTTTCAGTGGTGGGCACTGTGGTCGCGGATGCGTTCGTGGCAACGAGCACCACCGCGACGAGTACGTTTGCGGGGGGGCTCGCAGTGGACACATCAACATTGTTTGTGGACCCATATAACAATCGAGTAGGTATCGCGTCGAGTTCGCCAAGCGCAACACTTTCTGTTTCGGGGACAAGCGGACAGACCGCAAGTCTTTTTGAAATCGCATCATCAACAGCCGCAAGACTTTTTAAAGTTGACAAGGATGGCAATGTGGCAATTACGCGAGGGTCAATAAGCAGTGGAAGCACGAATATTCTTAATGTAACAGGGACGCGCACCGCAGGGAACGGAGGAGGCGACATACTGGATCCTGCCGCCGGAATTTCCGCGACACTCACGGTTACTCCAACAGCAGACGATGGGGATATGTTTGGCAATAAATTCGGCACGACTCTTACGGGAAGCCTTACATACAGTGGAGGAATCGCTGGGGCAGTGAACCAGGCAAAATACACCGGTACTGGATCACTTAATGCCATGTATGGGGCATACAATTCAGTGCAAGGGACCAGCTCGGGTTCGATAGGAAGTGTGTATGGTGTGTATAGTGAGATCTCCCGCGCTTCAAACACAATCACGAATGCGTATGGGTTCTACGCAAGTATGGTGGGTGCTCCGGGCGTGGTCACCAACGGTTACGGATTCTATATCAGTGACTTTACAGGCACGTTCACGAATCGATATTCGATTTATGCAGATGGAGAGGCAAATACCGCATACTTTGGTGGCAAAGTAGGCATTGGCACCACCTCGCCCTACGCAAAACTCTCGGTGGTGGGAGAAGTAGTGGCAAGCCATTTCACCGCAACCTCCACCACGGCGACGAGTACGTTTGCGGGCGGGTTCAGTGTGGGTAATGGCGCGCTCGCATACGACTATTCCAGTCAGATTACGTCAGTAGGAAATCTCGAACTCGGCTCGCTCTCGTTTGATACTGATGCAGGAATGGTGAGCTGGATGGACATGCCGGTCACCGCAAGCTCGTCGATTGACACTGTGCACAGCTACACCGCACAGCTCGACGGGCTCTCACTTCTCTCAGTCTACGGTCTTTCTGATGGAGGTGGCACGGTCAAGCAGACCGCGATTGGTATCGGGACGACGACACCCGCTGCACGTCTCACTGTGACGACGGCGACCTCTACCGAAAACCTCCCGCTCTTCTTGGTCGCAAGCTCAACGGGCAGCACGCTCTTTAGTATTCTCAATAGTGGATATGTCGGCATCGGCACGACTACCGCAGCAGTCAACAACGCATTAGTGGTTCAAGGTGGCGTCTGTATTACTGCCGGCACGGCATGCCCCACAGTTTCCAGCGGGTCACTGCGCATTGATACGGCAGGAGTCGCGGGCGGAGATGACCCTGGCGATGTCTTCGACCTTGCAGAGCGTTATCCTGCAAGTGAAGTGATGGAACCGGGTGACATCGCCATGATCGATGTTGATTCAAGTCCTGCGACGGTAAAGCGGGGCATGGAAGGCGGAACCGCTTTGGGTATTGTTTCCACGCGTGCCGCAATCGCCATCAATGGTTCAGACCTCACGCTTGCTCCCAGCCACGAAGCAACTTCTACAAAGCCGCTCATCGCTCTCTCCGGCCGCGTCCCTGTTAAAGTCTCTCTCGAAGGCGGTACTATCGCCAAAGGTGATCGTATTACACTCTCCTCGACACCCGGCGTCGGCAAAAAAGCAACCGCCTCTGCCTACACGGTCGGTATTGCGCTCGACACGTTTGACGAATCATCAGAGAAAGACGGTAATGGTATCGGCAAAGTTCTCGTTTTCGTTAATCTCTCATATGCACACATTGATTCTGCGGTGGCGGACGGTTCCATTCTTTCCACTACGGGTTCAGCATATTGGAACTTTGATGACGCCACTGGTCGCCTTAACTTTGTCACTCCGCTCAACATGAACAACTTCGATATTGTTGGTGTTCGTGCCATCAGTTCCGCGACCTCTCAATGGAGTATTGATGAGGGAGGGAAATTGGTGGTGGGGGAGATCGAAGCACAGAAAGTGACGACCAAGACGCTGTGTGTTGATGATATTTGTATCGAGAAGGACACGCTGCGCGCGCTCTTGCAACGTAATGGCCTCTCTGGAACCACGTCTACAGATGGGGCTGACGGAGCTACAGAAGAATCGTCGACCACAGAAACATCTGGAGAAAGTGCAAACGATGAACTAGAAGCCCCAACTTCTCCAGAAGAGGAGCAAGAGACGCCCGTGCCGGATTCTGCGCCAGAAGTTGTCACGGAACCGGAGCCAGCACCTGCTGAAGTGACACCTGAACCAGAACCGACCACGGAACCAGAAGTTATCGCCGAGGCAGAACCAACCACACCCGAGGAGCAACCAGTAATTGAATAGTAATCAGTAATATAACCCGTATGAATCACAAGGCTACACTGCGCGAAGCGATTAAAGAAGCAGAAGAGAAAAAAGTTGCGATCGGACATTTTAATATTTCGAACATCGAAGGATTGTGGGGTATTGTGCATGCCGCGCGCGAAGTGGGCGCGCCGGTCATTATCGGTCTCTCAGAAGGGGAGCGCGATTTTGTTGGTGTGCGTCAAGCGGCTGCGTTGGTGAAAAGTATCCGTGAACAATATCAGCACCCCATCTATTTGAACGCGGACCACAGCTATTCATTCGAACGCGTGAAAGAGGCAATCGATGCGGGGTATGATGCGGCGATCTTTGACGGCGCAAAATTGCCGATTGAGGAGAATATGCGGATTACGAAACAGTGTGTGGAATACGCGCGCAGTGTAAATCCTGAAATAATAATTGAGGCCGAAATGGGCTACATCGGCACGTCATCAAAGATGCTCGACGCGTTGCCCGAAGGCGCTCTCATTTCGGGTGATGCGCTTACGTCGCCCGAAGACGCGAAGCGATTTGTCGCAGAGACAGGCGTAGATCTTTTTTCACCCGCTGTTGGCAATATCCACGGCATGCTGAAAAACATGCCGAACCCGCGCCTCGATATTGAGCGTATTAAAGAGGTTCGGGAATCGGCAGGTGTACCGCTGGTCCTTCACGGTGGATCAGGAATCGCCGATGAAGATTTTACCAACGGTATTCACAACGGTATAGCAATTGTACACATCAACACAGAGATTCGTGTGGCGTACCGCGATGCGGTGCGCGATTTTATTACCACGCACCCCGACGAGATCGCGCCGTACAAGATCGGGCAGACAGGCGTTGATGCAGTAAAACAAGTTGTCGCAAGTCGTCTAGTATTATTTAATAAAGGAGCGTAGTCACAATCGAGCATTGCCTCAGTAGTTGTATGAAAAAATCGATTCTCATAATGGTTCTTGGGGCAGTGTTTTTTCCGGCGAGTGTTTTGGCGCAGACGACAGGAGGTGCACAGAACGTTCTTTTTCGTGCGGACTTCAACTCGGGGAACAGCCCGTATCAGTTTGAGGGTCAATACCCAACGGGTACCAACTGGGCTGTCTCGACTGTTGCGGGTGGCGGCAAGGATGGCTCCAACGCGGCGCATTTATTGATGACTCAAAACGTGGACCAGTTTCAATCGGGATGGTATTTTAATGGAACTAAGCCAGGGGGTGGGTGGACATGGAATGATGTTGCGTACATTCGGTTTCGCGTTAAGTATGACGATAACTTTCGATGGGACGGAAGTGGGTCACAGCAAAACAAAATGGTTGATATCGGCAGTGGATCAGGCAGTCGTGTGATCTTGCATCAAGAGAAAGAGCGACCCACGACCCCATGTTCAATCAACTACGTGGACTATTCTCAAGCAGGGAATCCGATGTACTATACACCGTCATATTTCGGTTTGCCTGCAAATGCGTTTAATAACGGAGACTATGGATTTTTTAGTATAAAGAACGGCATCGATTTTCCATGCACACCGCCAGTGCTCATCACCCATGGTGTTTGGTACGACGTGCAGATGGCAGTCAAGTTGAGTAGTGCGCCAGGCGTGAACGATGGATACTTCAAGCTCTGGGTTAACAATAACGATGTAAACAGTCCCTCTTCGCAAGCGCTCAGTATTGTACGGAATACGGATGGATGGAATACCAGTTGGGACTTTGGTGGCTATTGGACAAATTTTGGCATTAGAACGCAAGGATGGACAGTTGATGATTTCGTTACCGCAACAACGTTTGATTCAAACTGGTACACCACAGGAGGATCGACTACCCCAGCCCCCGACACCACCGCACCCACCACCCCTGCAAATCTTTCCGCAACCACCGTCTCCACCACTCAGATCAACCTTGCGTGGACTGCATCGACCGATGCAGTCGGTGTAACCGGCTACCGTATCTACCGTAATGGTGCACAGATCACCACCACCACGGGAACAACCTACTCAAACACAGGACTTACTGCAGCAACCACCTACACCTATACCGTCCAAGCATACGACGCGGCAGGGAACAGTAGCGCACAGGCGGCAGGAGTGAGTGCGACGACGCAATCAGCCCCAACCCCAACACCCACCCTAACCCTCTCTGCAAACCCCACATCCATCACCACCGGAAACTCTACCACCTTGACCTGGAGCTCAACCAACGCCACCTCGTGCACGGCATCAAATGGGTGGTCAGGAGCGAAGGCAACGAGCGGTACACAAACGGTAACTCCGCCCACCACCACCACGTACACTCTTAGTTGTACAGGTGCAGGCGGTACGACCACTCAAAGCGTTTCTGTTGCGGTGAGTTCCATAGCGACGCCCACCCCAACTCCCACAGGCGTCTTCTTTAACGAAGGATTTGAGTCAGGAACCGCACAGAGTTTCTTGAGTCAATACTACGGCAATCTTGCCACACACACGCAGTTTGGTATCCAGCAAGCAATTCGCGCGGCGGGACAGTACGCACTCCGCTATCAGTATCTCTCCGGGGTAATGAATAACGACTTCGTCACCCAGCACTTTGGTGATAGTACGAAATCTCCCGTGCTTTCTGGCACCGCCGGGAATCATTACACGGACACCTATGTTCAGTATAAGACCTACTATTCACCGGGATTCAGTTGGTCGGGAGGAAACAATAAACAACTTATCTTTGGTACCGATGACGGCGTGTCTCACAGCGTGTGCTGTAATCCATGGGTTGCACACTACATGACCGTTCTTTCGGGGAATAATGGTACTCGTGGATGGTTTGATGCAGAGGCAAATAACAAGAATACTGCGGGTTCTCAGTGGATTGATCTCTCGCCTAATTACAACGGGTATAATGTCACCACGAATCCGTACTATATTGATTCCGGTAGATGGTACACCGTCGAAGTCCGCCGCCGCCTCAATGACTCCGGAGTTGCCAACGGAATTTTTGAGATGTGGGTGGACGGCACACAGATTGCGCGATATACCAACATACAATACCGTCTTCCTGGAACCACGAACTTTGCGTATGGTAACAACTTTGCCATGCTCACGAAGTATATTTCTAACCCCGCCCCCCAGAACCAAGAGACATACTATGATGATATTAAGTTAAGCACGTCATACATCGGCGTGGGAGGAGCAACAACTCCGGCTCCCACTCCCGACACCACCGCACCCACAACACCCACGAATCCTTTTGCCGGAGCCATCTCCACCTCTCAGATCAATCTCTCGTGGAGCGTTTCAACGGACAATGTGAGTGTAACCGGCTACCGCCTCGAACGTTGCACCGGAGCAACGTGTACGACATTCGCACAAATAGCAGCACCTTCTATCATCATCTACTCTGACACCAACCTTACTGCAGGCACCACCTACCGTTACCGTGTGCGTGCTACCGATGCCGCAGGCAACCTCTCTGCGTACTCAAGTATTGTCTCTGCCACCACACAGAGTGTTGTTGCGCCAACTCCAGTTCCTACGGTTATTTTAACGGCCATCCCCACCACACTCGCCGCAGGGCAGAACACCACGCTCACATGGTCTTCTACGAACGCCACCTCGTGCACGGGTAGCAATGCATGGTCAGGTATCAAAACGACGAGTGGCGCACAGACATTCGCGCCGAACGTCTCAGGAACATACACTCTCTCCTGTAGCGGTAGTGGAGGTTCAGCAGCGCAAAGTATTTCGCTTACGGTGAATCCTGCAGTTGACAGCACCGCGCCGGTTCTGGTCTCTGCGGTGGTCTCTAACACCACCGCAAGTTCCACGCGCATCACCGTGGCCACGAATGAAGCCGCAATCGCCACCCTCCGCTACGGACTCACGGCAACCACACTCACGAATACTGTTATGTCTACAACGGCCGGCATCACGCATGTCTTTGACCTCGCCAATCTTTCCCGTCACATCACCTACGCCTACCAGGTAACCCTCCGTGATACAGCAGGGAATACCACCACGGGACCTATTTCCGCATTCACCACGCTCTCTCATGACCCGCGACCACCCCGTGTGACGAACGTGACCGCCACCGCAGGTTCGGTCATTCTCGCTTGGACGAACCCTACCTACGAGTACCTCGGTGACATCAAAATTTACCGTAGTACGAACAATGGCAATGTCTTGAACAATCCTGACAGTGCCTACCACCTTGCCACGGTCCCCGTAAGTGCCACCACGTACACCGATACCACGGTAGCCCAGGGCACCACGTACCACTACACAATCTTTACCTACGACGATCAGGGTGCGTACTCAGACCCTGCGGAGATCACCTTCACCACGGGGTCAGACACCGTGGTCACCACTCCTCCACCTGCCCCCACACCGTCGACGCCAACGGGAACCGTGACCACCACCCCCGCACCAAATACCGGAGGAGGTGGAGGGAGCACTTCATCAGGCGGAAGTGTCGTCACCACGGGGGGAACGACAACTCAAGCCACCAACACCAGCACGGGGTCTACCACCACCATCCCAACGACACCGACTACACCAACAATACCGTCTACCACCACCTACCCACCCCTCACCCGACCACTTGGTCTCGGATCCCGCGGTGATGACGTGACCACCCTCCAGCGAATGCTTGCACAAGACTCGAATATCTACCCTGAGGGAGACATCACCGGCTACTACGGTCCTGCCACCCAGCGAGCCATCCAACGCTTCCAAATACAACACGCCATTGTCTCCAGCGGATCTCCTTCCACCACTGGCTACGGTGCAGTCGGTCCTTCCACTCGCGCACAACTCAACACCCTCTACGCAGGTACGACCACACCTACCGCATCAGGCCTTACCCCAGAGAAACGCGCCCTCATCCTCGAGCAGATCAGACTGCTGCAAGAGCAGGTGAAGCTCCTTCTCCAACAGCTGACGCTTTTGTTGCAGAGGGGTAGGGTGTAGGGTAGAGAGTAATTATTATCAAAGCCACTATCTGTTTTTCTTTACACATATGAATCGCATCTCACGTACCACCGCATCACTCCTTACTGCAACATTCGTTACGCTCATGTTCCCCCTTGCGGTGAATGCGGCGACGCTCGGTTGGCAGCTTGACTTCAATAACGGATTTCAGACCATTCAACCCACTGAAAGCCTCCTTAAAAGCGCTGACGGAGTACTTAGTGTTGACAACACAGTAGACCGGATTGATCAATTGTGCACCGGCGGACGAAAGTGGTCGCTGGCAGATCCGGCAGGTGGGTCGAATCCGGCACTGAACATCCTCCAAGGTGGCGATGACATCTGCCTTACGGGAGCAGTAGACAAACCAAAGCACCGAGCCATGTTCCACCCGACAGAACTCGGAGACAAATATCCATATGCAATCGACGAGGACCACTGGTTTGGGTACAAGGTCTGGATCCCGAATAATTTTCCTCTTAAATGGTTAGCGGATAATAATAGGACAGTGCACCACTTCTCGATACAAGGGGAGGGGAATATCATCATAAAGGGCGGGCAAACCGGCACTGCATATTATGAAGTGACTCGAGATTACACGGTGAACATAGACCAGCAGCTCACTGCTGCGAAAGAGACCATATCGATACCAACCGGACGCTGGGTGAACGTGGTCTATCATGTCTTAAGGAAGCGAGATACTACTGGTCTCATTGAAGTGTGGATCGACGGCGATAAGAAAGTGACTATGCAAGGGCGCACGGCTTCCGACCCTGATGCGGTTGGACAGGACCCTTCTAAGGTAGATAACATCGCTCGTTGGAAAATTGGGTTGTACTGGGGTGGCGAAAATACTCCAGACACCAGAATTTACCTTGACGATATGAAGTACGCCAAAGGCGCGGATGGATACGCATTGGTCAATCCCTCACAGGGCGGAGGAGGAACAGCAGACACCACCGCACCCACCACCCCAACCACCCTCACCGCCACTCCCACCTCCACCACCCAGATCAATCTCTCTTGGAACGCCTCCACTGACAACGTAGGTGTCACCGGCTACCGCCTCGAACGCTGTACCGGAGCAACCTGCACCACCTTCACTCAAGTAGCAACACCAACCGGAGCCACCTACTCAAACACAGGACTCACCGCAAACACCACGTATCGTTTCCGCACACGTGCCACTGATGCCGCAGGCAACCTCTCTGCGTACTCAACGATTGTGAATGTAACGACGCAGAGTGCTACAACCCCAACCCCCACCGCAACACTCTCTGCTAACCCTACATCTATCACCACCAGAAACTCCACCACCTTGACCTGGAGCTCAACCAACGCCACATCTTGCTCAGCAAGTAACGGCTGGACAGGCGCCAAAGCAACGAGTGGCACACAAACACTTTCACCCACAACCAATACCACCTACACCATCTCCTGCACCGGAGCAGGGGGAAGTATTGTGAAGAGCGTGACAGTGGCGGTGGGGACAGGGGGAGGGGCGACCATGAAATACTCCTACGATTTTGAAAATGGACTTACAGGTCTTGATCTTCGCTGTGAGTCATTGAGTAATCAGCAGGGTCGCTACACCATACAGAGTCAGATCGTACGCGCAGGGTCAAAGGCGCTTAAGATCGTGAACACAAATGGTACACAACCCGGAATTGATCAATGTAGTGCGGCCGACTCTTTCAAGCATCGTGCGGAAATATATCCTCCAGATAGGGCGCAAGACGTTACTGAGGGGTTAGAGCACTGGCATGGTTTCTCGCACTACTACACTGCTCCATTGCCACCATCGAGCAATACTGGCTATATTATCTGGCAAACAAAGCACGGCGCGGGTGGGCCGGAACTCGAGATGACATTTAAGGGTGATTCGACGGTGAGTTTGGGTGTGCAGTCTGGTAGCATAGACAACGATGTTGAAGTGTTCAGGATACCGGTACAGTTAAATACTTGGAACGACTGGGTTATCCGTCAAGTTCGTTCTTGGCACGGCGACGGTATTCTGGAAGTATGGTTAAACGGAAGGAAACTCGCACTCGTCAACCTCAATGGCAATACGGCTCGGCCTGATTCGAGTGGCAATGACATGATGCCATCAACGGGATCATACTATGGGCCTGAAGATAGAGGTGATCCTGACTATACAATCTACATCGACAACTTCAAGTACGCTCAAGGCCAGAGCGCCTACGCCCTCGTCGACCCTGCACAAGGCGGAGGAACGAGCGACACCACCGCACCCACCACTCCAACCTCCTTCACCGCAACCGCAATCTCCACCACCCAGATCAACCTCGCGTGGACTGCATCGACCGATGCAGTTGGAGTAGCCGGCTACCGCCTTGAACGCTGCACCGGAGCAACCTGCACCACCTTCACCCAAGTAGCAACACCAACCGGAGCCACCTACTCAAACACAGGACTCACCGCAAACACCACGTATCGTTTCCGCACACGTGCCACTGATGCCGCAGGCAACCTCTCTGCGTACTCAAGTATTGTGAATGCAGTCACGCAGAACGTGGTTGTCATCACACCCTCAACTAAGTTCTCACTCAATGACCGCGTCAAAGCAACCGCAAACCTAAACGTCCGCACCGCACCCACGAACAACACAGCCGGCACGCTCTTGGGAACCCAACCACTCAATGCAGAAGGTACTGTCATTGGCGGACCACTCTCCTCGGTGAATTCAGCTGGAGAAACCATCTGGTGGTGGAATGTGAACTACGACACCGCACCCGATGGCTGGAGTTATGAGTTGTATTTGGAGAAGCCAAGTATAGGTACCGTCTACACGGTGTCATCCGTGATGCAATTCAATTCTCGTGCCGGAGCACTTCTCCCGGGCGATGAGCTCGTCGTAAAGAACGGCATATACACCGACTGGGATCTGAATGTATCTTCGTCGGGGTCGGTCGATGTTCCGATCATTATTCGAGCCGAAACTCCTGGGGGCGTGACCTTTGGCGGCGCAAGCCGGATCATCGTTAACGGCCGATACGTGAATCTTTCCGGTCTCGCGTTCAAGGGTGTCTTGATCGCCCCGATCATCGATTTTCGCGGTGGTAACGGACGAATCACTACATCCTCGTTCATCTCGAGCGGGGCAGCTACCAGCCATTCGAGCCATGTCGTGCGCGTGCAGTCCAGTGACAACCGCGTAGATAACAACTATTTCGAGGACTGTCTTTCTAAGTGTGCTGGCATCTGGGATCCCAGTAGCGGTACGCTTCGCAATCGATTCGATCACAACACCTTCAAAAATTTGCGACGCTTCGGGCAGGAGGAGGTGGAGGCAATCCAGATCGGGCAGCAAGGCTCGCAGACCGGCAACTCGACTGTCGTCACGAACACTGTCATTGAGAACAACCTGTTCGACAACGCTAGCGGCACAGCCGAGATCGTTTCAATCAAAAGTTCCGGCGTTATCGTCCGTTACAATACATTTCTCAACTCCATCGGCCAACTTACCCTGCGAAGCGGTCAGGGGAATCGCGTAGAAGGCAATAACATCATCGGCTCGAGGAACGGCATAAGCGTTAGCGGACCAGATCACGTCATCATTAACAACCTGATCGTCAACAGCGAGCAGTCAGGAATCCGGTTGAACGGACTTTCAACAAGTGGGGGGAATGGCCATGTAGCCGCGGATAATACCCTGGTAGCGAACAACACCATCGTCGGATTCAGCGAGAACGGAATCGTGATCAACCCTTCAGATTCGACCCCACCGACCGGTATCAGCGTTCTTAACAACCTGATCACCGGATCGAGCGGCACCCTCTTAAGCGTTAGCATTGAGAACTCGGTGGATCATACCATACGGAAAAACCTGCTCTGGATTAGCGGTTCGGCAAAGGTAGGATATAGCGGAACCGAGGCGATTCTGAAAGATCCGCTGATCAAAGGAACAGGTGCAGCGCTTACGATCAGCAGCAATAGCCCCGCCGTTGATGGTGCTCTTGCTGTATCTCAAGTCAGCTTAGATCGTCATACGACGAAGCGCCCATCTGGAGCAGCTCCAGACATCGGCTCAGATGAATACGTAAGCGGCACCACCACCCCTGCACCCACCGCAACGCTTACTGCATCACCACTCTCCGTCACGACAGGAAACTCCACCACCTTGACCTGGAGCTCCACCAATGCCACTTCCTGCACTGCCAGTGGCGCATGGTCAGGCACCAAAGCAACAAGTGGCACACAAACACTTTCACCAACCGCAAACACCACCTACACCCTAACCTGCACGGGAGCAGGAGGTACGACCACACAGAGTGCGACGGTCACGGTGACTGCGGCAACCGACACCACCGCACCCACAACACCCACGAATCCTTTTGCCGGAGCCATCTCTACCTCTCAGATCAATCTCTCGTGGAGCGTTTCAACGG
>Ga0208375_1003351_pt1 | contig 13773 bp, 16 predicted proteins | sample RifOxyD1_FD_184038 | JGI IMG/M metagenome (GOLD analysis project Ga0208375, IMG submission 184038) | Soil microbial communities from Rifle, Colorado - Rifle Oxygen_injection D1 (SPAdes) | ecosystem: Environmental > Terrestrial > Deep subsurface > Rock core/Sediment | place: Rifle, Colorado... | reverse complement strand
AGAGACGTTTATACTTAGTTGTCATAGCTTCAGTGCCTTCCTCACTGGAGCTATGATTATTTTAATACACCGGTGGAACCTTGTGTTCAGTCACCGCCTGAAGGCGGTGGTTAGGGCTGGCGCTAATATCTAATCTACACTGATACAGCCATTGTCTGGATACCGACAAAATTCCCTGTGGCGACATCGATGTCAGTGTTGCGAACTGCTAAGGTAATCACCTCACGCATATTTTGCATCAGTTCATCAATAGTGTTGCCTTGAGAATAACAACCTGGGATATTTGGCACAGACCCAACGAATACACCATCTTCATCTTGCTCAATGTATACCGTATACTTTTTCATTCTTATATTATACAACAGTTTTTATTTAAAATCTATGGGGCTGTCTTACACCAGGTTAATTGATTCTGTATTGCTTCGCGAGGGCTCGCAAAGACAGAGATGTCGAGAGAGGGTCATCATCTTCGAGGAATGGAGCGAAAGCGGAATGACGTGGCCTGCCTGCGCAGGCAGGCAATCCATGAACGACAACGACGTGGATTGCTTCACTCCGTTCGCAAAGGTGGCGGATACCTCGCCCACAAACCGTCGTCTTCGCGAGTGAGAAAGCGTGAGACGCTTTCGCAAGACCTTGCCAGCTCTTTTGTAAAAAGAGCGACAAGGTGTCCAGTCCCTGTATTAGCATACAGATTTCACTCATTCGGTCATAAAAATAAAACTACACTACGTTACGTCTTATTTTTACGACACTCGTTCGTTTATCTGTAAGGGAGTGGAGTGGCAACGGAATGACGTGGCGATCCACGGGTAATAACGAACGGTGTGGATTGCCACGCTGTGGCTCGCAAAGACGGTGGTGATGACGGATGGTGTGGATTGCGGCCTGCTGTGCTTCGCTCGCAGCTAAAGGCGCTCGCACAGACGGAGATGGGTGAGGTGGAATGGTGACGGGTGACTTATTCGACTTTTTTGGTGAGAAAAAGTGCGCTGGTGGCGATGGTGATAAGAATAATGAGAGCTAGGTATGGCCAGTAGGTGGTGACGGGGGTACCTGCAGGCACCCCCACTTCCTCCGGCCTCACCTCATCCAATCCCTCTGATTCATCCAAATTTGACCCAGGCGTGACTTGATTTTGGTCTCCGATAATAACCTCATTTGAGCCAGTTTCTGCACCGGAAAAGCCAAATGGGGATAATGACGAGGCGGATTGCCGCGCTTCGCTCGCAAAGACGGACGGTGACGGGGGGACGTGGACTGCTTCGTTGTCACTTGCAAAGACGGAATTGGGGTTGTCTGTAAAGGTAGCCGACAGCAATTCTGGATCTGATTCAAAAAAATCACCGCCGATTGTTTCATTAGTGAAGCTGACTTCCTTTGTGTCAGCGGTTGAAGCAACCTTCACTCCTTTGGCATCACTGAGAGTCACCACTTGACCCCAATTCCCCGACACTCTGGCCTTGGGCACTGTTATGGTACTACGTGATAAAAGTACAGTCCGGGGAGGAAATTTTATCTCTGTACTACCGAGGAGAGTGTAGTTGGATAAATCTAATTCATAAGGTGAATCATTATTGATTTGAATATCACCGACAGAGTTTTTGGAAAGTGATGCAATAACCGGAAGCACCGTAATCTCGCGTCTAGCGGTCTGATCTTTATGGGTAAGACTGGCATAGAGAGTGACCACATAAGTACCAGGATAGGTATAGATATGAGTAGTTTTCTTTTGGTTACTGGCATCTAAATCACCAAAGTTCCAATAGTATCTTAGCGAACCAATTAAAGCAGAATCAATACCACTAGGTGTCACATCAAATCCAACTGTTTGATTGACATAAGCGGTACTGGGAACAATTAAAGACAATTGAAGAGAATCTTTAACCACTGGTTTGGGTGTTTCTGTTTTTACTGATGGTTTGGATGTTTTTGAACTCGGAGATGGTGAGGAGGTGTCTGTCGTTATTGTTGGTGAAGCAACGGTGGCGTTAGCTCGACCTGGAGTTCCCGGTGCTGTTATCCAACCATTATTTGTTCGTTGAGCAGTATCTTTGGTAGTATTGTCGCCACCAATATTTTGCCAATTTTCACCACCTGCGACTTCATTTTCTGTATTACCGTCACTACGGGTTAGTGTGACGGTAGCACCCGAATTTACGAGGGCGCCGGTATAAATAAAAAACGCCATACCTGGTGCTGATTCATCACTAGTCCGTTCCAGAACAACATATGACTGTCCTGGAATTGTTCCAGTTAGAAGGATATTCAATTTCAATCCATCGGTCAAAGTCCAACCATCGACAATTTCATCAGAACCATTATTGTATAACTCAATCCATTCATCATCAGTTGAAACAGTGGTACCCATCCAAGCAATTTCTGAAATTTCAATCGAGGCCGAGACCTGTGCCGGCAAAAATGCAAATATTGAAAGTGAACACAGTAGAGCCAAACGCATAACTATTTATTTGAAGGGTGACCGCGCGTGTCCGGTGTCCTTTAAGATTTTAGTTATCTGCTTTGGGTCTGGGGCATCTGCTTTGGGTCTTTCGACTGCAGTAGATTCTAGCTGAGCAAAAGTGACTTCTGTTTCGGCGGCCAGTTGTTCTATCTCATCACGATGACTTTTTTTGATATTTGTCTCTGGCATTTGTGTGGCTGAAATATCGACAGATGTTTTGAGGTTAGTGATATTTAGATGCTCGTCCGATGTTTTTACCTCGGTAGAGGTTGGAACAGTCTCCAGAGCTGCTGCTAACGCTGAACGAAGTGCGGTTGGGTTGGCAGTGACACCGGACTTACCCGTTGCAGGTTTGTCATCCGAAACCGGTTTATTTTGGCTCGCAATTTTTGTCAAAATACTACGTAGATCTTCACTACTCTTTTCAACCGGTCGAGGTGATCGAGATGAAAATGAAGTAGTTTGGGTGACTGATTCTTTGTCCGAATGGTGGGAAGCTCTATTTTCTCTACTGGTATTATTGGGGGATGATTTGATAGTTCTACTGATGTCTTCTACAACTTTAGCTACAGTATCGTCTGTCACCGCGACATAGTTTGTGACAGTATCAACTGGTGCAACCACTGATGTTTGGGAAACAGTTGGTTTTGGTGCGGGGAGGTGTTCTTTGTGGTCATGCCTACCGTTTTTATTTTGTGAACCATTGTTATGATTGGTTGAATTCGCACCGTTGTTACCGTTAGTGCCGTTATTACCATTAGTTCGGCTCGTCTTTTGTTCCGGGACAGCCGTGGCGTGGAGAGCAGTAACTACCTTTTCCACGACACCCCGTGGTTTGGTGTAGTTACGACGACTGGCGGCAATTACCATATTTTTGCAAGAAATTCGTGGTGGCTCAATCGGTGGCAAGGTCACAGCTGAAAATGGTTGCGAACCAATACCGTCAATCATCAAGGTCAGATAGATTTGCGCGAAGCCAAGATTAACCAAATCTGGCGCTAAAAAGCGGGGAGTGAAAACTGTTTCCAGTACCTCAGCATCAAATGGCCCAACTCGAAAAGTAATAGTAGTACCGACGTTACCAAAAACCGCATCTCGCACTTCCTCTTCCATTTGTTCAATGTATTGGTGAGCAATGATGAGATTTAGGTGATATTTGCGCGCTTCAGAGAGAATATTAGCGAAGGTGGCATTAGCGAAGGATTGAAATTCATCTACATAAAAATAAAAGTTCGGTTTCTTTTTCATTTCAGCTACCGATAAATCTGCTCGGCTCATAGCCGCGAGGTAGATACGAGTAGTAAGCATTGATCCAAGTAAATTAGCGTTAGTCTCCCCTATCAATCCTTTTGAGAGGTTCATAATTACAATCTTTTTCTCATCCATGCATTTACGAAAATCGAAACTAGAATGAGGTTGTCCAATGATGTTGCGAATAAGTGGATTACCCGTGAACTGACCAACTTTATTTTGAATAGCTGGCAGTGCCTCAGCTGCAAAGCGCTCAGTGTAATTAGCAAACTCATCCACCCAAAAAGATTTTACTGCCGGATCGGTACAATATTCAACTACCTGCTTTCGATATGCTTTGTCACTAAAAAGTCTGTTAACTGAAAGTAGAGTGGTGTCTGGATATTCTATCAATACCAAGAGTGCATTAGTGAGGATGTATTCCATTCGAGCACTCCACGCGTCTACCCAAATTTTCTTGAAGGTAGACATCAGACCTGACACCACTAGATGTCTTTTGTCGGGACCAACATCCTCCATCACGTTAAAAGAAATCGGATTTTCCAAATCAAACGGTGCAAAATAAACGACATCATTAACGCGGTGCTCGGGAACATAATCGAGAAGTGTTTCAGCCGCCGAGCCGTGTGGGTCAATAAAGGCCATCCCTTCGCCATTTTGGATATCCTGCACAGCCATGTTTTCGAGCAACGTTGATTTACCCATGCCGGTCTTTCCGATAACGTACATGTGACGCTGTCTGTCTTTGGCCTTAATGCCAAATTTGACATCCTGACCACGGGCGTCAGTCTTGGCAAAAAAAGTTATTTTTTCAGGATCAAAATCCATATCGTATTTAGTATAGCAAACAACCAATCCATCTCAAATGAAGTTAACGGTGTTTTTGTCTTTGTGAGTCATGGCGACGTCTTCGTCATTGCGAAGAATGGAGCGATGGCGGAATGACGTGGCCTGCCTGCCGGCAGGCAGGCAATCTAGAGTGGCGACCATGTGGATTGCCGCGCTGTGGCTCGCAAAGACGGTGGTGGGCCGTTTTCGTCTTCGCGAGCATCACGAGTAGGGCGAGTGATACGTGGCGATCCAGAGTTGAATGACGTGGATTGCTTCGTTGTGACTCGCAAAGACAATATTTGAAAATTCGCCAAGACGACAAAAATAATTAGTGACTTAATATGCAAAGCGCGCTTGCGCATAGGAAAGTAATTCGTTCACATCGGCGTTGCGTTGCTTAGATCCCAGAAGAATAATGGCCAAAATTCTATTTTGTCCTTTGACGGTAATTTTGTGTAATGAAATGGATGTCTGGCCAGCTGCCTCTGTCTCACCTACCTTACCTCCAATAAAATTATCTAAATCTTTTATTTTGTTGAAATTCTCCAGCTCGCCAAATTGGCCACTGATGTAAGCAGTGGGCAGATTTTGATTGTCTGTAAGATCAATAATAAACCGTCTATTATTATAAATATATTGAACAAGTCGAAGCAAATCCCCCACTGTCGAAACATTGTCGGCACTAAGTCCGGATGGATCAGCAAAAGTGGTGTGGTCAAGCCCGAGAGCGACGGCTTTTTCATTCATATATTTAATGAATTGCTCACGGCCAGTTTGCGAGGCAATGACTTCTGCCGCCTCGTTGGAAGATTCCACCAATAACAACTGCATCAAGCTATACATGGAAACGGTGTTCATGCCCTGCAATCGCGGTATCAAAGATTGAACAAAAGTGGGGTGGCTAGCTGAAACATTTTTATCAAGATTGATATAATCGGCCGCCACGAGTGCAGTCATCAGTTTGACCAACGAGGCAATCGGCGCCTCACTATCTAGGTCGCTACCGGCCAATACGGTATTGCTTTCAATATCAGCAATTAAGTAATGTGGGGTTTCCAAGTCTGGGATTTTTGGCTCATAGACAAAGGTGTCAGCGGTTTGAGCTTGTTCATATACTAGAACCGGGGTGTTGACTGATGCTAAATTATATATTTTTTCTGCGTCTTCATTTGAAAGACGGACACAACCACCGGAATATCCCTCCTCAACAGGAGTACCATCGGGATAATATGGCCAACCGTGAATGAAGAAGTTTCCTTGAAAGGCCATACTCCATGGTTGATAGACATGACCAAAAGTTGAAAAATGATTTTTTTCTTTTGATTTTATTTGGTAAAGGCCAGCTGGTGTCTCCCACCATGAACCTTCTTTTCCTTTGGAAAGAATTGTCACCTGTTCATTAAGAACACCGTCTTTGAAAAATCGCAACTGCATGGTAGTCAGGTCTGCTTCAATAAAAGTTTTTCCAGCATCAATAAAGCTTTCGCGGGTTTCAGTAAAGAAATTTGGCTGAGACATGGCCACTTGTACTCCATAATTGAGCGGGGTCTGATCATGAGTGTACGGGTTTTCAACTATTACCGGCACGTTGGTACCACCGCCAATTGATGACGCGAGCAATCTCTGCCCATTATTATTAATAAAAGATAAAGAACCAAATGAAGCAACGGCTATAAGTAACAACGATAAAGCTATGCGAACTGGTTTGGCTGTGAGAAGGCGGTGAATGGTAATAGTGTCACCAACAGACTCAATATAAGCCCGAGGAGTAAATAAATATTTTCCGTCAGGAATTAGCGAACCACGAATAATTGTGGGTGTGTCTTCAGAATCGTTAACGGCATAAAAGCGCCGAGCGCCTAGCTCTTCGTTGTACATATTAGTATTGTATCAGTCTTTGCTGGCAAACTAAGATAGTTTATATACATTGCCAAACATTGTTCTGAGTGATTCCTTTATAAGACGGTAGGTCGTCGTCTTCGCGAGGAGAGAGCCCGCAGGTGTGAAAAAGTGATTCAATATTGTGTAAAATAATAAGCGTAGCGACTATATTTTTCATACATAGAATTTTTTATCCTTAATAAAAATTCTTGCACTTTGCAAGACTAGTTGAGCTGGTTTGTACCCGCCTTTAGCTGCGAGCGAAGATGAGGGGATAATAACAAGCGTATACCCCTACTGGTTGGGAAATAAGTTTTTGGTAGTTTCAATAAATGTCTCTCCGCCACGCTCGCCGTTACCACGATCTATTTCAACTAGATACTGAGCTCGACGAAGCTTATAACCAATCACCAAAAGCAACGCCCCAATGCCTATATAAAAATATTCCTTCCAATCCATAGGGATACCTAAATAAGGCAATATTATTAGTAGGATTCCAATAAAAAATACAAAGGTGCCTTTTGTCATAATGAAAAATAATAAATGGAAAAAATTATTAAATACTGAAATTTTTAATAAAAGTAGTATACCGCAAACTATTGTGGTGACAAAACTGTTGATTAAAATAACAAGCGCAAAGCGACTAATGACCGCGTCTTTGTAAGGAGTATGTCCACGCGTCTTTACGAGGAAGAAACCATACCCAACATCGTCGTCTTTGCGGGGAGTGAACAGAGCAATAGCGGAGTGAGTGACGTGGCAATCCACGTCTTATACCCTTCCTAATTATTAATATTCCACATTTAATCCCGAGAAAGAATAATCACAAACTCCCCTTTTTGCTTGACCGGCGTCTGCTCGAGTATGACTAATACCTCGGCCGGTGTACCAACCAGCATTTCTTCATGCATTTTTGTCAGCTCACGACCGACGTAAATAGTCCAGTTGACCGTACTATCCTCTGCACATATTTTTTCTAGTGATGCCAAGGTCTTCATGATGCGGTGAGTAGATTCAAAAAAAACTACTGGGTGTGAAAAATTAATCAGTGTTTTAAAAAATGTCTCGCGTCCTTTCTTACTCGGGACAAAGCCCAAAAAACTGAATTGGTTACCAGCAATACCCGCTATTGAAATAGCAGTAGTAACAGCTGACGGGCCGGGAATAGCATCAATCCGCAAACCTTCTTTGCGCGCTTGCTGAATTAACAATACTCCCGGGTCACTTACTCCTGGAGTGCCCGCGTCCGACACCATGGCCACGGACTGACCACTTTTTATATCATTAATGATAGTTAAATGAGTTGATACACTAACATGAGCATCATAGCGTTTCAGTTTGGCAATAATGCCATGATGTTTTAATAGGTTACCGGTAGTGCGAGTATCTTCGCACAACACATAGTCGGCCTCGCCCAATATACGAATGGCGCGCAGGGTAATGTCTTCCATATTACCGATAGGAGTGGCAACAATGGAGAGGGTACCAGTAGCAGAATATATCATGTACTAGCTACGTTAGCACTTTGTCCATAAAAAGAAAAGGCCGAGGCACGCGTGAAGTGCCTCGGGCCTTTTGTCGCACTTAATACGACAAGTTGATTCGCCGGAGTGGCGAGTGATGAAGTAGATAGATTACCCCATCTTGAAACCATAACGGCATATAGAGAAAGGCGCACTTGAATGGCTCGAGCAGCCGTCCCTTCGCTGTCATCGACGTTTCGGTGGTGGGCACGTAGTTCACGTCACGTGCCTTTCTCCGACCGTACATTTGACGAATCATGATTCGTACTCGCTTCAGATGAAGCGGGTCACTTATGATGGAATCGACATCAGGTACGACGTCAAGCTCGCCACGCGTATTGAACCGCGTTGCCTGACGAACAACAGTGTCGGTGTAGCCGTGCTCTTTCAGCCACGATGCCATCATTTCAGCCATTGCTGACGGCTGTTGAGGATGACGAGGTGACCATGAGGCGGCGACAATTAGTCGTTCGCCGGTTTCTTGTGCATGCCGAAGACCGCGCTCCAGCCGTGCAATGGTCTTCTGACCAAGATTGGTTCCGTCTGGCGTAAGATCGCACGCCAGAATAAGCGCCTGGGGAATACCCATCTCTTCCTACCTCCATACAAAAAGTTAATAACGAGTCTTTTGCTATTATACACCATTTTAATTATTCTGTCAATATAAAAAATAGACGGGCTTTGCTTGCGCCTGCCCGTCTATCCTCTCGTCATCACTCGCCAGACCAACGTCTGGGAGTGGCCGGGTCCCGCATCACATTCCGATCGACCTCGTACTGGCCGATCGCAACTAGGATTCTGTAAATAAGGCGGCGGATGTACCGATACCAAAACTTTGCGCCTCTCTTTTTCATAGACACCTCCATTTTTACCACTAAGGACTCCGTGGTTTCTACTGTATAGAAAACTACAAAATACCTATTCTGTCAATAGTTTAGCCACCTCCGTCACCGGACCAGCCCCCATTACCACCACCACTTCATCAAGACCGACAGACTCTTTAATAAACTCTGCGCTGGCCTCTGGTGTCTCGAAAAACTTCGCCTCTGTTCCCTTTTTTCCAATTGCTGCTACTAATTGTTCACTAGTCACTCCACTGATATTCTCTTCCCTAGCACCATAAATTGGCAACATAATTACTCTATCCGCTTTGGTTAATTCAGTCACAAAATCATTAAATAATTCGTGGGTTCTGGTGTAGGTATGGGATTGGAAAACTACCGTGAGTTTTTTATCTGGATATTTTTCTCGCACGCCGGCGATAGTAGCTCTAATCTCGGTGGGATGATGAGCATAATCATCATAGACTGGTACCCGCCCGCCCGCCACAGGAATAATGTCTCCTTTATATTCAAAGCGACGTTCGGTGCCAGCGAAATTTTCCAAAGCAGTATTAATCACGTCTTGTTCGATGCCGAGGAAGGTGGCGGCGGCTGTGGCAGCCGCCGCGTTTAAGCGATTATGAATTCCCGGTTGGTGTAGAGGCAACAGCAAATCAAGTGACGATTTGTAGTCAATAACGGTCATCCGATGACCGTCATTTGTCTTGGTTAGTTCGGCTAGGATTGGGGCGATATTTTTATCGGCAGTTTGAGTAATTATTGCTCCTTCTTTTGGTACATAACTGGCCAATTCGGCAAAGCCGCTTTGGACATCCGCTAAATCCTTGTAGTAATCAACGTGTTCAAATTCTATATTGGTAATAACGAGTACATCTGGGCGCAAGCTCATAAAATCGCGTTTGTATTCGCAGGCCTCGACGATAGCATACTTGCTTTTTCCCGCCCGGAAATTGCTTTTAGTCTTGGCTCGTATCGCCCCCACGATAGCGGTAGGATCATAACCAGCTTCTTCTAAAATATCAATCAGCATGGCGGTAGTGGTAGACTTGCCATGTGTCCCCGCTACCGCAATTAGGTAGTATTCGTTGGCCACCAGCGCTAAGGCATCAAAATAATTCATCATCGGCACTCCAAGTAATCGCGCTGCCGCTATCTCGGGATGATTATGCGCCATCGCCTCCGTATACACCACTATATCAGGAAGTAAGGGGTTTAACCCCTTACTTAGATTTTCAGCACTTTGGGTAGGGAAAAACCGTACGCCTTCCGCTACCAGCGCCTCAGTAATGGCGGACGTGGCGCGATCACTTCCCGACACCGTCTTACCCTCATGCAGAAAAAACCGCGCCAGCGCCGACATCCCAATGCCTCCAATACCAATAAAGTGAATTTTGTTAGCTCCCCCAGGTATATAGTTTGACATATCAATTTTTAACGAATATAATGTTAGCATAGTTTGGGTTCGCCCTTACCTTCCCTTACGGGGAGGAGAAAGTTATAAAACGTGTCAGAATAATTCTCTGATGCGTTTTATTAATATTTCAAACTTTTCTTTTTCTAGAAAACCAATTTTCTCAACCAATCGTCTCGTATCAATTAATCGAAGTTGGGACAAGTTTGCTCGAGCCTCTTTCCCATCAACCAATCCAACAGGTACACGTAAAAAATGATTTTTAGACGAAGTAGTGAGCGGTAATACCAAACACGTATCAGCACCAAAACCGCGGACAATAATGCATGGTCTTAAAAAGTTATCCCCCTTGCCGTCCTGCTCAGAACCAATATTAACCCCTAACTTACACCACCAAATCTCTCGCACGGAATAAAACCGCCCCGATTCGTTTTGGGTTATTTTTTTCTGAGTATTCCAAACATCAAAGTCTTTTTTCATGGCGCTCAATGTATTTAAAAATAATCGCAGAATCATCGATATCAGTTCGTGAATAACGGCTTGCTTGTGTTAGATTTTTCTCTAATAAATCTGCAGGAGTTAGCCACAATAATTTACTTCGTGATTCTACAGCGCCTGCTTCACGTTTAGATTCATCAATTGAAATAAAATCAACTAGAAAATATAGTACCGTTTTTTCGATTATGACAGTCGAATCATCTGAACTTGGAAAATGACTAACTATTGTACCTAAAAAATCTACAACCTTGCCCTGGGCTCCATATTCCTCCATTAGTCCTCTGGCAACTGCCTCCTCTAAAGGTTCATTTAGATGTAGGCTTTCACGCATCACGATATATAAGTCACCCTTAAGTTCTGATTCATTCGGAAGATCTTCCTTTTTAAACCAGTGCGTTAATATCTGTCCAGTTTCATTGCGCAAAAAAGCAGCGACTGAAATATGCGTAGGAGATTCAACACTTTGATTTAAAAAATTTTCCATATTTTATTCAAGATTAGCATCAACCAACTCATCAACCAATCCCATAAACTCATCATTGCGTTCGTATTCATTTTTGTATTGGCCGAAGCTGGCAAAGGCAGGAGAGAATAATATGATATCACCGGCGGTCGCAATACGTGCTGCTTCGGCGAAGGCACCCTCCAAATCTCCCATTATTGACACTCCCATATCTCCCCCATCAAGATATCCCAACAGATTGTCGGTACCCGAGCCGGGAATCAAGAAAACATTTTTGCAGTGCGCTGTAATTGCGTAAGCCAAATCGGTCACAGCCAAATTTTTATCAGTACCACCGGCAATCAAAATAATATTTTTATTTTCTACATCAAGTGACTCTAGGGCAACAGTGGTTGCTTGGGGAGTGGTGGCATTATTGTCGTTATAAATACGCACACCACCTTCGGTCGTCACTACCAGCTGTAACCGTCCTTCCACCCCCGGAAAAGTAGCCAGCCCTTCAAATATTTCCTCATCCGTCATCCCCACCGCGCGCAAGACCTCGGTCGCTAAAGCAGCGTTGAGGCGATTGTGCTCACCTGGCATAGAGAGGAGCATATCTTCAGGCAAGACAGAGATGTCGGTCAGGACTAGCTCTTGGCCGATAGTTTCTTTCGGCAGAACCTTTTTAATCCATTCAAATACTGCGGGGGTGGTAACGAGTGTGTCACTGTCTTCTTGATGAAGGAAGATTTGTGCCTTGTCAATAAAATACAATTCCATAGCTTTCTCTTCTACTGATTTAACCTGCCCACCTAGGACATCCGATGTCCTAGGTTTTACGGCGTTGCTGTAGTAATTGAGATGATCTTCCATGAAGTTGGTGAAAACGGCGACATGGGGTGAGATACCAGCCCAACCAAATCCCTGTAGTTGCCAGGAGTCCAGCTCCATCACACATAACGAATCTTCTTTCACTTCTTTCAAGAGTTGCAAATTAGAAACACCACGGACATTTCCACCCAGCAGAATTGGCTCGCCGGTTATGAATGACAGAATGTGATGAATCATGTGAGTGACCGTGCTTTTGCCCCTGGTGCCAGTTACACCAATGATGGGAATTTTTGACAGTTCAGCCAAAAGGGCAGCACTTTGTTTGAGAGGTGTTCCCACTTCACGGGCGGTGGCCAAAAAAGGAGAATCAAGTGGTACACCGGCCGCCACTAAAATAAGATCACGATTTCTAAAATCTTCGTAGCAATGTTCACCCAGAACAAATTTAATATTTGAATATGATTGCAATTGTACTATTGATGATTCTAATTCAGCAGCAGTTTTTAGGTCGGTGACAATCACTTCAGCCGCACCAGCTTCTGCAATATAAGCAGCATCCCCCACGCCACGCCCTAAGAGTCCCAGTCCCATCACGGTCACTCGCTTACCCTTAAAATAATCTGGAAAATTCATCCCCATATAATATGCAAAATAATGATTTAATGCCAGCACTTTTGCTATACTTTGGTTATGTCAAAATTTTCCCTTGAAAAACAGCGAATTTTTCCTTACCTAGCATGGATAACAGTTTTTTTATTTTCATTATTCATTTATAGTATTACCCTGGAATTAAAAAAGACAACTTCTGATTTAGAGATTAGGTCAGCAAAACTTGAAGCCAACGTTAAACAGGATGTTTTAAATATTCAATTTCCAAATTAATCAGCTACTTAGCCACCCCTTACATTTTCACAATTTATTTGGTATAGTAGCGAACACATTCATTGTCCCACCCTGTGTGCGCGCTTAGCTCAGTTGGTAGAGCATTCGACTGATACTCGAAAGGTCCTAGGTTCAAACCCTAGAGCGCGCACACAGGGTGGGACTTTTGATCTTAGTTTTCGCGCGAGCTGAAAAGTTTGAACTGCTTCAAATAGGAGTATGGACAAGGACTACCACCATCAGTCATTGCGAGGAATGGAGCGAAAGCGGAATGACGTGGCAATCCATGAAGACGCAACAGACGGTGTGGATTGCCGCGCTATGGCTCGCAAAGACGGACACGACGGTGACGACGAAAACGGTCGACGTGGATTGCCACGCTTTCCCTTAACAGGGACTGTACACCTTGTCGCTCTTTTTACAAAAGAGCTGGCAAGGTCTTGCGAAGCTCCAAATATTCGCTTCTCACACTGCGGTTCGCAAGGACGGACGGGACGACGACGTGTATTGCCGCGTTACGGCTTGCAAAGATGAGTTGGGATATATAGAAAAGGCCCGCACGGATTTGCGGGCCACAACCAGCATCTTTCAGCCATAAATAATCGCCAAAGCGATTTCGCTGATGACTATAATTAATGCCAATGTGCCAAACAGAAGTAATACTACGTGGGAAACCGATTGTTCTTCCCAATCATCGACACCGTCTGACCACTGTTTTACGGTGGTCCATACTGCAATCAAAATTTTTTTCACTATCCTTCTCCTTATTGACCACATTCTCTCTGGAATGTTGGTCGTTTCTGGTGACACGATTGAATGCGAGTTCACCTTTGAATCCGAACACTCTAAAATACAAAGCAATGAAACATTTAGAGTATTGTGAACGAAGAAGTATTGAACGATTTATCAACAAC
>Ga0208375_1003350_pt1 | contig 13776 bp, 12 predicted proteins | sample RifOxyD1_FD_184038 | JGI IMG/M metagenome (GOLD analysis project Ga0208375, IMG submission 184038) | Soil microbial communities from Rifle, Colorado - Rifle Oxygen_injection D1 (SPAdes) | ecosystem: Environmental > Terrestrial > Deep subsurface > Rock core/Sediment | place: Rifle, Colorado... | reverse complement strand
AGTAAAAGCTGTCGATGCCAGTGGAGCTGAAAGCGGGTTTGTTACTGCCAATAGTGGTGCGGTGGCCTTTATCGTTGATACAAGTGGTGGTAGTGGTACTTTGGCGTTTAGTCTGACGTCTCCGGTTGATAACAGTTATGTTAACGATGAACGACCTGATTTTGCTTGGAGTCCCACGAGTGATGACGGTTCGGGAACTTCGCAATATAAAATGTCTGTCGCAAATACGTCAGCTCAAGACGATTTTTCTATCGATAGCATTGCTCCTGCTGGATCGAGTAGCGTCGTCACCGGGAGATACACTGTCAGCTATCAGGGGTTTTATGACGGAAGTACCGGCAATAATAATATTTCAGTAGTCACTTCTTCAAGTTCGGAGTGGCCAACTACGCAAAATGACGGCAAGATAAAAGAAGGCAAACGCACTTGGACTATTAATGGCAAAAAAAGCGATGGGACATCCTTGTCTCATTCAAGCACTGTAAACGTTGACTTGACCAAGCCTACCGTCACGGTCTCAAAACTGACATATTCGACTAGTTCAGTCACGGTGGAAGGAAATGTTACTGATACCAAAAATGGCAGTCTAGCAGATCAATCTGACTATATCCGGAGCGACCCAAAACAAGCAGTCATTTCTATAACCCAAGGAACAAGTATAATTTCCCAATCCACAATTGATTTACAACAGACATGTAATTATTCAGATACGACCAGTACCAGTCTCATCTGCTCATTTTCGCAGACCTTTAACCAGACCTTTGATCCAAGCACGTATACATTTTCGGTTACAGGCACTGACAAGGCAGGAAATCAGTCAACATACCAACAGACGCTCGCGATAATAAATGCTTCACCCACGACACAAACGCAGGCAAGTCCTGCAACCGGAACACCGTCTCCAAGTCCTATTTTGGAACCGACCCTGATTACAAATATCAAAATCAGCAGTATTGGACTCACTACGGCGCAAATCACCTGGAACACCAATCATCCCGCCACCAGTAAAGTCAATTATGGTCTTTCTCCAGAATTTGAACACAGTGTCTATGACGGAACACTTGTCATTGAACACAAGATGCAACTAAAAGATCTTTTGCCTGATACTAATATTTATTTTGAAGTCATCTCTCAAGGCAACACGACTGTTTATGATGCCTTCCGTATATTTCGCACGAAAAAGGAATTATCAGAGCTTACTCCCATACAAGCGGTCAGTGAAGTTCAGACTCAACTCCAATCCAATCCCACGATCAAACAAGCAGCTGAAACGACTTCTACAGTTGTGGGTGTTGGAGCAGGTACTGCAGCTCTCGGTAGTTTCATCCAGCTGATTTTTGGAACAGGTGGGCTCACAAGTGTTGGGTTGAGTCAGGGAATTGCGAACTTGGTCAGCTCTCTGCTTCTGTCTTTGGGAATTATCAAAAGACAGCGAAAAAAGACGCATGGAGTAGTCTTTAATGCTTTAACCGGAGATGGAATCCCTGGGGCTTATCTTATCTTTCACTCAAAATCTGGTAATTTACGCTCTACGATCACCAACCGGGATGGCCGGTATACGGTCACACTGGTTCCTGACCTTTATACTGTAAAAATTATCAAAGAAGGTTTTCGTATCGCACCTGAACCTAATAAAAGTGCTTATGCCTATGGATATGCAAATTTGTTTAATCCGACACAAGGTATTACAGTAGCGAATGAGCCATTTACTAATATGGCGATTGCTGTTGAACCAACGGTTATTGCCAATACATTGAGGCGTTATTGGCGAACTATTCAAACAAATATAACTGGTCTGGTCTATAAAAACTTTTATGTATTTATTTTTATAGGACTTCTTCTATCAGGATTTGCCACGTTTATTAAACCGTCAATTATTAACGGCATTTCGTTTTCGCTTCTCTTTATGGGATTGTTTATTCAAGTTCTTGCGTCATTTAATAAAACCAGAAATTATGGTGTTGTCGTCAACGCACGAGGAAAACCGAGCCCATATCTTTCTCTAGACCTCTACCGTTGGAATGGGCGGGCCTGGGATATTTATACTCATCAGACAACTGATGCCCAAGGAAGATATATCCTAACGCCGGAAGATGGGTATTATTTTATGAGGTTACTTTCGTCTGCCAAACAAATTCTCGCGCAAAAACAATTTATGGTTAACAATGTTTTTCCAGCGATCAGGGAAAAATTTGTTATTCCACTTTAGAGCCAGTCGAAGTGCAGGGCCGTGTCTGATGTTCGCACCTTTTACGCACAAAATCAACAAAATTTGTTTATTTTTCAGGCTTAAAAAGCAACCACTCATAAAGAGGAATTACTTGAATTTTAAAGCCCTCAGATTCTATTAACTCCTTATCACTTTCGGTAATGATTAGCAGTTGACTCGGATTTTTTTGTTCTTGCGCCGCTGTCACTAAAGCATTCACTTCTCTATTTTTCGTCTCATCCGTCAACTGTTTTGTTACTTGAATAAACAGTTGGTCTTTGGGAATAAAAAAATCAACTTCTTGTTCTTGACCGGTTTTGTAATAATATACGTTCTTTTGTCTTCTTAGCAGTTCCAAATATACCACGTTTTCCATAAACTTACCCGAGTTTGGCGAAAAACTAAAACCCACTGATTTGGTCAGTCCAGTATCAATACTGTAAATTTTTTTAGCAGCTATCTGCTGTTCTTTAACTGAGTATGCATATTTGTTAACTACAAAAAACAACCAACTGCTTTCTAAATAATTTATATAATTTTTGACCGTGTTGACACTCCCTAATCGTAACAAGTCTTTAATTTTGTTAAAGGAAATCAAGGCCGAGGTATTGCTGATCAGATATAGGGATAATTCCTGTAGACTTTTAACGTTGTCCAACTTGTACCTTGTGGCAATATCACGATACAAAACGTCGTCGTACAAAGTCTTATGAACTTCCAATTCCGGATATTTAAGTGCATCTGGGATACCACCTAGGGCAATATAGTCATTAACCAATTTGAGTAATTTGCCTTTTTGAGCGGTCGTAAATATACTCGAGTTGTCCAATGTAACTTCTTTAAAGCGCAAATATTCACGAAAAGAAAACGGAAAGACTTCCATACGAAATGATCGGCCGGTTAAGCGAGTACCTAATTCCTGGGACAATAAAGAAGCATTAGAACCGGTTATTATAAACTTATACCCTTGGTCATACAGCCTTCTGATAAACCGTTCCCATTGAGGTACATTTTGGATTTCGTCAAAGATAAATATTTTTTTTTCACCATACAGGCTGATTAAACCTTCATAAAGAAGATCAAAATCTTTGACACTAAAATTTAGTAGTCGCTCATCCTCAAAATTGACAAAATAATAGTCCTTTTTGAAGTAAGTATCAGCTATTTGTGATAGAAGCGTTGATTTTCCCACTCGCCGCAGTCCAGTAATCACGGTAATTTGAGGTGAGTCCATAACTGGTTTTAAACTACCTAATATCTCTCTTGGGACTCCCCGGTCCTTGACCAAAAAGGCCTCATATTGTTCTTTCAGAACTGAGGCTAATAATTCCTTGGTAAGAGTGGTCGGTTGTCCAATTGGCATGCATGTACTATAATACCATTTGTTTTCATTGTCAATGAAAACTTTAGGTAGGTAGTTTTCAGTATCGTTGAAAGCTTTTAAAGCAATAAAAATACTGTAATTATGATTACAATCATTCCTGAACAAATAGCTTTGTATCGCTCCTTTTTTAATACCCGCACAGATGTATTTGCTAAATATTGGGTAGATTTGTCAGGTAAAAAGTCCGGGTATTCACCAGTTTACCGTTTGAACCAGTCACCACAAGCATTAACTGATATGGTTATTATCTCCCATTTGCAAGGTAACCAAACCATCGGTGTATACCCTCTGTTTCCAGATAATACAACAGCCTTTTTGGCAATTGATTTTGATGGCAGTGAGTGGTTAAAAACAATCCAACATGTAGTAACTGTTACCCAAGATGACAAAATACCCATAGCAATTGAACGCTCCAGGTCAGGCAATGGAGCTCATATCTGGTTTTTCTTTACTAATCCGATTCCAGCCTATCTTGCCCGGCAGTTTGGTAGATTTATTCTTAACCAATCAGGCATCACCACTCGCAAAACCTTTGACCGGCTGTTTCCCAGCCAAGACGAACATACCGGAAAAGGTTATGGAAACCTTATCTGTTTACCGCTCCAGGGAAAACTAGCCAGCGAAGATAAAACTGTATTTATCACTCCTAACGGTAACACTATTCCTGACCAGTGGCACTATTTAGCCCAAATCAGGAAAATATCGGTAACTGAGATCCAACAATACATCAGTAATTCCAATAAGCCGGTTATCTTTAACAAAGAGCAAATATCTGCACCGCAATCAAATCAAGCTACTCATCAAACCATCGAAGAGTCTAACGAAACTCAAGTAGTTACTACCCAAGGCCAACAAACCAAGTTGATACTTGGTTCGCAGATATTTATCCCAAATATTTACTTACCCGATAAACTACATCGCTTCCTCAAAAGCGAACTCAATTTCCCCAACCCTGAATACTTTACCAAAGAACGGTTTGGTTATTCTACCTGGCAAACACCACGGTTTATCAAAACTATTGAAGTGCATCCCGATGGCATAACTATTCCGTTGGGATTATTGGATCAAGTGATGAAATTTATTAACCAAGAACAATTGCAGGTGGAAATTACCGATAAACGAATTACTACAAAACCAGTGAGTTTCCCCTCAACTATCAAATTACGAAAAGACCAACAACAGATTTTACATGAATTGCTCACCTTTGACCGTTCAATTCTTCAAGCTCATCCAGGATTTGGAAAAACTATGGTGGCTTTGTATCTGATGAAGAAACGCCGGCAAAAAACCCTGATTATTGTCCATACAAATACTCTCCTTTATCAATGGCACAAGCGCATTACTGAATATTTTTCGCTTAAGAAAGATGAAGTCGGAATAATTGGTGATAACAAATGGAATATTGGTAAAAAGGTAACCATTGCTTCCTATATGACTTTGAGCCGGCGCGGAGTGAAAGAGATTAAGGATAATTTCGGATTCGTAATTGTTGATGAGTGCCACCATGTGCCGGCTAACACGTTTAGTACTGTAGTCAAACAATTTCCGGCTAATTATATGCTTGGATTGACAGCTACCACCTATCGTAAAGACAAGCTGGAAAAATTGATGTTTTTGTATATTAGCAACCATACAGTACCAGCTAAAGAGCAAACCCCATCAAAACAACCGGAATTATCCTCAACAGTCGAAACACAACTACTTACCCGCAAAACTGAGTTTGAGATACATAGTAAAGTGGATGATTTTCAGGAAATCAGCCGCTTTACTATTGTTGATGATAAGCGGAACAACCAAATCACGAGAGATATTGCTGAGGTTTTGGCAACCGGTGCTAAATGTCTCGTCCTGACCGAAAGGCTTGAACATTCGGAAAAACTATTGGAATTGGTTCGTACTAAAACAAAAGGCATTCATGCTGCAGTAGCCACCGGTGTCATGACTAAAAAACAGCGCGAACGGATCACGAAGCGGATGAGCCAGGAACGGTTCCAACTCCTCATTGCTACCGGAAAGCTCATCGGAGAAGGCTTTGACTGGCCGGCTGTTTCCCACCTGTTCCTGGCTTTTCCGTTTTCCTGGAAAGGTAGATTGATACAATATGTGGGTAGAGTGCAGCGAAATTCTGAGGGGAAAATTCTAGCCGTAGTTCATGATTATTTTGATGACAAAGTCCCTATGCTCAAACTAATGTATTTCAAACGTCTACGTACCTACCGTAGTTTAGGACTAACCAAAATCGGCAATCCTCAAAAACATACCAGCCTACCCGAAAACCAGCTGAGTCTGTTCGGATGATACTTTTTTACTAAAAATGTCTGTGCATAGGTTAAAATACCAGTATGGTTAAAATTAAAAGGCAAAAGCATTTAACTAGGTCTCCAATTATATATGGTGGTGACTTACCAATTTCACCTGATACTAACTCGGAATATATCTCTTACCATAATGAAGTAAATCTTAATGACTACGACTATCAAAAGGTAATCACCGAAAGTGAACGTACACTCTTTGAGCTCAATACGCCAAGGGAAATTAAGAAAAAACTGCTGTTTCTGCTTGGAGGTTTTGCAACAGTAGAATGCTATAAACTACTCAAGAAATTTTTTGAAAATGGAAATAGCGAGCTTAAACCATGGGCAACGCTTGCGATGCAGGATCTGCGCTTCAAAATTGAAAATGAAATACGTGAAGAAGAGATGGATATGATTATGACAGGACTTGGAGGAATGAATAACAAACTCCGTTTTATGGTAGTTGTAAGTTCCAAAGCTGGAAAACCTTTAACGGTCACTCATAAACGAATTATTGAGAAGGAATTATATAAAACAGCTAAACAACATGATTCTGAAGTTGAGCAAATTGAATTTGGGAGAAATTATGCTTTAATAACCATCTTAATTTCTTTTGAAGTTGCGCCGCAAACGCCGATGGATGCGTTACTAGATGTAGTAAGTACAAAAAGACATATACTTCGGTATCATTTCATGATAGTCAATACACATAAGATTACAAAAAAGGAAATTGAGGAATATTTGAATCTGGATGAAGTAAGAAAATTATGAACCTGAAACAGCATTTGAAATCTTTATCGAAAGACCAACTTATTAAGGAAATTCAAACGCTTTCCACTAAATTTCTTCAAGTTAAACAATATTATGAACTAAGGATTAAAGAAAACACAAGTAATGAAATACTTGCAGTATACAAAAAACGGATCAAGGAGGAATTTTTCCCAACTCATGGATTTGGAGATGGCAGACTTTCAGTTGCGAGAAAACCGATCCAAGAATACAAAAAAATCGCTACCGATCAATTAGAAATTATTGATTTGATGCTCTATTACGTTGAGATCGGCGTGAAATACACTCGCGCCTATGGTGATATTAATGAGCAGTTTTATAACAGCATGGAAAATATGTACGAAAATGCTTTGGGACTTATTTAACAAACGAACATGCATAATGACTTTTACAATCGTTGTAAAAAGATTGTTACTGATACTGAAGGTATAGGGTGGGGATTTTATGACAACCTTTCTGCTTTATTCAAAACATATTTCAAAAAATTCGAATCCTAGTCAGAGTCACGAGTTTCGCACCTGATGTAGTTTGATGTACACTTAAAGGATGGCTAAATCATTGTGTACAAAAGAGCTGTACTCTACTTTTCTTCGGGTAACCAGTTTCATTGCCAGGCTCGCACGAGCCGAGCTCAGAGAAATCATATTGTCCTCTCGGTACTTACCTGGATCAAACAAGCTGCCCTACGAAAGCAATACAATATTTCCTTTTATCAACAACAGTGGAACACCATAAAAGATACTATTGCCCTGCAACTGAAGTATGAATTAATTCCTACCTAAGTGCGAAACTCGTGTCCTCAAGCGCTTTTAGCATCAATTGTTTATTTGAGTACATCATGTATGGTTATTATTGGGTAGTCTTTATACCTGATCGAATACTATTCGATTGAGTTCTGATTGCGGTGCTAACTTTTTAACCGTTTGTTCCACCTGTCTTTTGTCCACATGAGCGGCAATAACCACAGCTCCATAGAGGGCGAAATGCAGCTTTTTCAAACCTAATTTACGGTATTCTTTTTTGTACGTTTTTGCTTCCAAAAGACCACGGTGATAAAAGTAGATTGGTAAATACAATGCAGGTTTTTTATGGATAAGATCCTCAAGTTCGTCACGATACATATCTAAGTTTTTTGCAGATTGTAGATAAAACTTGATTTGGGCAATCTGTTTATCTTCTTTGGTAACTGATTTCGTAAAAGGCAGTGAAGTTATCAAGCCATAGGTAAGTTCTGCCTGCTGACAAGTTTCATAGATGTCCCGACTTATGTTTCGACCAAAATATATAGTAGAAGCATAGTAAAGCCCGCACGTTGTAATTACCCCCTCAAATGGTAAAAGGACAGTCTCAACTAAAAATGGCAGCGTTTGTCTTGGCCACATCTCTTCAAAAGCGCTTACAAGTCCTTTTATCAAATACGCTTTTTCATCATGGCCATACGTTAAGAATACCGCTCCATCTTTGAGATATTTCACAATATAGAATTTGTCTTTGTAATGATACTGCTTCCATGAACGAATAATTTCGGATTCGTGCTTGTCCAGATTTCTCGTTACGAGGAATTCATCAAATACGTTCGGATGAGTCCATATGAATTTAGCTATTTTGCCTGCATCTTCAGTTTTAATACCTTGATGAAAATCTTTGCCGAGCATAGTTGGAGCGAGTTTATATTTCTCATTTGTATTTTGAAGCAATCCAAACCATAGGTGATAAAAACGCGTTATTTGATCAGGCGTAAGTTGTGAAGATTGATTTACCATATTTAAATTTATCCCCTGTTTTCCCATTGAATTGGATGGTCAAAAATCAGAGAAAAATTCGAATCTCAGCCTGAGAGATTATTTTTAGATTGTTATGACAAGCCAAATTTGATGTGCTGAGGCTAGGATTCGCACCTAGGTAGCCCGTTAGGGCGATCCCGCCTTCATTTAAAGTGTGCCAGGGCTAGGATTCGCACCTAGGTAGCCCGTTAGGGCGACAGTTTTACAGACTGTTGCGATTGACTGCTCCGCCACCCTGGCACTATCAGTGATTGGCGGGATTGCGATTGACTGCTCCGCCACCTCAGCTTACCCTTATTTTAACAAATACGGTACTAATTAACCACTCTAAACGGGTTAAAATCACCCGATTGCAAATATTGAGTCAATACGATATATTTGTCTTTTCAGTATGATGCTATGAAAAAATGGCTTGGGTTAATCTTTACGGCAATACTAGTATTTGCATTTGTATTTTTGGTCGGGACGAAACCGGCAGAGGAGGTCAAAGTGGATACTGAACCCGTTAATTACAAACAATGGGGTAGCCCGCCGGAAATGAAAATTGACATAGCCAAACAGTATTGGGCTATTATCGATACTTCCAAAGGCACCATTAAAGCTGAACTGTTGGCAAAAGATACCCCGCAAACAGTAAACAACTTTGTCTTTTTGGCCAGGGAACATTTTTATGATGGCGTCCAATTTCACCGGATCATCAAAGACTTCATGGTCCAAACAGGCGATCCCAAAGGCGATGGAACCGGCGGACCGGGATACGAATTTGCGGATGAAAAAGTCACTCGGGATTATAAACGGGGAACGCTGGCTATGGCCAATAGCGGACCAAATACCAACGGCAGCCAGTTTTTTTTCATGCACCAAGACTACAATTTACCCAAACAATACACTATTTTTGGTCAGATCGATCTGACCGATGCGGAAAGCTTGAAGACATTGGATGCGATCGCAGAAACGCCGGTTGAAGCTGGCGCGGGTGGAGAAAACTCCAAACCCAAAGAGATAGTTGCAATTAAAAGTGTAACGATTGAAGAAAAGTAAACAGGTAACTCCTCTTTATCTCCTCTTGTGAAGAGGAGAACCTACAAGTATAGTTAGTAGTAATTCCCCTCTTCGCAAGAGGGGTTAGGGGAGTTTCCAAATGCAACTGCCCATAAATGCTCCTTCACTAAAGGAGAATAGAATAAAGCTTCGTAAAAACCAAACTCATGTTGAATTTCTTCTTTGGTCAAAACTCCGAAATAAACAACTATTAGGGATCAAATTTTATCGTCAATATAGCATTGGTTATTACATTGTTGACTTTTATTGTCATCAATATAAGTTGGTTATTGAACTTGATGGAGGACAACATAACGAAAAGTCTCGAAAAGCTTATGATGATAAACGAACCCAGTTTCTTAACGGGCAAGGAATTGTAGTTCTGAGGTTTTGGGATAATGATGTCATTAATAATATTAAAGGTGTATTGGAAGTAATTAAACGACAAATTGAGGAAAGGAACTCACCCTGATCCCCTGCCTGTCGGCAGGCAGGTCTCTTGCCAAGAGAGGAAATTACTTTTATTTACTCAGTTCTTTGAGGCGTTTTTTGAAATAATCCACCCAAGGGACCACGGAGGGATCCTGTTGGTAAAGCAGTGACAAATACATGGTCATAAATGAGCTAAACCCAATCAACTCCAAAGCCTGTTCAATTTTGTTTTGTCCTTGCAGTTTGTATTCCAATGTTTGTAGACCATTTTTTTCCACCACCTCGCGGGTGATGTCAAAACGCACCTGGATACGTCGGTCATAAAGTGAGGACGTGAAGAATACAAATATGCCAATTTGCTTTAAAACTTCAGGAAACTTCAAGCCTTCCATCAGATGATGATTCAACTCCGGAATATAGCGGTATGAGGAAATGGCTTTGGCCGTTTCATTGGTTTGGTTTCCCATAGCATTGCCAATGCCTTGCAAATGTTCTGCTGTGACGTAATAAGGGTACTTACCGAACAAGTTTTGGGCCATATGTTTGGCCGGATTTTGGATCGTCGGGATAGACTGATGAAAATTCACCAAGAGCTGTGGCAGCTTATTTAAAGCCTGGTCAACTTTTTGCGGCGAGATTTTCAAAAAGGAGCTGGCATAGAGTAAACCCATGTGTCCGGCAGTCATGTAGCCAACACCGATTCGCGGCTGCCCACTGGGATTGTGTTTAGCATCAAAAATATAGGCTGGCAACCGATGGCTCTTGAAAAACTCGGCCAAAGGTCCACCGAGACAAAGACCGGTAATTTTGGCACCCATTTTCTGGGCTTCCTGACCGCAGTAAATGACTTCTTCGGTAGTCCCGGAATAAGAAGACAATATCACGAGCGTCTCGGACGAGACAAATTTGGGTAAGGTATAATTATCATTTATCACATAAGGTAAATCAATTTCTTCTTTAAACAATTCTTTGATGATGATCGGAGTAAAGCGTGAACCACCCATACCGCAAACTAAAATATTTTTTACTTGTTTATATTCGGCCGGGAATTTGAGCATTGAAGCTTCGGACCAAGCCTGTAGGCACTGATCCGGAAACGCGGTAATTGACTTGAGGACAATTTCACCGTTATGCGTATTTTTGACGACTTGAGAATCGTCGAGATTGACTTGTGTCATAATTTAACTTGGATTGGGCGGCGTTGCTGATGGTGTGGGTAAAGATGAAGGAGCTGCTGGAGTGGCAGAGGGGACGAACAAGGGTGTAAGCGAAGATCGAGGTGGTACTACCGGAACTTTCAATTTTAGATTAGCATTGGGATACGGTGTTTTAGCCTTTTGGGTAGTGACGAAAGTAAAGGCAAATACCCCACCAGCTACAAGTAAACCAATCACTGCAAAAATCAGAATGCCATTTGATTTGTTTTTTTCACTTGGAAGCATACGTTGGTAATAGCTTAATTGCAATTAAGCTTCTTGTCAAGCCATTCTTTAAGTAGTGGGAAAAGACAAAGTAAATCTTGTCCCTTGATTGATCTGGCTTGCGACGGAAATTTTCCCGTGGTGGGCATCCACGATTTTTTGTGCGATGGCCAGGCCTAAACCCGCGCCTTTGGTGGAAATTTCTTGCGGACGGAGCACGCGATAAAAACGCTCAAAAATATGTGGCAGATCGGATTCGGGGATCCCATAGCCGGTATCGTTGATAGTTACTTCCGCTTGGCGCTTTTTCGCTAAAACATTCAGTTTCACCTGCCCCTTTGGCGGCGTATATTTGAGGGCGTTATCCAGAAGGATCAAAACCACTTGTTTTAGTTCTTCAGGATTACCCAAAATTTGTACCGGTTTACCTTCTGACGTGAGTTCGATTTCTTTTTCTGTGGCAATTTTCTGCATCTGCCTTACACCATCTTGACTAACTGCCAATAGATCCACCGCAGAAAAAGTTTTTTGAGCATCTGATGACTCACCGCGAACCACTGTCAGCAGTCCATCAACGATTTGCTTCATGCGTGCGACTTCCGCTTGGACACTTTTAAAAACCTGAATATATCGCGAGGGCAGTTTTTTTTCCGTACGCTTGAGTGCTTCGATTTCCATAGCGATAGTAGTGAGAGGCGTCCGTAGTTCATGCGAAGCATCTGCTGCAAACTCTTCTTGTTTCTTGATCATCTCCTGGATCGGGTCAAGTGTGATACCGCTTAAAAAATAGCTGCCGATGCTGCCAAAAATAAAAAGAATGATGTCTAAGGCAAGGAGGCGCGTTTGAAATTTAAATTCAAATTCGGCGATGCGGGTTTCCAAAAGTTGGGTCAGTTTGGGCCGCTCGCGTGGATTGCCCAGGGCTTGTTGGATGCGGTTAAACGCTTGACTTTCGGCATTCACTGCGGCCAAAGATGAAAGGGTCAGAAGTAGCGCAATGATCGCGATATACCACAGCGTGAGTTTGATTCTGGCAGTTTGAAAAGCTTTCATGGGTTTCCCAATTTATATCCTAAACCTTTGACCGTGTGAATTAAAGGTGGTTCTTTGGGGTATGCGCGGTCAATTTTATTACGTAAATAACCGATATATACATCGACCACATTGGAAAACGGATCGGTGTCCATATCCCAGACATGCTCAAGGATTTGGGTTTTAGATAAAATTTGTTTGGGATGACGCATCAAATATTCTAAAAGAGCATATTCTTTGGCGCTCAAAGCGATGTCTCTATCTCCGCGCGTGACTGTGTGAGCTGCCGGGTCAAGTCGGAGTGAATCGATTTGTAACACAGGTTCTGGTTGTACCTGTTCGCGGCGCAGGAGTGCTCGGATCCGAGCCAGCAGTTCTTCAAAATCAAAAGGTTTCACCAGATAATCGTCAGCACCACTATCAAGACCTTGGATTTTATTGTGAGTGGCATCCCGGGCGGTCAGCATCAGGATCGGGGTAGTGATTTTTTCCTGGCGGAGTTTTTGGCAAACCGTAACCCCATCCATTTTCGGCAGTCCTAAGTCCAAGATGATCAGGTCGTAAGGTTCCACTGCAGCTGTCTCATATCCGGATTCACCATCATTTACGATATCCACTGCATAACTCTCTGTAGTGAGCGCCTTTTTGAGGGAAGCGGCCAGTTTGGTTTCATCTTCGATCAGTAAAATACGCATATGGGAAATGGTTTATCCCGATCGTATCGGGACGACCTACTGTTTATCCGTCTGCCTTAAGTTGGAGCCCTTCCGCAGAATTGGATTGCGATCAACCCTGCCTGCCGGCAGGCAGGGGTTTATCCCAGTAAATCTCGCCTCCTGATACTGAGCCGCCTGTCGGGATTGAACCGACGACCTACTGTTTACAAAACAGTAGCTCTACCACTGAGCTAAGGCGGCACAAAAATTTCTAATTAACCTAATTGATCTAATTTCTAAACAATTTGAAACTTAGCAAGTTGATTAAACACTAGAAATTAGGAATTAGTCATTACTGGCTTTTAAATTATACCATCGTTTGGAAGTTTAGAAAAACTATACAAATAAGAAGAAACTGATTTTGAAGTACCAATGACCCAACCAAATGAGCAGTGGCGAAGAACGTTTTCCCCGATAGGTCAATTGGGAAGGCGCAGTCTTGTTGTTCTTACTTGATTCAGAAACGGACAAGACAATTTGCCTCATCTCTCCCGATTTAGTCGGGAAATACCCCATCGAGTTTTATTTTGTGGAGGAAAATTGGTTCTCTGACTGACTCGATTCAGTTGGGCAAACAAAGTTTATAAAAAAGCAAATTGGTTGTCAACTTGACAAGTTTTCGGGTAATTGTTCAGATTTCCGATAGAAAATCGTCATCGCGAGGCTACGAAGTA
>Ga0208375_1003349_pt1 | contig 13777 bp, 15 predicted proteins | sample RifOxyD1_FD_184038 | JGI IMG/M metagenome (GOLD analysis project Ga0208375, IMG submission 184038) | Soil microbial communities from Rifle, Colorado - Rifle Oxygen_injection D1 (SPAdes) | ecosystem: Environmental > Terrestrial > Deep subsurface > Rock core/Sediment | place: Rifle, Colorado... | reverse complement strand
GAACATTTATCGATCACATACAATCCTTCAAGACTCGATTTCTTGTTTTGTATTAATTGTATTTCTGATTGCCCATATTCCGGGACAAATATAGAATTGCCTCCGGGGCTAGAGTCGCAGCTAAAATTGGCTTTTTTACCGTGGATGTTTAGATTGTAATGTTCTCCACTTGGAAATCCATTGCTCCATAAAACCACGTCTGCTGGTTTTCCAGAGCTAGTTGTAGTTGAATCTTTTTTTGAATCAAAGATAGAAAATATGGATCCACCCTGGTATCCTGTTGGATCAGCAGCTTTTATTATAACATAAATAGCAAAAAATAACAGAAAAACACTTAAAACAATAACTATCATCGGGATTTTGTTTTCCATTTTCCACCTCCTTTTTCCTATATTTAAATATAGCTTTCTACATATTATTATCGTTTTTCATCTTTTTATGCTTTTCTGTCTTTATAGGCTTCAATTCTTTCTCTATTGCTTTCACAATTAAGATTAAAGCAGAATGTCCATGGCTTTTTTCCTTTTCTAAGTGAGATTACCATAGGAAAATTACAATGTTCACAAGTTTTATTTGCAGTTTTTATTAAGCTATTTGGAGGAAGTGTAAATGTGGTTTTGCATTCTGGATATGAAGAACAACCAACAAAATACCTCTTTGCTTGTCTATTATAAATAATCCTTAAATTTCCTTTTTTACAAACTGGACAAAATGTTAAGGTATTCTCCTTTTTTTGCTGTTCGATTATTGTATCTGTAGCTTCTACAAGTTCCTTACCTATTTTTTCCCCGTTTTTGTCAAAATATTCCAATATCTTTTTTATTGTTTCTTTTGCTTCATCTATAATATTTTTTTGTTTTTCTGCCATATTTTTTTTGGATCCTAAAATAGCTTCCATTTCTCTTTCAAAATGTCTTGTTAATGCCTCATCTATTATCACGGGAGAATATTTTTCTAAGGTTTCTATTAAATGCATTCCTAATTGGGTTGCTTCTATGCTTTTGTCTCTCACATAATCCCTATCATATAGTGTTTCCAAAATACTTGCTCTTGTTGCCTTTGTTCCTAAATTTCTTTTTTCTAATTCACTTAAAATAGAAGCGGGCGAATAACGTTTTGGGGGTTGAGTTTCTTTTTCTTCTGTTCTAACATTTATTATTTTTACTTCTCCATTGATGTCTGGAATTTCTTTTTCTTGTAACTTAACAGGATAGATCTCCATCCACGCCTTTTTCTTTATCTCAACCCCTCTCTCTATAAACACGAAGTCTTTATATGTTGCTTTTATTATTTTATTTTCAATTATAGCATCTTCACAGAACAAAGAGAGGAATCTTTTAACTATTAAATTATAAATTTTTTCTTCTTCAGCATTTATTATTCCCTCTTGACTAGTAGGATATATTGAGGGGTGGGCTGGATCTGATTTTTTTCCTTCTATTGGTTTATTTCTTACAGTTAGATTTCCCGTTTTGTACTTTTTGTTAAGTTTATCTAAAATATCTAAGTAATTTATGGATGCAGGCAATTTTTCACTGGATGTTCTTGGATAAGAAATAAGGCCATTAAGATAAAGTGATTGGGCAATTTGTAATGTTCTTGATGGAGTAATACCAAATAGTTTGTAGGCTTCTGTTTGCAATGTTGTGAGGTTAAACGGAACTGGTGGGGGGATTATTTCTTGAGTTTTTTTTGTCTCAGCAATTGCAATTTCTCCAGCTAGCTCTTCAAATTTCTTTAAATCGCTCTTTTTTGTTATGTCCTTGTTATATTTTAATTCTATGACATGCGAATTTTTTATTTTAATAAAAATTTGCCAGTAAGTGCTTGGTTTAAAACCTTGAATTTTTCTTTCTTTTTCAACTATTAAATTTAATGCAGGCCCTTGCACTCTTCCTATTGACATTATTTTGAATCTTCCAATTGTTTTTATTGCATTCATTAAAGCTCTAGAAAGATTAATCCCATAATACCAATCTAGATAATGCCTTGTTTCACCAGCTATTGCTTGGCCCCAGTTTAAAGTCTGGGATTTAGTTTCATATGCTTCATTAAGTTCCTTGTCTGTGAGGGTTGAGAATTTCATTCTGGAAGCATCTTTTTGACCGCAAATAAACCTAACAACATTTAATCCTATAACTTCTCCTTCTATGTCATAATCTGTCGCTATTGTAATCGAACTGGCATTTTTTACTAATTTGCTTATAGTATCGTAATATTTTTTTGTGAAGTCCGTTTTTCCATTTCTTGCCAGAAAATTAGGTACCCATTTAATTTCAAATACTGGCAATGTTTGACCATTTCCAGTTTCTTGTTTTAATGTAAATAAGTGTCCTACTGCACATGCAACAACAATTTCTTTTCCATTTTTAGTTAATTCATAATAAGGAATGCCATTATTTGCCTTTTTTGCAGGATTTTTTCCGTTATCCAGTGCAGAAGCGATTTTTAATGCTGCTTGTGGTTTTTCTGTTATTATTAGTTCATATCCTGTTTTTTTTAATTTAACTTCTTGAGGGGCATATTCTTTTATTTTTTCAATTAAATTGTTTGTTTTTAAAGATGTAAAGCGAGACGAACCTTTTTTTGAACTAAAAGATATTTTTTTAAACTTTCTTGTTGTTTTTTTATTTCCATTATAAGAAAATTTTTTACCTTTTGTTACCATTTTATGAGGTGTATCGTTTGGGTCAACAGATTGCCCCATAATTGTAGACTTAACTGGCTTTTCAATAGAGTATTTTATATCTGTAACATCTACTGGAAAATAGTTCTCAGCTGTTACCTGTTCTCTTGATTTCTTCTTTTTACGTGGCATACAGAATTGGAGTAAACACAGCTTTTATAAGTTTTTGCATATTAATCTACTTATGAAAAAGAAGGTTTTGTTATTTTTATGCTTGATTTTCATTATGTTTTTGAGCTATTTTTTCTTTCTAATAACTTTCTATATGTTTAGTAATTTACCAGAAGTTTGTATAAATAAAACTTGTTTTAATGTGAAAATTGCAGATACAGATAAAGAAAGATTAGAGGGGTTAATGAACATAACTTATTTAGATAAAGATGAAGGGATGTTGTTTGTATTTGATGAAGAAGGTTATTATGGATTTTGGATGAAAGATACTATAATAAGCCTGGATATGATATGGATAAATAAAAATTTGGAAATTGTTAATATTGTTGAGAATGCAGAACCTTGTTTGCAATATACTGAGTTAGAGGAATGCCCTATCTATTATCCCAATCAAGAATCTCTATATGTTTTAGAGGTTAAAGGTGGGGGTGTTGATAGATTGGGAATTAAAGAAGGAGATGAAGTGGATATTGAGATTTAATTTCTATTTCATAATACAATTTAATTTATAAATAAAAAACTTCTTTGAATTTTATGAATCTTGAAAAGATGAGTTTAACATCTTTAAACTCTAATGAAGTTATGAAAACTGCTTTGGAGGGGGCACAAAAATATGGTTATGAAAGAGGTAGAGCTAGCGCAATTGGTGATAAATATGCTAGTTTGGGTGGGCCCACAGTTGAAGTGGCTATAAAAGATTACGCTGAATTTAAATTTGGAGCATTTATTGAAGATGTTCCAAGAGAATTAATCAAAGCTTTAAGAAAAGGTTTTAGTGAGGGTCAAAGCGAAATGTCCAGAGAGCTAGCCAATGATGGAGATGACCATAATATATGGTAAGGAAGATGTTTTTCAAATCTCAAAAATAACTTCTTTTCTCGCTACGCTGATAACTCTTGTTTTACCGATTTTATCTTCTAATCCGGCCGATTCATGAATATGCCCTGATATTGCTATGTCTGGTTTAAAATTTTCTATTGCCTTTCTTATGACTTCACTTGATGGGGCAAAATTAGCTATTTTTTCTATAATTGTTCCAGAAGCATGCATATGAGTAATCATTACTTTTTTGGTTATTTGATTTTTAAATTTTTGACTGTTTATTGTGTCATTTGACTTTTTTAACAAATTATAGATTTCTGATTCGGGTGTAAAAAATGGACCAGATGTTGCTCCCCCTGCTCCAAAAAACGCAACATTATTATGTATGAAATAATTCCCATGAAGATGATTAATATTATATTTATTTGCTAAAAAACTTGTTGTAGAAGGGGACTCATGATTTCCAGGAAGCAATAGTATTGGTTTTTTTGATTCAAGTAGCGGGCCAATTAAGTTTTTTGTTTCTATTTCAAAAAAAGTTATATCCCCAGCTAAGATGATTACATCCACATTTTCTTTTTTTGCCTTTTCAGCTAATTTTTTTACAAAAGATGTGTCCCCATGAATGTCGCTTATAGCCATCACTTTTGTTTTATTCTGTTGTTTTCTTTCTTGTTCCATTTTTGTTTTCATTTTATTCTAAATTTTCTTTTTTCTTTTATTTATTGTTTTTCTTTTAAGTTTTTTATTTATTTCTTATGTAATTCTGTATATACTCTTAAATATTATTTATAAATCTTTTTTAATAAATCTTTTTGATTCTCGATGTATTTATCTTACGAAAGATTTAAAAGGAGGCTACTATCTGAATATATACATTAAAAAGCACATAAAACAAACATAACGTATAAAATGAAAGACAATTTCGATATCTTTTTTAGGAGAAAGCCAGCTTTAATGCTAGTATCTCTTAAGAAGAACACAAGAATGCGATATGGGAGTATTTTAGCTAAAGAAGTTGACTGTACATACAGTCATGCAGTAAAGATACTGCAAACATTAGAAAAACTTGGATTAGTTGCATTTGAAAAAAAGGGGCGAATAAAATTAATAAAACTATCCAAGAAAGGTACAGAAGTTGCTGATGCAATAGAAAACATACAAAAGCTTATCAAGTAATTGTATGGTAGTGTTTCTTGTTAAAATGCCCCATGGAAAGGAGAAAAATTTTAATTTAGAAGTAGATGAGTCTAAAATTTAAATTTTTCTTATTTTTTATTTAATGGTTTCTTTTTTTCTTATTTTTTTGTTTTTTATAATCAGAAGTTCTGGAATTGCAGCATAAAAAGCCAAAAGAAACGTATCAAAATCCCAAACATGCTCTTTTGCATCAGAAGGATTAAGAATTTTAAACCCCTTTTTATTATAGCCTATGACAATAACCTTATGATTCTTTTTTATTGAACTCCATTTATTCACAAATGCTGGTTTAATTTCAACTAAAACAAATTTGTTTTTATCAATTATTTTTTTTATTTTTTCTATATTCAATTTTTCAATTTTTAATTCTCCTCCTAGTTCTAGAAACTTTAGTGTTTCATCAACATAAAATTTTTCATAATCTGAATAAGTTTTTGATTTTTCTTTAAGAGATTTTTTTAGATTACTTGAAGAATTGTTATTTGTAGTATGTGGGTTATAACCTATGTATTTTACACCAAAACCAAATTTAAGGGCAGTTACTCCTAAATTTATAATAGGGTTTCTAACTCCGTCATTTGAATAGTATGGTGAATGTTTTGTTAAAACATCCTCTTCAGAAAAGTTATTTCCATAATGATTCATAATACTTCTTAAACAAGCAATACCACAACGCTTATTATTCTCTTGTTTATAGATTTTCATAAATTATCTAATGTGAATTGGTTTATTAAATATAATCTTTAGTATTCAATTTGTGGTTATAAAAACGACCCCAGAGAGCTCAGAAAATCAGAAGATTTTCTGGGACTTTAACTCTCACGAGATTGAAGTATTTGAACCCCCTGTTCAAATCTAAAAACGGCCCCAGAGGGATTTGAACCCCCGACACCTGGATAACTCCGAGTTTCCCTTCTTTTTGAAGGAGGGGTTACTGTAAGGGGAACATTTGTGCCCCTCATAAGAGTCCAGTGCTCTGCCAGGCTGAGCTATGGAGCCATTGTTTTTGTATTTTTGTTTTGTTTATTTAAATTCCATAGCGAAAGTATTTTCAGTACTTCGCGATGCGTATGCGTAATCGCTTCCCTCATTCAGTGCCTCGCGATGCGTATGCGTAATCGCTGAGCCATGGAGCCATTGTTTTTGTATTTTTGTTTTGTTGACTTTAAATTTCCAATAATAATTTAGTTAAAAAGCTTTTTATAGTTATTCTCTTTTCTATCAATAATCAATTAATCTGAAAATATTTGATAATATTGAGCTTTAAACGATAAAAAATGAGGTACAAAAAAATTAATCTACCTAAAGATGGTAGTAAGCATAATAGAATTGTTGAATGGTGGTATTTTAATGGCCATCTTAAAGATAAAAATGGGAATAAATATGCTTATATGGACTGTCTTTTTAGGGCCGATACAAAAAAAGTTAACATTCCATTCTTAAAATTCGCTAAAGATAGATACATTTCTTTTGCCCATTCTATTTTTTCAGATATCAATAAAAAGAAAGTTTACACTAAATTATTTCCCATGGCCGAATTATCTAAAGATAGTTTTACTAAACCTTTGTTTTTTGTTAATTATAAATCAGAAGATAAAAGGGGTTATTTAAATTATGAGATAGAGGAAATAAAACCATTTCATTTTAGAATAAAAACAGATGTTTTAAATTTAGAATTAAAAACAAAGAAAAGACCTTTGTTAGAAGGGGGGAAAGGATTTATGGAATTACATGGGAAAGACACGTATTATTATTCTCTTACTAATCTAGAAACAAGCGGAACAGTTAAATTGGGGGATAAAACAATTGAAGTTAAAGGAAAATCTTGGATGGATCATCAATGGGCAGATATTCCTTATGAAAAAGACAAATGGACCTGGTTTTCAATTCAATTAGATAACGATTCTGAGATGGTTTGTTTTGAATTTGATGATGGCAAGAAAAAAGAATATCTTGCAAGTTTAATAAATAACAAAGGAAAGACATATCATACAAAGAAAGTTTTTTTTAGTGCATTGAAAAAATATTGGAAGAGTTCAAAGACTGGAGCAAGTTATCCATTACATTGGGAAATTTTAATTCCTTCCAAAAAAATATCCTTAAAAGTTTCTCCTTTAAGTAAATCGCAAGAAGTTGTATTTGGGAATATTAATTATTGGGAAGGGCCATTAAAAGTTTCTGGAAGGATAAACAACAAAGATGTTAGAGGAAGGGGTTACATGGAATTAGTAGGTTATCCTCAAAAAAAATCTTTTTTGAACCAAAGGATAAATGAGATAAAGAAAAAAGTGTTTTAGTTTTTTAACTGTTTAAAGAAACTTAACTAATTTGTGTCTAGATAATTAATTAGTAGTGAATGCATTTGAACACCTCTTATAAAGGAGGAGGGTAATAAATCTCCTACTAATGCTCCAGTTACATAACCTTCTTCAGGATATGTGTAAAGATAGTCGTGTAGATGCCCCAAGTCTCGATCAATATTTTCTACTCTATAAACAAAGTGAACAAAGTCTAATCTTGATTTTTCTTTTTCCGTTATTAATTCAAGATGTGCGTCATATTGCTTGTTTTCTTGCCCATTTTCAAGATAAAGTTCTCTTTTCCTCTCTTTAATCATCTTTTTTTTTGTTGAACTAATTAATTCTGGAAGAATTTCAACTAGACTTATTAAGAAATCTTCTTTTTGTTTTCTTAAAGTTAATTTTTCAGGAGGAAGCGATTTGGTTTGGACAGACATTATTTTTTTAATCTAATGAGTTTTATAAGGATTCTTGTTGTGTGAAATATTTTATCGTTTATCTATATTCTCCATGGGTAAAAATTTAGTTTAAAAAGTAAAAATATATAAATAATCTTTTTTAATCAGAGCTGAATGGAGATAGGGATTATTGGTTTGGGTGATATGGGTAAGTTATATGCAAGAGAATTCTCTAAACAAGGTTATAGAGTTAATGGCTGTGATTTACCAGAAAAAAGAAATCGACTAGAACAAGAGTTGAATGGTACAGGAATTTATATTTTAGATAATGGTATTGATGTTTCTAGGAGAAGTGATTTGATATTTTATTCTGTAGAGGCAGAGAATATAGAAAAAGTTGTAGGTCAGATTGGTTCGTCAACAAAAACTGGAGCAATTGTTGCTGGTCAAACTTCTGTGAAAACCCCCGAAATTGAAGCTTTTGAAAAATACTTACCCCCAGACGTAAATATTGTTACTTGTCACTCTTTGCATGGTCCATCCATTAGTCCTGTTGGGCAAAATTTAGTTGTTATTAATCATAGAAGTACTGACGAAGCTTATCAAAGAGCTTTAGAAACTTTTGAAAAATTGGGTTCAAAAATAATTGAGATTTCTACATATCAAGAACATGATAAGATTACGGCAGATACACAGGCTGTTACTCATGTAGGATTTGAAAGTATGGGGACTGCGTGGAAAAATACGGGGGTTTATCCCTGGGAAAATGCTTCTTATGTTGGGGGAATAGATAATGTTAAAGTTTTGATGACTCTTAGAATTTATGGGGGTAAATCCCATATTTACTCTGGATTAGCTATATTAAATCCATTTGCAAAACAACAAGTTAAACAGTATGCTACTTCTGAATCTGAATTATTTAAACTAATGATTCAAGAAAATGAATCTGTTTTTCAAGAAAGAGTAAAGATGGCAGGAAATTTTGTTTTTGGGAGTGATAATTCTCCAATACTATTAGATGATAAAATTATGAAAGAATTTAGTTTAGGCAGTCAGATAGAAAGAAAACCAAATTCCCATCTAAGTCTTTTAGCGATGATTGATGCTTGGCATAAACTGGGGGTAAATCCTTATAAAAATTTAATATGTCAAACTCCAATTTTTAGACTGAGGTTGGGGATAGCAGAATATTTATTTAGGAATTCAGAACTTCTTGAAGAGTCAATTAGAACCTCTTTGTTTGATAAAGGAATAAGAGGAGACGATTTAGAATTTCATACTGCCGTAAAAGAATGGGCCTCAATAATTAGCCATGAAGATACAGAAGGATATAAACAGCAATTTGATATCACGAGAGATTTTTTTAAAAATAGAATTCCTGAAGGTATGAAAAAAAGTAATGAATTAATCAGACAATTAAGTGGATTGTAATCTATATATACTCTCTATAAATTATCTATATTCTCTCCAAGTAAATGAACATTTTGTGCATTTGAAGAATTTAGTCTCTGCTTCATCTCCAGCTCTTGTTTGAACTGTCCAGAAAAATACTTTTTCATTTCCGCATTTTTTGCATTTTTCAGTTATTATTGGCAGAACATCTGTTTTCTTCTTCATAACTCCTATCTCTTGATTTCTAAAATTACTCCCAACTTTCTCAGTTACCTTTAACTTAATCTTATTTTTAGAATTATAACTACATCTTGGACAACCATCATGTTTTTTCTTCTGAACTAGTAAAGCACCACATTTAGGGCAAAATTCCATTATTAACTTTAATTAACTGCTTTTAAAAACCTTTTCAATTGTTTAATTGTTTGTTTAATTTATTAATCAATTGCAAAAACCTCTTTCTGTTTTAGATTTTTTTAATTCAAAAAATATGAGTTTTAACCAACCAGCATAAGGAACTATTTTGAATACGGCTTTTCCGACTATTGCATCTTGAGGTATTTCTTTTTCAAAGAATTGCACATATCCGACCTCATCCCCCATTGTCGAAAAAATCAAATTGTCTTTCACCCCTTTAATGCTGATTACTCTATGTATTATTGGTCTGGGGTTTGAAACGGTATTATATATAATAACATCCCCAATTCTTACATCTTTTGGTGAAACTCCAACAATAAATAAAACATCTCCTTTATTAACCCCTCTAGTAAAAATGAAGTCTGAGAATTGTTCTTGGGTTATTCCGTAACTAAAATAATTCTTATTGTGTAATTCCCACCATTCATCAAAATTAGATAACAAGTTTCCTCGATGGTACATCGAGCATGATTCAACTATTGCTAAGGGGAGAGAAGTGCCTGTTGAAAAAGATAATAGTGGAAAGAAGATAAGTTTTATGAAGATAAAAATTATAATGAGTGCAAATATCCATCCTTTTAATGAATCATCTTTCCATAACAAATACCAAAAGTCTTTCCAAGCTTGCTTTATCTTGCTTTTTAAGGGTTTCTTTTTCAATGAATCCTCTTTCATTTTTGATATAATATCTCTAGATTTTTAAAGTGTTTGTCTTGATACTTTGTTTAATTCTCTCTTAATTTATCTTAATTTTTCACTTATTCTAATAGTTTTTCCAGACTTCAATTGTATTAGAATGCATGAAAGTATTTATAAACTAAAGCTTTGCTAATATTTATAAACATTAATAAATGAAAAAATGAATTTAAAGAATTATGTTGTTTGGGCATTATTAGCATCTCAAAGTTTGCTTGCTGGTTCTTGTGCTTTTTTAAATCCAAAAAGCAAATTAGAAAGAAAAATTGATAATTATACTGAAAATGCCCCAGATAAAACTAATATTCATCAGAGAATAGATAATTCTGGTGATTTTAATCTTGATTTAGCTGATGGAGAGACTTTTATTTTAGGAGAGAATAAGAAAATAATGATTTACTCTCCTTTACATGTTCCCCCAAAAAGTCTTAAAACTTCTTTAGAAGAATTATTAAAAGCAGAAAATGAAAAGAATGGTGTTTTTTTAAATGAATCAACTAATCAACTTTTAATTTCTGTAGATAAAGATTATTTAACAACTAAAATTCTTCCTTTAATTTCTAGAATGGATGTAGAACTTCCTCAAATTGAAATAGAAGTAAAAATGTACAAAGTTTTTGCCGATAAAACTGTAGACGTTGAGCTTAATTTAAAAGGTTTTCAAACAGTTGATCAAGATTTGAAAGGAACATTAGAATCAATTCTCCCCGGAGCTTCTTTAAGAGATTTAACGAGGAAAACATTTGGAACAAAATTTGGAATTGTAGCGACTCATGAATCAAGGGAAATAGAGGCTTTATTTGATTTTTTAGAAAGTCAAGGTTATGCTGAAACTGTTATTACTCCTACTTTAGTTACATATAATAATCAAGTTGCAACGATTGAATCTTTAAATAAAGTTCCTTATCCTGCGGATATTATTACGGGAAATGTTGTTACAAAAGTTACAAAATATGAAGAGGTTCCAACAAAGATGACAGTAACTCCAATTATAATGGGCGATGGAAGTATTTTTTTAGATTTGTCAACAGAATTTGGAAGGATTCAACCAAGTGGTTCTTCTCAGATTCCTGCAATAGAAATTAAAAAAACAAATTCTACGCTTAAGCTTTATCCTGGACAGACATTAAAAATGGGGGGAATTTACACAACCGATTTAACTGAAATAGAAAGATTTGTTCTCCCCATTATAGGAAAATATTTTCCTTTTAATCTTCTGAAATCATTTGATTATGAAGAATCAACAAATGAAATCTATGTTCTTGTAACTCCTCACGTTTTGGGTACTAAAAAAAATTCTTTTAAATCAGATGTTGAAAGTTCTAAATTAGAAAATTCAATTAGTAATATGCAACCGGTTTTTGTTTTTCCAGTATATATACCGACACAATAAACTTGTTAGTGAAATTTAAATAATCTAATTTCTTTAATATTATATGAAAAAGGGAAAAAGTATTGGCAAAAAGAAAAATGGATTCGATTTATGGGCTTTTATACTCTGCTTATTAATTGTTTTTGTTGCAGGTTTTATTGGAAGTTTATTTACCTCTAATGCTGTAGATAGTGATTGGTATAAAATCAACAGACCTTCTTTTACTCCTCCAAATTATGTTTTTGCCCCAATATGGACAATTCTTTACATTTTAATTGCAGTTTCATTGTATCTGCTTTGGACAAATTCTAAAAATAAAAAACAAAAGAGAAATATTTTAATAATTTTCGGAATAAATCTTGTTTTGAATGCCTCATGGAGCATATTGTTTTTTGGATTAAAAATGCCCGCTCTCGCATTTGTGGATATTATACTTATGCTGTTTACTATCGTTTTAATGGTATATTATTCTGATAAAATTAACAAAACAGCGTCGTATTTGTTATTGCCTTACTTCTTTTGGGTTTGCTTTGCAAGTGTTTTAAATGCAGGTTTTATTTTTTAATTTTATTACTCTTTCATAAGATAAAATATCTACTTTATCACAGAAATATTTATAAAGTATATGTTTGTTGTGTATACAGTGATGTGTATACATATTGTAGTTCATAAATAAACTGAATTAATAATATTGTATGCCTTTTCACCTCCTTTCCTGCCGTGTCATTTTGACACGGTTTTATGCTAAACAAAAGATTAAAATAAAAATTAAAAACAAGGTAAAAAATGAAAACACTATTAAATAAATTCAAGAGAAAAAAAGAAACGCCCAAATTACTGGGTGGTTCTGATAAAAGCTTTAATGTAAGAATTGCTGTTGAAACTACAAGAGATCCTACTGGCAGATATAGTCATAGAGTTAATCCACTAAGATTTGATAATTCTGAGATATATGATTATGTTAATAAACTAAAAGAGGATAACACTAATCATTTAACTAAACATCCTAGTGCTAATTATGTGCATAGTACTTTAATAATTAAATACTTTCCAATGCAAAGAAGTCAAGGAAACCCACCAAGTGTTGTGCAAAACGAAATGGCTTATCAAGGAAATTTATAATAAATTAAATATCAAACAATAAAATAAAAAAACAAAATAAAATGACAGATATATTTGACAACAAAATACTTTGTAAACATTGCAATAAAGAAATGCAAAAAGCCAAGGTAATCAAGAATGGGTTTATATTAAGAGCAGTTGTATGTTCTAATTGTCATACAAAGCAAATACACCCCGTTGATGAACAAGAATATAATAAATTTGTAAGTCTTAAGAATAAAGAATTTAGGGTAAAGATGAGACTTGTGGGAAATAGTTATGCTGTCTCGATTCCTAAAGAAATAGTTAGCTTTATTAAGGAACAGGAAAAAATAATGGATGATATGGTAAGATTATGTTTTGAGCAATCTGGAAAATTAAGCTTAAATTTTAGAGAGAGTATAGATGATGTAAGCAATTTGCCCATAGATAATCATGAATTAAACAAACACGGTGAACATTTAAAACTAAGGAAAAATGACTGAAAAAATAGAAGTTGCATTAAAGGTTGTAGAAGCATTACAAGACGATGCATATAAGGGTGTGGCGAGAATTGATGCTGAATTTATGAGAGAATTAGGAGTAAGAAGAGGAGATATTATCAGTATTAAAGGTTCAAGAGAAACTTTTGCAATGGTCGATAGAACTTATCCTGCTGATGTTGGAGAAGGAATAATTAGAATTGATGGAATATTAAGAAGAAATGCCAAAGTGGGGATGGGAGATATAGTCAAAGTTTCTAAAGCTGATTTTAAGGAAGCTAAGAAAATAATAATTGCACCTGCACAAAAAGGAATTATGGTTCAAGGAGATTCAGATTCTTTGAGAAGAGGTTTGTTAGGAAGAGTTATTGTTAAGGGGGATTTAGTTGTCCTTGGAGGAGTTCAAAGAAGAAGAGATTTATTATCAGATGAATTTGGAGATTTAAATGACATGTTAGGAAGCATGTTTGAAGGAATGGGATTTGGAAATCTTGGCGGTATAAGTCAAATTAAATTTTTAGTTGTTTCAACAAATCCAACTCAATCATGCCTTAAAATTACTGAAAATACAGAGGTTGTTTTAAATCCTAAGGCAGTTGAACTTGTTGATGAGAAGATTCCAGAAATTACTTATGAAGATATTGGTGGGTTAGAAGAAGAAATAAAAAAAATTAGAGAGATGGTTGAAATTCCTTTAAAGCATCCAGAATTATTTGAAAAATTAAATATTGATCCTCCAA
>Ga0208375_1003344_pt1 | contig 13790 bp, 14 predicted proteins | sample RifOxyD1_FD_184038 | JGI IMG/M metagenome (GOLD analysis project Ga0208375, IMG submission 184038) | Soil microbial communities from Rifle, Colorado - Rifle Oxygen_injection D1 (SPAdes) | ecosystem: Environmental > Terrestrial > Deep subsurface > Rock core/Sediment | place: Rifle, Colorado... | reverse complement strand
ACGAATTGATTTCGTAGGCGGCATACGCGGAACCGGCGAGCTTGAAAAGCGGTGCAAAGAAGGTTGCGCAGTGGCTTTTTCGTTAGCCCCCGTCTCCATAAATCAGCTACTAGCCGTGGCAGATGCTGGAAAGATAATGCCACCAAAATCAACTTGGTTTGAGCCCAAGCTCCGCTCGGGCCTAACGGTGCGAGTGATTGACGAATTTTAGACATTCTAATATGCATATGTTACATGATTCGCCATGGAAACCATTGCATGGGAATTGTCGGTATTAAGTAGGGCCGTGGCTTTTCAGAACCTCTCTGGCGCCTCCCAACATGTAGGGATAAGCCAACCACAACTTTCAAGAATAATAAAAAAGTTGGAAAACGAATTAGGTGCCCCTCTGCTTGATCGCAGCATAAAACGAAAATCGTTTTGGCTGCCGATAGCAAGACAAATAGCACAAGCGTACGTCAAGTCGTCGCATAATTTAAGCAGCCACATTCAATCTATTGTTGGAAACACTCAACCACAGCACATTAAAATCGGGAGTCTTGAAGGTCTGATTCTATTGGCGATGAGTTTCGGACACCGAATTGCGGAAAACAGCAAAATCAAGAGCATGGAACTGAATGTATATGACTTGGATCAACTCGAAGAACGGTTTTTCAAGGGTGAAATTGATTTATTAATAAGCTCTCGTGAGCCAGGGCGAAAAAAATTCACTAATAGCAGAATTCTCGGTTATCAGTATTTAGCTTATCTGGATAAAACAGAAAAATGGCACGTAATGAGTTCTTTTGAGTTCGGACAATTTATCACTCATCAACATCGGGCAAAAAAACCGACGGACACGGTTGCCATCGTCAGTAATTCGCTCGCTGCCAGACGAGCTTGGTTCGAAAACTATGGTGGTATGGGACGGCTTCCTTCCGCAATCCAGAAAACTCCGATCCAAGGTAAAGACAATCTGACAGTATATCTTATTGCTTCGGACACCCTACCGATTACGATTTGGCAGGACCTTAGTAAATTTAATCCTAAGCTTTATTAAAAGGATGTCCCTTACTCTTAAAATCGGGAAGATAGTGTTTATCAGAGTCAAGCTCTTGCATCACGTACTCTTCGATTCCGGAATTTTCTAATGCATCAACGGCCTGATCGTACTCTTTACTACTAATAGAGTGGGAGATTTCCGGAAAACCGTTAGCCTTGTTCATCGGCAAATACTGACTCATTAAACTGACAAAAACTTTCGGACTTATTTCTTCATAAATAAATCTCAACCACTGCGACGTTCCAGCAATGCTATTCGGTAATACCAGATGTCTTACAACTAACCCCTTCTGTGCTACACCATTGTCATCTAAGATCAGCCTCCCGACTTGTCGCCACATTTCCTTTAAAGCAAGCTTTGTGACATTTGAGTAATCCGGAGCATCAGAGAATTTTTTACCGCTGCCCTCATCCCAATATTTGGTATCGGGTAAATATACGTCCACTATACCTTCTAATACTTTCAGCGTAGGGACTTCTTCGTACCCGCTCGTATTATAGACTATGGGTACCGATAGTCCTCGTTCGATAGCAATGACTAACGCCTCAACCAACTGAGGGAGAAAATGGGTAGGCGAAACAAATTCTATATTGTGACATCCCTTTGCTTGCAGTCCTAATATTTTATCCGCTAATTCGCCGATACTGATCTCGAAGGGCGAAATATCCGACTGCCAACTTATTTCGTAATTCTGACAGTAAACACAGCCTAAACTACAACCCGCAAAAAATACCGTCCCTGCCCCTTTCTTTCCTGATAACATCGGTTCTTCGCCGTGATGATCACAAAAAGAAGCTACCGCAGGCAATAATCCTGCTTTACAAAACGTACTCCGCTCGCCTACGTTTCGTCTGGTCTGACACTTTCTTGGGCAGAGAAGGCAACTTGCCTGGATTTCGTACAATTGCCGTACTTTTTCTTCTAGTTGAGACTTTTCAAGACCGTGGTAGAAAGGCATCCTGTTGATTCTTACATTGGAGTAATTTTCATTTCAATAAATGAGAGGCAGGAATGGCTTCAAAAGTATTTTTAGCGGAAATTAACCCGGACGAATCGTTTCAAAGCATCCAAAATAAGCTTTTTCAGCTTTTTGATGCAGCCGACTTTAGTACGGTATTTCAAAAAGACGATCTTGTGGCCGTCAAAACTCATTTTGGTGAGGATGGTAACGCAAACTACATAAAGGCACCGTTTTTGATGCCTCTCATTCAAAAGCTTAAAGCTCTTGGCTCGAAGCCATTTTGGACGGAAACTAACACCCTCTATACGGGCAGGCGATCAAACGCCGTAGAACATATGCAGCTAGCAAATGAACACGGTTTTTCCTTCGAAGCTACAGGTATACCTGTGATCATAGGCGATGGCGTAACGGGTCGCGAAGAAACAATCGTGGAAATCAACGGAAGGCATTCAAAAAAAGCGGGCATCTCTCCTGCCGTTGCTGCTGCTGATTCTCTGCTCGTCATCAGTCATGCGACCGGACATTTGGCATGCGGCTATGGAGGCGCGATTAAAAACCTCGGAATGGGTCTATCCAGCCGCAAAGGCAAGCTATACCAACATTCGGTAGTTAAACCTCGGGTCAAAACTGCAAGGTGTAAGGGAGATGGAATCTGCATAAAATGGTGCCCCGTAAAGGCGATATCAATGATTAGAGACAGAGCCGTAATCAATGACTCAAAATGCATCGGCTGCGGAGAATGCTTAGCCGCCTGTCGTCCAGGCGCTATCGCTTTTCAATGGAAAATCGATTCCGTTCTTATGCAAGAGCGGATGGCCGAACAGGCGCTCGGTGTGCTTAAAGCAAAAGAAAACAAAATTGGATTTGTAACTTTTATAATGGATGTAGCAAAAGATTGTGACTGTTTGCCTTCTAAAACAGACGATATATTACTTAAATCGCTAGGTGTTGTTGCTTCTAAAGATGTCGTCGCGATCGAATGCGCTACTGTTACTTTAATCGAAAAAGCTCTCGGGCCACTTAGAGACAAAGCTTATGACATCGATTTCACTCCTCAAATGAAATATGCCGAAGAATTGGGCATGGGAAGTTCTGCTTTTGAACTTGTAAAAGTATAAAAAAACGGGTTTTTAGATTTCTCTAAAAACCCGTCATTCGTAATAACTGAACCTATTTCGATTACCAGTTCTTTTTATTCGCGAAAGTATCTTTCAGCTGTCTTGGAAAGCTCCAGCGCGGTTTCTTGCTGGCTGGTCTTGCCTTAATCATGATGTCTTCGCCCGTAAAAGGATTCTTGCCTTTTCCGGCTTTTCGAGCTGGTACGTCCTTACGAACAAGAGCACCGATCACAGGGAAACGAACTCTTTCGCCCGAAGCGGCTGCTTTTGCCGCCAGAGTGAAAGAATCTTCGAGAACTTTCTTAAGTTCTGCTCTTTTCACCTTCACGGAGCCCTTCTTTGTAACTTCAACAACCTTTATCACTTTTTCATGAATCAAGTTAATGAATGAAAATTTATTCTTTTTTGCCATTTTTGTTCTCCTAGTTTATCTATTTTTTAAGGTCCTTTTTTTGCCGAAGCAAGCAAAAACGCATGACAGGTATGATTTTTTGATGGGAAACATAGAATGACTAGCAATAAAATGGTTCAAAAACTGTTGAAAATGAAGAATCCGGCAAATATTCGGGGTATGGAACGCTTTGGTATAAACCCAAAAAACGCCTTAGGAATAAACATTCCTGAATTACGAAAACTAGCAAAAAACTCCGGAAAAAACCATGGTTTGGCGCAAAAGCTTTGGAATTCAGAGCTACATGAAGCCCGTATTTTGGCCTCTATGGTCGAAGTTCCCGATTTAGTATCCGAGCAACAAATGGAAGAGTGGGTCAAAACCTTCGATTCTTGGGACCTGTGCGACCAGGTTTGCCTTAACCTTTTCGATAAAACGGTCTTTAGCTACAAAAAAGCGATGGAATGGAGTAGCAGAAAAGAAGAATTTGTAAAACGAGCTGGTTTCGTTCTAATGGCGGTTTTAAGCGTTCACGACAAAAAAGCGCCTGATTCTCGGTTTATTGATTTTCTAGGAGCAATCAGGCACGAATCGTACGATTCACGGAATTTCGTTAAAAAAGCCATCAATTGGGCGTTAAGACAAATCGGAAAACGCAATCTAAAGTTGAACCGCGAATCGATAAAAACCGCCCAAGAAATTTTAGCAAACGGAAACAAAAGTGCACTTTGGATCGCTTCGAACGCCTTACGCGAAATCAAAAGCAAAGAAGTTCAGGATCGAGTTCGGTCGTGTTGAAAATGACACTTTCAATTTCTTCGGCTGAGGCAAAGGGGTCTTGAACGTGAACTGTTATCAGCCCGAACTTCCTAGCCGCAATGATATTGTCCTTCAAATCATCAACAAAAAGAATTTTCTCCGGCTCTACCCGTAACGTTTTTATAGTAGCCGTGAAAATCGCCTCTTCCGGTTTTCTCGAACCCATTTCACAACTGAGAAACTGATACGGAAGCTGATTCAACAAAGGCCATATTTTTTTGAGATACTGAACATGAATGAAATTCGTATTCGATAAAGCTGCGACTTTAATGTTTGAACAAGACAGCAGTCTCTTTGCCACTTTTACGATCGGTTCAACTTCACCTTCCGTAAATATTGAATTCCAGAGACCGCAGAACTCTTCAAAACTCATGGTTAATCCAACGCTGTCGCAAACCCGTCTATAAAAACTTGCGGGTTCAATTTGTCCTCTCTCAAATTGCTGAAATATGTCTCGATTAAAGACACGTGACTTAACGTCTTCTTCGCAAAATCCTGTAAGCGATGACAATTGTCGTACGGGTCCGCTCCAATCATAATTTATTAAAACGCGACCCAAATCGAAGACGACAGCATCAACGCACAAAGCCATAATAGTGGCATAAGCTATTAAAAGCCCTAAGTAAAGAGACGTGAGAAAAAAACCGCTCAATTTAGTCAACTTTTTGCCGATCAACTACTGTAATGCGAAAAACTTTTCTACGCGCCGCGACAACATTAATCGCTATTCTACTTTTTGAAGGTAAACCCTGCTTAGCCGAGTTTTTACAGGTTGTTCATACTAACGATCTCCACTCTCTTCTAGAACCCTCTGTCGACAAAACTCGCCCCGGATACGCGCGCCTCAAATTCGCCCTCGATTCCCTCAAATTGACTGCCGCAAGTAAAGGCGTCAGGACATTAACATTAGATGCCGGCGATTTTGCTGAAGGCAGTCCCTTCTACTTGGTAGATGGCGGTGCAGCCGCGTGGCAAACCTTGAATCTGATGGGCTACGACGCCGTCGTCATCGGCAATCACGATTGGCTTGCCGGGGCTTCTCACTTGGATAAAATTCTCGGTTCAGTCGCACCGAACTTTGCCTTGCTGGGTGCAAACTTTTCTTTCCATTCCAAGTTTAATAATCTCTCGGCATATTTTCGTCCTTATATTGAACTAACGGTAAACGACGTCCGGATAGCGGTGATCGGGCTTACTACGGACGAACCGGAATTCAGCTGGCTCATAGAAGAAGGGTCTGTATCAAATCCGGCGTACAGTCTGCTGAAACATCTTCCTTATCTAAGAAAAAACAACGACTTCGTTTTCGTTCTGTCTCATCTTGGCAAAGATGCTGATATCCGATTAGCGCAAACGGTCCCAGGAATTGATCTCGTCATTGGCGGCCATTCACACTCACTGCTAAAGGATCCCCTTTACGTCTATAGTCCCTTCGGCCAGAAAGTTCCGATTGTTCAGAGCGGAGAGCATGGAATTTATATCGGTACTATGTTGATAGATCTGCAAAGGAATAAAGCGCTGAAAATAGTAAAATATGATCTGATCCGAACTAGTAAATTTGAAAATCAAGACCAAATAGTGGCAAAAAGTGTAAGCGAAGTACGAGATCGCCTTTACGAAATCTATACCGAAGAGTGGTTAAATGAGACAGTCGGATACGCCGAGGTTCCGGTCGGTACCGTTGCCGACAACGACAAAGTCGGCATTTGGAGTATGCTTTCGGCAAATGCTATGAGAATTGCGGCAGGAACCGATGTAGCCTTAGACGCTGCAGCCTTTTCAGGTCCTGAACGCGCACCTGGCCCGCTATCGCGCGAGGCGATTTTTGCTCTCTATCCCCGAGTTTTCGGATTTGACAGCCACTACGGCTGGACTATTTGGAGAGCCGAAGCAACGGGTGGACTCTTAAAACTGGCGATCGACGAATCGTCTCGAATGGGACTTTCGCTGTCATTTTCCGGCATCAAGAAATTCGACCCTTCAAGGAATTACAGCATTGCCGTACCCGAAGGCATCGGACGAGCTTCGATAAAGATGAATCCCATTTTTCGCACGATTCTAACGAATGCAAAAGACACTGGCGTACCGATATGGACGGCTTTGGAAAAAGAGGTAAGACGAGTCGGTGCTATTAATTACGATTCCTACTGAGACAAGAAGTCCCGCTTCTTCTTAAAAACGGGACCCCCTGTTACTAAGCAACTTCTCTATACTCTTCTGTTTCACTAATTTTTTCGCGAGAGGCTCTTCCTGCTATTCCGCCCAACACAGACATCACTGCACCAATCAAGCTGACAGAACAAACCAACCAGGTAGCATCAGCTGGTCCGGTTCCGTTCATAATACTAGTGAATACGGCGCTGTAATTGAGCCCCATAACTACTATAAATACTCCTGAAAACGCCCAAGACACTAAACCGTGTGCTATTCCAGATTTTCTACTATCAAGTCCTGCCATTCTGGAAGCAAAGTAGCCGCCAACCAAGAATGAAAAGGATAAAGTAACAAAACCATAGATCCAGCAAAAGACTTGCGAGACACTGGACGACCCTCTAATGAGATTGCCAACCGATAAGCCCAAAGCATTTCCGAGCAACATGAACATTAATCCCACACCAAGAGTAGCAACAGAGCCAGCAAGAATTGCAGACCAGCTCATACTGGACAGCCGGATCGGCTGCCGTTTGAGAGGCCCGTCTTTTAGAATTTCCAAGGCCATAACTCCTCCTCCTGTCTGTTTACTGATTTCGATTTCTTCTTTTTTTCTGAAGTGCAAAAGAAGTGCTAATTGACGTTAGTAGCGCACGTCAATTCTGTGACGAAGTTGAAATGAACTTTTGAGGCGGTATGTCAAAAAATGGCGTCCAGTGTGGATGCTGAAACCATTTTTCTTTTGCAAGCCTGTTTGAAATCGCAATAATAATAGAATGAAAGAATTCATACAGCGTATTCCCAAAAGCGATCTGCACGTTCACCTAGATGGATCAGTAAGGGTAAAAACCCTCATCGACATTGCAAAGAAGGACAAACTGAAACTTCCGTCCTATTCCGAAGAAGGACTGAATAAACTTCTCTTTAAAGATCATTACGCAAATCTCGTTGAATATCTTCAGTGTTTTGGAGCGACCATTCCTGCAATGCAGTCCCCCGAAAACCTAGAACGAATCGCTTACGAATTTGCGATGGACAACATAAACGAAGGCGTGTGCTACGTTGAAGTGCGCTTTGCTCCTCAATTCCACATGAATAAGAAGATGGATTTCGAGCGCGTTCTCACAAGCGTTTCGAAAGGAATGCAACGAGCCCAAAGAGAATACAACAATAGAACTGAAGTAAAGTCGGGCGAATTGCCGAAATTCTTTTTCGGAATAATCGTTTGCGCCATGAGAGCGTTTGGGAAAGGGCTCTCAGAGTATTTTGACATGTTCCTCGATGCACATCGATACTCGGACGACAAAATGGTTCATGCCCTTGCCTCGTACGAATTAGTAAAAGCTTCGGTACAAGCAAGAGACACCTTAGATCTTCCTATTGTCGGTTTCGATTTGGCGGGAGCAGAAGCAGGCAATCCGGCCGAAGATCACAAATTAGCTTATCACTTTGCTCACAAAAATTTTATGCACCTGACCGTCCACGCCGGCGAAGCTTATGGTCCCGAAAGCATATTTCAGGCAATCACCGATTTATACGCGGACCGAATAGGCCACGGTTATTATCTATTTGCTCATGATAAAATCAGTGATCCTGAAATAGATGACCCCAAAGACTATGTGGGCCGACTTGCACAATACATTGCTGATCGTCGGGTTACAATCGAAGTTTGCCTTACGAGCAACCTTCAGACAAATCCCACCATCGGAAGCCTGAAAAAGCATCAGTTCGGCAAGATGTTAGGTGCAAAGTTAAGCACAACGATTTGCACGGACAACCGAACGGTGAGTAAAACGTCCGTCACTCAGGAAATTCATCGCGCCATCAATGCCTTTAATCTTAAAGGTGAAGTATTAAAAGACATTCTCGTTTACGGATTCAAACGGAGCTTTTTTCCCGGGACTTACGCAGAAAAACGGACCTACGTTCGAAGCGTAATCAATCGGTACGAGTTACTCGAAAAACGGTTTTCGGAAAACGACAAACCTAAGAAGAAAAAGTGACGAATCTGAACAGGATTGCGGTAATTTTCGATATGGATGGCGTGTTGCTTGACTCGATGCACGCTCATTTCTTGGCGTTCGAATGTTTTGCCAAAAAACACAGAATAGAGTTTTCAGAGACGCATTTTAGGAGCTTTTTCGGTTTGCATAATCGTGAGATTTTTCCTCTTTGGTTCAACAAAAAGCTAAACGTATCAGAAATAGAAAAATACGCGGAAGAAAAAGAGGGCCTGTATCGGACTCTTGCGCCATCACAAGTAGCTCCGATACCCAATGCCGTTGATTTGGTTAAACACCTTTATAACAGCCAAATTGACCTAGCCGTGGGCTCATCAGGGCCGAGAAAAAACGTTCATCTAGCCTTAGAAATTTTGGGTATAACGAAATATTTCAAAAGTGTTTCAACGGGAGATGACACGGAGCAGGGAAAACCAGATCCTGCTATTTTTCTCCACGCTGCATCTAGGTTAAACATTTCCCCTTCGGCTTGTATCGTTGTTGAAGATTCTGTAGCCGGAGTTGAAGCTGCATTAAGGGCAGAGATGCGAGTCATCGCACTGACAAGCTCGTTTCCTGCCGACAAACTGAGTAAGGCACATCGCATCGTCAACTCACTCTCCGAGATAACGAGTAAAGGTATCATAGAACTTCTCCGCTCTTAGTGCTATCTTGTGCGTAATGAATCAGACACCTAATTGGCTAAAATTTCTTGAACGCCGAATGAGATGGCTGGCAATCCCGAACATCGCCATTCTGCTCGTCACCCTTCAAGCATTGGGTTTTTTGATGTTAATGATGGATCCGACGTGGCTTGAGCGGCTTGCGCTGTTTCCGCAAGCCGTATTTGCAGGCGAATACTGGAGATTAATTACTTTTCTCGCGCTCCCACTCTCTTTAAGTCCAGTTTGGATGATTTTTATTCTTTGGTTCTTATATTTCATCGTAAATTCTATAGAACAATTATGGGGCGCTTTTCAGACTACTTTTTACGTTCTGCTTTCCGTGTTTTTGACAATAGGTTTCTCCCTCGTCACCGGCTATCCGATCACCTCCATAGCCGATTTCGAATCCACACTTTTTCTTGCCGCGGCTACGCTTTTCCCTGAATTTGAAATTCGTTTGTTCTTCGTTCTACCGGTTAAAATGAAGTGGCTTGGGGTTTTGACTCTCGTATTTTTGGTAATTCGTTTCATCGGTGCCACATGGCTCGGAAAGCTTTATCTCCTCGCAATATACTTCAACTACATGCTGTTCTTCGGGCCTGCTTTGCTAACACGTGCAAAAGATTTCATCCGCCGTGAACGATATAAAAGAAAGCTCAGAGGCTAGCACCTTATTATCTTTTCCTTATGAGCTGGGTATAAACAGCAATAGCCATAACAATAGAAAAATAGCTAATCGGAACTATTTTTCTCAACAGCGCCGCTTTTTCCGGCTCAAAGCTGACAAAAACAGATACAAAACCGATTGTAGAAAAGCTTAGTATCGCAGTGATCAATAATGCGGCAATCACCACTAGTACAATGCGCCCTATTATTACTCTTAATCTGATTAATAAATCTTTCGACATAGCTTTTTAACCTTTGCTTGGATTTTCGTACATAGCGAAAGATTTGCAATAAGCGTTTCGAGAAAAAACAACAAGAAAATCGACCAATTGCGTCATAATGGAATAGATTGCATTATACTTCTTAATTCACTAATAATTGACCGAAATCAAGAATGATCGACATACTTAACATCACTAAACAATATGGCTCGAAAGTACTTTTTGAAGACGCCACTCTTCACATCAGCGAACGCTGTAGAGCCGGACTTATCGGACCCAATGGTTCAGGTAAAACTACGCTGTTCCGCCTTATCCTCGGCATTGAAAACTCAGATTCGGGTAATATTTCATGCCCTCGCTCTTTAGCCATCGGCTATCTTAGTCAAGAAGTTCCAAAATCATCGGATCGGACGGTTTTGGCGGAAGTAATGAAAATGGATGGAAGAAGAGAAAATCTTCTTCTCGCAAAACGAGAACTGGAAACACGCTTTTCGAAGATCAATAGTGAGGACATTTCGCCAGATCTTGATCGATACGGAAGGATTCAAGAAGAGCTTGAACATTTAGACGAGTATCGAATTGAAGCACGAGCTAAAGAGATTTTAATGGGAATCGGCTTTAAAACCTCTGATTTCGACCGCTCATTAAGCGAGTTCAGTGGCGGATGGTTGATGCGGGCCGCGCTGGCAAAACTTTTATTAATGGATCCCGATTTACTATTACTCGATGAACCAACTAATCACCTCGACTTAGAGTCACTTCTCTGGCTTGAAGAGTTTCTAAACTCCTTCGGTGGCGCTATTGTAACTATCAGCCATGACACTGAATTTTTAAATCGCACTGTTAATAAGGTATTTGAAATCGATCAGCGACAAATCGTGACGTATAAGGGAAACATCGATGCTTATCGCCTGCAAAAAGAAGAGCGATTAAAAATTCTTAGAGCTCAATACACCGGTCAGCAAGCGAAAATCGCAGAAATGGAGCGATTCATAGCCCGGTTTCGTGCAAAAGCAACAAAAGCGAGACAAGCGCAAAGCCGCATCAAAGCGCTTGAAAAAATAGAGCGGATAGAGCTACCCGAAGATCACTCAACGGTCCGTTTCAGATTCCCACCCGCTCCCCACAGCGGAAAAGAAGTTGTTACACTTACTGATTTGTCAGCAGGCTACGCTGCTAAAACTGTATTCAAAAATCTTAATTGGACAATAAAGCGGGGATCGCGTCACCTAATTGCTGGAGTAAATGGGGCAGGAAAAACCACGCTATTGAAACTTCTTTCCGGCCAGCTTGATCCTCAAATTGGCTCCCTACGCTTTGGTCACGAAGTAAAAATCGGTTATTACGCTCAACACCAAACGGATGCTCTAGACCTGAAAAAAACGGTTTTAGAGGAGCTTCAGTCCGTATCTGGAGATCTTCCTATCACTCGAATACGGACAATAGCCGGAGCGTTTCTTTTTTCGGGCGATGCGGTTGAAAAAAGATGCAGTATTTTGTCTGGTGGCGAAAAAGCACGAGTTGTAATGGCAAAACTGCTTTTGTCTCCCGTTAATTTCTTATTATTAGATGAACCTACAAACCATTTAGACATAGAGTCAAGAAACGTATTACTCGACGCCCTCACAGACTACGAAGGAACTCTTTGCATCGTTTCTCATGATCGTGCCTTTGTATCTCCGCTCGTTGATACTATTCTCGAAATTGTGCCCCCTCCCGATGAGCGAGAAAACGAGGCCGCTCAAGTAGTGCAGCTACTAGAAAACTATGACGACTATCTACAACGTAAAATAGCAGAAACGTCTTCAATGATAAGAAATGGCACTGTTTCAAATCAAACGAGTGAGATAAAAACTACAGCCCCTAAACGATCAGGACCATCAAACAACCAAAAAAAAGCCTGGCAGCAAGAACGAATTAATATCGAAACTAGGATTTCACGACTTGAAAAAAGGCAATTCGAGCTACAAGCGGTTTTATCAGATTCAAAAATTTACGAAGATAAACAAAAAAGCTTAATCCTAATCGAAGAACAGAGGGCGATTCAGAAAGACTTAAATCTCCAACTTTCCAGGTGGGAAGAGTTATCACTCCTGTTGGAGCAGAAATAGTACTAGCTAGCTTCTCTAATCAATATTTTCGGATCTATCAGCTCATCGATTTTTCTATCATCGAGGAGGTGTTTTTCCCTCACTAATGCGATTATGCTCTCTCGCTTTTCGAGAGCTTCTTTTACAAGTTCTGCTGTTTTTTCGTACCCCAATTCGGGCGTAAGCACAGTAGCGATCTGCGTAGTGCTTTCAAAATACCCATTAAGTACTTTTTCGTGCGCCTCGATTCCAAGAACACATCTATCTGTGAGTGCCTTTATTGCGTTTGTCCCTATTACCGCCGACTCAAGAGCCGAGTAAGCCATTACCGGCATCATCACGTTGAGCTCAAGTTGTCCCGCCATAACGGCTTGTGCTGTCGTTTGTTCGTAGCCGATGATCGAGAAGCACACCTGATTCACCATTTCAGGAATCGAGGGGTTCAACTTTCCCGGCATTATGCTGCTACCAGGTTGGACTGAAGGGAGACTTATTTCTCCTAGTCCGGTCACGGGACCCGAGGACATAAGTCTAAGGTCGTTAGAGATTCTAGAGACTTCTATTGCCGTAAGTTTCATCGCTGCCATGAAGTTTGCGATCGGAAGCTGCGATTGGGTCGCTTCGATCAGGTCAGAAGCAGAGGTCAGTTTTTCTCCGGTTAGTCGCTGTAGCTCGTCGATCACGTAGTAGCGATAATTTTTCGGCACGTTTATTCCGGTTCCGACAGCCGTTCCGCCGATATTCAGTTCTCGAAGCAAGTCGCGCGCACTTCGGACGATTCTCATACACTTTCTGATAGTTTCCGAATACGCCTTGAATTCCTGCCCGAGAGTTATCGGAACGGCGTCCCGCAGATGAGTTCTCCCGGCCTTAAGCAAATGTCTCCATTGCTCTGCTTTTTGATTGAATGATCTGGATAATCGAACAAGCTCAATGATGAACGCTAAAGATATATCTATTAATGCCAATCGCATTGCGGTCGGATAGGTATCATTGGTAGATTGGGATCGATTTACATGATCGGTCGGGTGAACCGGAAAATAGACACCGAAGTCTTTGCCCACGCGATGGTTAGCAAGGTTAGCAATAACTTCGTTCACGTTCATATTTTGACTGGTGCCTGCACCTGCCTGGTAGGGATCCAGAGGAAATATCCTGTTCCAACTCTCTCTTGACATCGCGAGCAGCTGATCTACCGCCTCGACAATAAGCTTTCCGATCGCAGGCTCAACCACCCCTGCCCTCACATTGGCGGTTGCCGCTGCGCGCTTGGTGTGCAGATAAGCGATCAGTAAAGCTGGGTGGGCCGTTCGACCGGATATTTTAAAGTTATGAATTGCCCTCACAGTATATGCGCCGTAAAGCGCACCGTGCGGAACATTCACGGGACCAAGAGCATCATACTCAATTCTATATTTGGAGTTATTATCAGACATCGCAACGCAAGTTGCAGACAATAGACCAATAAAAGAAATTAACGCATTTCAATATCGTCCCTTTGTTGTCGTTTCGAATAAACTGCCATAAAATGTCATTAAGACTGATGAGAATTTCGGTTTGTTTTGTAGTCTTACTTTTACTCTCTGCCGCTGCGTCAACTAAAGCCTTTCCCGCTCAAGTGGGCCGAGTGCTATCGTTAGAAGCGCCGATTTTCCAGAAAGCAGAC
>Ga0208375_1003343_pt1 | contig 13792 bp, 8 predicted proteins | sample RifOxyD1_FD_184038 | JGI IMG/M metagenome (GOLD analysis project Ga0208375, IMG submission 184038) | Soil microbial communities from Rifle, Colorado - Rifle Oxygen_injection D1 (SPAdes) | ecosystem: Environmental > Terrestrial > Deep subsurface > Rock core/Sediment | place: Rifle, Colorado... | reverse complement strand
TGAATTTAATGGACTAATTATTGGCGAGTTTACATCATTGACATTCATTGCAACACAAGTTTCATTCTCTGACCCTTCATTCACTAATGCACATGCAGCACCTAAAGACTTACATCTATATTCAGAACAAGGAGTATTCGCATCATTGCATAATTCACAATTATCCCCCCCTTTTGGTGCAACCCATGGTCCACAAGTTACAGTATATGGGGTTATAGTTTCATTATCATTTAGATATTCAACTGCTAAATATACTGCTGCAATTACAGTTACCCAGTTTGCAACTTTAGAAACAGCACTCTTTGCTTCAAATTTAAACAACTTCCCACCAAAAGGAGTTATTCCCCCAAGCATACATTCACTAAATATTGAATTAAAAACTTTATCAGTAACTTTACTTTGTACTTGAGACCCAGCTTTAGTAGCTAAATCACTACTTTCAGGATTTTCAGGATCATACATTGGATTTGTTGGACTAAATAAAGAAGGTGCTTTTTTAGAAGAACCGACACATTCAGAAAAAAATGAACCATCAATATTTAGAACACCACATTTCCCAGATTGACATTGATTATCACTAATACAAGCATCACCAGCACTTAAACTACCTAGACTTTCTCCATCAGCAACCTCAGGTTTATTTTCTCCACCACCATTCTTATCACCATCAGCACAACTCCCAGCACTAAATGCACCGGCAACAACTACACTTCCAATTCCAATATAAGTCATAGGATTTTTCCAAATACTAGAACTATGAAAACCCCAACCGGCCTTATCAAGATCATTACTCTGCATATACCCCCAGTCAGGCAAATCATTTACAGTTAATTGATCCATATCAAAAAAGAAAGTTTCATCAAACAACGTCGAGGAAAAACCTTCAGTACCAACATCACCATTAAAATTATACCATGCACCACAATCACCTAAAGACCTACAATAAACATTTTGTGCAACCACCCAATTTCTTTCTGTACACCCATCAGGACTTTCATCAATGATTTTCCATTTCTCAGGATCATCTCTCCCACCAAGTAATTTACTAAATCCTCCTAATCTTCTAGTCACAGTACAAGTAGTCGAACCAATACTACAAACATCATCTCCAGACTCCCAAAATTTCAATCCATCAGGAACTTGCGCAACACAAACACCTGGATCAACATCAGCTTCAGGATCAACACATTTTTCACCATCACATTCATAACCTAAAGGACAATCACTATTTTCTTCACAAATAGCACCCTCCATTGGCAACCAATAACAATCCCTTAAATCTTCATTAGTACAACATGAATATTGATCAGAAATTCCAAGCGTAGCATCATTACAAGAACTACATTCATCATTCCTATTCTCACGACAAGCAGCTTCAACATAATCTCCATTTCCTAAATTCAAAGCTTCTAAAGTTACTAAAACATCTTCACCTAATTCTCCACTAACACAAATTTCCTCTCTATAATCTGTACATGGTTCAGTAATTTCTTCTCCATTAATACATAAATGTCTAAAGTGTCGCGAACCAACAGTATCCAATGCTTCACCAACTTTCGAATCATAAATACACCAAGATTCTCCATTCTTTTTTAATTCCCCAGATAATGGACTAGCATCATTTGAATAAGTTTCTTCACAAGTCAAATCAACACAAGTATACTCACCAATATCCATAATATTATTTTCATCAGCACCACAAATCATACCTTGAGGATAATCACAATTTCCACAAGTTTCATCTTCAGCACCAGAAATAGTACAAGAATCAATCTCATCTAAAGCATAACCACTATTATACGACGTTCGCGTATCAGAACTATAAATATTCTCTCGATTTCCACAAGAATCATACCAATAAACTTTTCCATTATAACATCCAGTAGTTTGTTGTTTTGCACATTCTGTGGACAATAATTCATTTGAACATAACATACTTTCATGAAATCCTAAAGCAGTAAAATTAGTTACAACTTCAGTAGTTGCAACAGAACATTCTTCTCTTGTAACAAAAGTTGCACTCTCTTCAGTCACACAACAACCTAAATCCAAATTTTTCACAGATTCCAAACAAACTGCTTCAGTTTGAATGGTAGAATCAAAATTTACAGCAGCCTCTTCAAACCCAGAACCAACACTTTTACATTTTACTTCAGTCACAAAAAAAGCTTGATCACCAACAGTACAACATCCTTTTGTACATTGTTCGATATCACATGCAGAAGAATCACTCCAAGTTCCACCCTCAGCCTGACATGTTGCTCGCGGTGTATTTTTATAACAAGAACCAGAATCAGAAGAATAACAACAACCAACTTCACAATACGAAGTTTGCTCACAAGCAGTATTCACACTCAAATAATTACTATCACAACTTTCTTCATCAGTATATTGACACCAATTTCCATCATTATCTCTTTCACAACAAGCATCTAAACCATAGCTAAAACTAACCAATAATAATACAAATAATAAAATCATCCCTTTTTTCAATTCAGTTCACCTATGATTAATTAAAAGAATATGAATTAGAGATTTATAAATATTCTGTTAATTTAATTAATATTCTACTAATGAATAACCCCGGACACTAAACATGCCCCCACACAGAACTTATAAATTAAAAAAAAGAAAGTTTACAAATATTCTCTTTCAGAATCAATAATTTCAGATTAAATCCTTAATTTTAAGCTTCAAAAGTTGAATTAATTCTTTCTGTTGATATTGAAAATGATCAGGGACTTCTAACGACAAAATTCTTTTTTGTAAATATAATTTCGGAAATCTTTTTGCAATTTCACTTCTTTGAAAATCTTCCATGACAATAACAACATCAGCCCAACTAATTTCATTCTCAGAAATAGGTTTCAAATTAAAAAGTCCAGCAGATTTAGTATCATACTTATAATTAAACAACTCTTCAGCAGTCTTACTTCGATTTTGATTCTGATTACAAACAAACAACACTTTCATAATAAAATATAATCTAAACTAAAATAAAAAGTTTCCTATAACTAAAATTTTAATTTTTCCGAAAATTTTTCAAGTTTTTATTATAAACCTTTATTAAAAAAAGATTTTAAAAGTAAAATATGAAAAATACAAATCCTAAAGAAAAAGAATTCATTGAAATAGTTAATATTATTCAAAAAGCAAAAGAAAAGGCATTAATTTCAGTAAACAAAGAATTAATAGAGCTTTATTGGCAAGTTGGAAAGTATATTAGTAATAAAGTAAAAAGAACTAAATGGGGCAAAAGCATTGTATCAGAGCTAGCAGATTATATTTCTAAAAAAGAACCAGAATTAAAAGGATTTTCAAGCCAAAATGTTTGGAGAATGAAACAATTTTATGAAACATATTCAAAATATCCAAAACTCTCAACACTGTTGAGAGAATTAAATTGGTCAAATCATTTACTTATTATATCCAGAACCAAATCAATAGAAGAAAGAGAATTTTATATCAATTTAAGTATCAAAGAAAGATATAGTTTTAGAGAACTTGAAAGACAAATAAATTCTTGCTATTTTGAAAGAACAATGCTTTCAACACAAAAACTCCCATCAGTTATGAGAGGATTAGAACAAAAATCTAAAATTTCATCACAATTCAAAGATACATATTTCCTAGATTTTCTTGATCTTCCAAAAAATTTTAGTGAAAAAGATTTACAATCAGCATTAGTAAACAACTTCAAAGACTTCATTTTAGAACTAGGCAAAGACTTCGCTTTCATTGGTCAGGAATACAGAATTCAAATAGGAAATAATGATTATTTTATAGATTTATTATTTTATCACAGAAGTTTACAATGTTTAGTAGCATTCGAATTAAAAATTGAAGATTTCAAACCAGAATTTCTAGGCAAATTAAATTTTTACTTAGAAGCATTAGATCGAAACATAAAAAAAGAACACGAAAACCCTTCCGTAGGTGTTATTCTCTGTAAAAATAAAGATAAAGAAGTTGCAGAATATTCACTTAGTAGAAATTTATCACCAGCATTAATCTCAGAATATAAAACTAAATTAATTGATAAAAAAATATTAAAAAGAAAATTCAAAGAATTATATAACTTTTCTAAAAAAAATTAAACTTTCTCTTCGCCTTGTATTGCAAATTGGAAAACATAATCTCCTTCTCTCAATTTAACTTGATACAAAACATCCGGATAAGGTTTATTTTTATAAATTGTATACCTGCTCAACTTAGACAACATATAAATTAATTGTTCAAAGTCACCATATATAGCATGATCATTTACAACATCTTGTGAAACTTCATACAATTCTCCTAAAGGTACATTCAAAGATTCTTCAAACTCATCTTGCGAAGCAACATCATCGCCTTTAACAATCTGTACAGGATAATACAAAACAAAATCAACAGAACTTCTTTGTATATCAACAGTTAAATCCCAATCTTCAGCAATAGTAGCATCACTACTATAATCATAAACATTAACACAAGTATTCAATGCACTTTCCATTGCTTGCTTCAACTCAGTCTCCATAGATTCTTCAGTCAACATTCTATTAGTACAAGTTTTTGTATCAACTTGATTCCAACACAAATAACTTATTTTTGAATCATCATATAATCTATAAGTTCCTTCATCAGGAGAAAGATATCCACCTTGTAAACCTAAAATTGTAACATAATCATTTCCAACTTCTTCTAAACACCCTTTAATATGATTTTCAACATCATTCATTTCTTCATTAGCACTACTACCCCCTAATATTGGTGGAATAATTTTTTGCTGTACACCAACGAAATAAAGTACAACCAAAACTACTAGAACAATACCTAATATAATAAATAATGTTGCTTGACCTCTTTGATTCATATTTTTCATTATCTAGTCTCCAAATTTATAAATCTTTTGTTAAACATTAATTATCCACTCACCAGTATTTCCAAAGATATCTTGACACTTCAAATAATATTCATCAACATCTGTTAACGTAAAACTATTTCCAGATACATCAGTTCCAGAACCAAAATTAAAATCCTCAAAATAATATTCACAAGTTGCATCTTCATCTAAAGTAAAATAAATTGTACTTTCAGAACTGTATATATTAACCAATTCAGGTTCATCAATATCAACATCAATAGTAAAACTAATTACAGACTCATTTTTATTTCCTGCAACATCAACGCAACTAATATCATAATTATAAACTCCAGCAATCAATCCTTGCAAACTTTGTATATGTGTAGAAGTATTAGTATCAAAGAACTCAATTCCATTATAATAACATACAGCTTTCCCACTCTCTGCACCTTCAGAAGTTTTCACTTGCATATCAACATTTTCTAAATAAATCGTCTCACCATTAGGTGAAACATAATCAATAAGTAAAGGTACAGTACTCTGTAATGAGAAATAATAATTCTCAGTATTCGCATTTCCAGCACCATCTTCACATGCGATATAATAACTATTAGTCCCCTCAATAACGCTCAATGTTGTACTACATTCATTTTCAAAATAAGGTGATGCACTTGAAGGTATTCCAGAGCACAAGAAAAAGTTTTCCATAATACTGTACTCTACATCATTACTAGACCATTTACAATATTGCACAGGCTCATTTACAAAAACACTTAATGCAGTTTCAGTAGCACCAGCAGAAATATACCCTCCATTCTTGATACTTGTAGCTTCAATACTTGGCGGAGTTAAATCAACACCAGCATCAGTTTCAACTTGCACAACGAATGGTGCTTCATGAGCTCTTGTATTAATATCAGTACATCTGATGTAAAAACTATATTTTGTTTCTGGCATCAATATCCAAGACTGATTATGTGTATAATCAAAATAAGAATCAGGAAAAAACATTTCCATTGAATCATAATCCTCAGAAGTAAAACTATTCTCCTGTGTAGCTTCTTCAATCTTACACTGCGAAGCTTCATCAGTATCAATTCCAAATTCAAAGAAAGTATATGGTTGCACTTTTTCATTAACAATCAAATAATTATCTGGATTAAAATCAAAATCATAATCAGCATAATCACCAAACAAATAAGCATTTTCAATAATAGGATGATTTACATCCTTAATTTCAGAAGCAATACATTTTGGCCTATCAGTACCCTGATTTTCAGATATATATTCACAAGCCATACCTAAAGATTTACATTTATATTCAGTACATTCATATCCTCTTAAAATATTCCCCCCAATATCTAATGCTAAACCCCCCTCAGAAACAGGGATATCACATAAAGTACAATCATCTCCACCTTGTGGAGGAGTCCAAGGACCACATTGACTAGTAATAATAATTTCTTTGGTTTCACCACCACCTTGTAAAACAGCAGCTACAGCTAAAATAACAGCAGCAACTAACAAACCCCAAGGTCCGAATGCTGCTCCACCTTGAATAATAGAAGGAGCAATATACAAAACTGCAGACAATCCTGCACCAATATAATTAGTCATTGCAGATTGTTTTGATTTTTCCAATTCCATCAATGGATCATCTTCAGACAAAATATTAGAATACTGAATGATAAGAGTAATAGCAGCCCCAATCACAGGAATAAAATCCAAAAATGAAACCCCCACTTCAGCTAAACCATTACCAAACATCAATGCTAATTTAGAACTCCCTTCTTCTGCAAGATACCACCCAGCAGCTTCCCATCCAATAACATAACCCAAAGCAGAACCAAAATTAATAATATAAGAAGCAACTGGAACACCTAAAGACGGATCAACCTGAGAATCAATATTTTCTCCAATAGTTTCAGAAACACCAAGCAATCCAGAATAAACTCCATAATTATATTTCCAACTATAATCTAAATTAGAATAAATTCCATTAGTTCCAGAATAAACTTCTTCCACACTATCAATAAATTCACAACCACCAACACCATCAGCATCTTCACTATTTTTTATTTGACAATTCATTTCAGAAGTTTTACAATAAATTTCACCAGTTTCAGAATCAGGATCAACATTAGAAGATTCAATACAAGTATCATAACCAATAACAGTTTTATGCCTTGTATATGCCTCATCAGTAACATTTGGAGCAAGATCTCCACCAATCCAATCCTGAGATTTAATCATACTAAAAGAACTATCAGTAAATTCTTCAACGAGATTTGCATTTGCACCACAATCACCCATACTAGCACAATATGAAGAAGCATCCAAAACCCAATTTGGAGACAAACAATTCAAATTTCTTGCAGCTTCCCATGTAGCATCTGTGTAAGAAGAAACTGCATATAAAACAGGACATTCAAAATTAGCTGCTGCACAAGTATCAACCAAAGAAGAATCATCCCAATTATTCCCAACTGAAACAGTTGTAATCATTGGATTAAATAATTCATTATCATTATCAATACAAGCAGAACCAGAAACACCATCATAATCTCCATAAGGATATTGTATACAAATTTCTTGTCTGTAATCCTCACAAGGCTCAATTATTTCTTCACCAAAATAACAAATAGATCTATAATGCTGTGACCCAGGCCTATCTTTAAAATCACCAGCAGGACTTTCATACAAACACCAAGACTCACCATTCTCTCTTGAATCACCAATTTTAGAATCATGTGGATTTCTATTTACAGCATAATCATTAATATAATACATCCCATCAAAAGTATCACTACATCCAGTATATTGACACCCAACATTTCCTTCACTATCAGTTCCGCACCAAGTACCTTTAGCATAATCACAATTATCCGCCAGAGTATCTTGATTACCACAAGAATCAAAATAATAAGCATCTTCATTTATACATCTAATATCATCACCATTATTTACACACCCACAGATACCAACATCAGAACAATAAGTTTCATCATAAAATCCAACACCATTAGTTAAATCAACACCATCATATTCACATAAACCTTTTGCACCATAAGTACAAGAATCTTCAGAAACACAACATCCTTTTGTTGAAGCTTCACAAATATTCACACACTCATTTTCAGAATCAACATCCCTCCAATCTAATTCTAAATCTTCAAATCCAGAAACAGTATTTTTACAATAAGCTTCAGTTGACAAAAAACATTGCGCTTCACCAATCACACAACATTCTTCTTGACAAGCATCAATTTCACAAGCAGCACCATCATACCAAGAATAACCATCTAAACTTTCACATGTTGAACGCCCAACACTTTTAGAACATCTACCTTCTTCAGAAACACAACAACCAGGTTCACAAAAAGAAGTTTGCTCACACGAAGTTGCAGCAGTCAAATAATCATTATCACAACTACTCGCAGTAGTATAAACACAATTATCCCCACCAGTAGTTTGCTCACAACACAAATTATTTTCTTCTGCACTAACAACTTTAAAATTAGAAATTGTAAAAATAGAAACAATAATCACAACTATCATAAACAAAGCCTTAGCTACCAACCTCTTTTCCATTAAGTCAAATAATAAGATTATAATTTAAATAGCTTTCCAATAGATAACAGAAAAATATTTAAACACAAGTTAATTAAATTTAACAGATGGAAAAAATATTTAACAGCCTAGAACCTTTTTTTAATGATTGTTATAGAAGAATAAATGTCAGAGAATATGCAAGAATTATGAATATAAGCCCCCCAACAGCTTCAAGTTTATTAAACTCATATAACAAACAAAACATATTAAAAATCGAAAAAGACAAAGGTTATCATTTATACTCGGCAAATCAAAACAGCTGGATATTCATCGATTTATCAAGAATGTATTGGAAAAAAATTCTAGAAAAAATAAAATTTCTAGAACAATTAGAAAAAGATTTCAAACTTTCAACAATCATACTCTTCGGTTCTACTTCAAAAGGAGAAATAACAAATAAATCTGATTTAGACATTGCAATATTCACTCCAAGCAATCCTAAGATAGATTATTCAATATTTGAAAACAAACTAAAACGTAAAATTCAAATTTTTAGATTTAATTCAATTGATGAAATAAAAAATAAAGATTTACAAAAAAACATTTTATCAAGTTATATAATAAAAGGTGGTTTTTAAATGGATTGGACAGAATGTAAAAAGAAAGGTTTTGTAAAGAACATAAAACTAGATTTAAACCTAATATCAGCTTTAGAAAAACAAAGTAAAAATAAGCTCATTTCTTCAAAAATGATTGAACTCAACGAAACAACAGCAAGTTCAAAAGTTAGTTTAGCATATGATTCATTAAGAGAATTATTAGAAGCATTAGCAATTAAAAAAGGATTTAAAATATATAATCATGAATGCTATTGCTCATTTCTAAAAGAAATAATCAAAGATTCATTATTGGGTTCACATTTTGATGATCTCAGAATAATTCGAAATAAAATAAACTATTATGGAGAAGATCTATCAATAGAGGAAGCCAAACAAATCCTAAAAGAAATAGAAGAAATTTTAAATAAAGTTTCTAAGCTATAAGATACTGCAAATTAATTTTCACACCTTCTAAAACATTAGAATAAGCATCAATACAATTAACATAATAATCACTAGTAAAATCAGAGACAGAAAAACTATGTGCTTCAGATGCAACTCCACCCATATCATATCCATTTCCATAACTAAAACTTTCAGTTTTATATTGACAAGTTGTTGCTTCATTAGTTAACACATAAATATTTGTCCCCAAATAATATACTCCAGTAATCTCAGCAGCACTCACATCTTTATCTACAATAAAATCAATTGAACCAGTAGCAGTATTTTCTAATTCATCTTCACAAGTAATAGCATATGAATAACTTCCTTTTTCTAAACTCAAAGACTGCTCATGATAAGTTCCTCCAGAAAAAAACAATTTCTGATAAGGAAAACCAGACCCTTCAGCATAACAAATTGCATTCCCATTATCAGCACCATATTTAGTATTCACTTGCAATACAATTTCATTTGTATACAAAGTTTCACTTGGAGAAGTTTGAGTAATTTCTAAAGGTGATGATTGTGCAACAGTCCAATATTCAGACGAAGGCATAATATTCCCAGAGATATCCGAACATAAAATATACAAATTAGTAGTTCCAACATTCAAAGCAATAGTATCACTACAAACATAATTAAAGAATCCATCAGATTCAGCACATGATGCAAACTCACTCGTCATTTGTTCATAAGGTAAATCTTGACTAGAATATTTACAATAAGCATTTTCATTCAAATAAACTTCTAAAATAATACTCTCAGAATCAGCCTTAACATATTCACCACTATTAGGATAAATACCTTCAATCTCTGGAGCATCTGTATCAGGAGCACTAGTAGTCGTCAATTTAAATTGATAAAATACAGGAGTTGTTAATCCTCCAAAATTTTGACACCAGATATAATAATTATATTCTTTAGAACCATCTAAATTAACATCAGTAAAATTATGCTCTTGACCAAAACCCATCAGTGGATCTTCATAAAGATAATTTAAACTATCATAGAATCCATCTTCTCTAGGATCTAATCCTATGTTAGGATCATCACTAATTTTACACTTTGAAAAATCATCAGTCAAAATAGGGAAAAAATTTCTTCCAATTGGAGCATCCACAACAATAGTCCCATCATTTTCTTCAGTATAATCATAACCTAATTCTTCCATTTTTTCAACCCATAATGATATTACAGGAGGAGTTGAATCCGTTTCACCACTAATACAACTAGGTCTATCAGTCCCAGAATTTTCGGGTATATGTTGACACATTGTTCCTAAAGATTTACACCTATATGCAGAACATTCATAATTCACGAATACATTCCCATTTTCATCTTCAATTGCAATTCCACCATCAGAAATACCAACATCACATAATGAACAATCATCTCCATCATTAGGCGGTTCCCAAACACCACATTCTGAAAAAATATCCACAGAAACTTTTCTTTTCTTATTATCATATTCTGGAGCTTGACCATAATGTTCATCAGCAGTATAACCAATTGAATCTAATTGAAATTTAGGCCCATAAATATATTCAGTATTCAAATCCATTTCATTTAAATCATCACAATCTTTTTTTAATTTTTCAAGATTAGATATCCAATCATCACCAGAAGTAAAATAAAACAAATTTCTTGTTACATAAGAATTATCATAACCAGTATCATCTTTACATTTGGTACTACTACCTTCAAAATCAGAAACATCATAAATAGGAACTCCAAAATAATATTGATAATCTTCTTCAGACATAAATTCTAATAATATCTCAGTAAAAGATTCTTCACTATAAATATCATCATCAGAACCAGTTCTTAATGCATCTTTAAAAAAACCAACATTAAACCCAACATAATTAAATAAAGTAAATAATCCAACTTCACCAGTTATTCTAGATTCTAAACTATTTTTGTAAGAACTTTTAATTCTTTGCCAATCATAAAAATTACATTCTCCTCCAGTAGGATAACACTGTAATCCTCTAGCATTATCAGCAGAATTTGATTCATCAACACAACCATCACCACAACCAACAAGTGTTTCAGACCTTAATTCATTACCCCCAAAACTATATTGGCTTTTATGCATTTCAAAATTACCCTCAGTAAATTGATTTAAAAGATTTCTATCATTTCCACAATCTCCTCTACTTTTACAATATTCAGCCATTAACATTGCCCAAGGTTTTCTTTGACAAAAACAATTAGCATCACATTCCCAAAATTGATCAATAACACCAACACCATAAACAGCATAACAATTAACCCTACCTGCACCAACAGCAACATCATCTAAACCACAAGTATCAATTAATGAAGAATCATCCCAATCATTACCAATAGGCACAGTCGTAACTAATTCTTCTTCAGAATCAACAGTATTAGAAACACACTCTGCCCAATCAAAATCATCAACATAATTATCAACACAAACTTGCTCTCTATAATCATCACAAGGCTCTAATACAACCTCTCCAGCTAAGCATCTAGTAACATAATGCCTCGAACCCGGCAAATCTTGATAATTTCCCGCCGGCCCTTCATACAAACATCTTGATTCCAAATTCCTAAAATTATTTTGCCATAAAGGATTATATGGAACTAATTTATCCGACAACTCAAAATAACAACTTCCAAGGCTACACTCAGCAACTCCGTTATTTTCTATACAAATTTCATCAGGAAAATTACAAGCCTCAACAACCTCTCCATAATTCTCACAACTATCAACTTCAACAATATTCAAACCATCAGAATCACACACAGGTTCCGAAGAAACTTCACAAGCACAATAATCTTTAGCAACATAATCTTTCTCAGCTAAATAAGAAGAAACACTATCACAATATTCATTCTCAAAGAACCCAAACCCTTCAGAATTATAACTTGAACTCCCACATTCAGCTTGAGTGCCCATACTACAACCACTAGTAGTTACACAACATCCAGTCTGCTCTTGATCCTCAAGTTCCTCACAAGCAGCTTCATCACTAGCACTATAACTCCCAACAACATCACTACCATATTCATCAATCAATGCCTGACATTCACCAGAATTCATAAAACTATAATCACTTCCAACTTTGCAACAAGTCATTTGACAAGTTTCAAAAGCCGAACAAATTTGATCATCAAAAAATTCACCAGAATTTAAAGAACAAGTATAATCTGCAGTTTCTTCAAAACACCCTTCTTCAGAAATACAACACCCAGTCCTACAAGCATCAGTATTTTCACATAACGCACCATTAACAAAATCTTCAGCACAATTACTCTCAGTAGTATAAACACAACTATCTCCAGCAGTGGTTAACAAACAACAACCATTATTTTCAGCATAACCAAAACTAACCAAAAACAAAAACACAAATAAATAAATCCACCCCTTCATAACAAAATAAAATGAATCTAACTTTTTAATGTTTTTGGTAACATTTATTAATCTTCCAACCCAAAGATAAACTAATCATGAAAAACAGTATTTATTCTTGGGCAGAAATAATTATAGATAGATTAGTTCCAGTTGCAGTTATTATTTTAATTCCAGTGATAATAATAGAATTCTTTTTTTTAGTTATAGCAGACCAATATCACACATTATTATTAATCGCAGATTATTCAATAATAAGCATTTTTGGTTTAGATTTAATTTTCAAATACAGAAGGATTAGAAATTTTAAAAATTTTATTAAAACCTGTTGGTTAGATATCCTAGCTATATTTCCATTTTTCTTAATCTTCCGAGTTTTAGAACCAATACTAATATACGCAGAGTTACCAAAAGAAGTAAAATCATTCCAATTAATATTCCATGAAGGCCTAGAATTTTCTAAAGAAGCTTCAAAACTAACAAAAGAAGTTGAAGCTGCAGGAAAAACAAGTAGAGTAAAATCAATTTTAAGAATTTTTAATAATATAGAAAGAATTCCAAGAATAGCCAAAGCTTTACCATTCTATGAACAACCAGTAGGAAAACACCACTTACACAAAATCTCCGGTAAAGCAGATTATACTAAGATTAAAAAAGAAATTAATAAAGATACCAAATTAATTGCAAAAGACGTTAGTAAAGATATTAGAATTCTTGAAAAAGACCTTAAGAAAGAAACAAAAATTATCAAAACCAAATTCAAAAACCCAAAAAAGTTATAAACTAAATATCTATTTAACTTATTATGAAATATCCAATATTCATATTAATCTTATTATTAATTCCATTTTCTTTAGCAATTTGTGAAGATACAGATAGCGGCAAAGATAAGTATGAATATGGCCTAGTCACTGATAATGAAGAAATTTACAAAGACACTTGCACAGATGATAACATAAAAGAATATTTCTGTAG
>Ga0208375_1003342_pt1 | contig 13793 bp, 17 predicted proteins | sample RifOxyD1_FD_184038 | JGI IMG/M metagenome (GOLD analysis project Ga0208375, IMG submission 184038) | Soil microbial communities from Rifle, Colorado - Rifle Oxygen_injection D1 (SPAdes) | ecosystem: Environmental > Terrestrial > Deep subsurface > Rock core/Sediment | place: Rifle, Colorado... | reverse complement strand
TGCATTCCAAGCGAAACCCGCACACTTGACAACATGTATACACACAGTATATACTTAACAAAATGGATATTATTCCGGAGCCACTGAAATTTGAGTGGGACAAGGGGAATATTGACAAAAACCTTAAAAAACACGGAGTTACTAATGATGAGGCGGAACAAGTTTTTAGTAATGCGCCTTTGATATCTCTTGATATCGTTCATTCAACTCACTTTGAAAAGAGATACCAGTGTTTGGGCGTAACAGATAAAAACAAAAAGTTATTTATCAGTTTTACAATTAGAAAAGATAACGTAAGAATTATATCGGTGCGATTAATAAGTCGCAAAGAAAGAAAATTATATGACTAAAAATAAATTAAAAATCATACCTAAATTTAAAAATGAGAACGAAGAAAGAAAGTTTTGGTCTACTCACGATTCGACCAACTATATTGATTGGTCTAAAGCAACACGGGTTATTTTCCCTAATTTAAAGCTCACCAAAAAACCTATTTCTTTAAGAATAACCACAAGCTTGCTTGCAAAAGTTAAAACAGTTGCAAATAAAAAAGACATGCCATATCAGACTCTTATGAAGCAATACATTGAAGAGGGGATAAAAAAAGACTACCTTTAACCAGCATCGAAAGGAATACTTAAAATTTAATCCGCTTTTTTGCTTGTATCAAGGGTTACAAGTTTAAAAATCTGCTCCTCAATTTCACCTTGAGCACTTACTTTAATGGTGTTTTTATCTACCAACCAAATTGAATAGCCAATAGTGGCACTGCTTCCTGTAAGCGGATCTTTTGGCAAAACACTTATATAGTTTGAAAAATAGTACTTACCTTTAAGTGAAAACAGGTCATAGCAAGTACTTGAAATACCAATACATGTTGGCTGAGTAGGAAAATCTGAGGGCAAGCCGTTTTCATTAATATATAGTTTTGTTGCTACAGCAATATCTGAAACATCCATTTTCCGTCGTGTATCACGAGCACTTTTATTAAAATCACTTCCCAAAGCACCCTGAGTGTCGTTGAGTGTAGAATTTGGTTGGGCATTAGGCTGAAGAGAAACAGATACTTTTAAATTATATTTATTATAGATTAAATATGAAGCCAGGCTTAACAAAAAAATTACAAAAATAATTATTACGACAATAGATACCTTTTTTGTTTTTCTATTTATATGTCCGAACACAACTAAAGTATACACCTTTTAGCATAAGTACTCTAAACGAGAGCTTGACAAACAACACAGGTTGTTATAACATGTAATAACAATGGAACAAGCTATTATTCAAATTGGCAATTCAGTCGGCGTTATTATTCCTAGCAAATTCAGAAAACAAATTGGTTTTAAAAAGGGAAGTAAGGTTTATATAAACATCGATACCCAGAATAACATAATTATTTCCAAAGAAAAAAAAGATGTTACTGATTCTGGCATTTTTAATATTTTAGAAGGAGTTAACAAAAGATATGGCAAGGCCCTTCGAGAATTAGCAGAAAAGTAAAAATGAGATTTTTAAGTTTGGAAGAGGTAATTATCATTCACGATGACCAAATTGAAAGATATGGTGGGTCACACGGTATTCGTGATCTTTTTCTTTTAGAATCTGCTATTGCTCGGCTTCAAACAACTTTCGGAGGAACGGACCTTTACCCTTCAATTTTTCTAAAAGCTGCGGTTCTGGCTCATTCTTTAATTAAAAATCATGCTTTTGTCGACGGAAACAAAAGAACAGGAACAGTATCAATGTTAGTTTTTTTAGAAATCAACGAGTATAAATTGAATATATCTCAAAAAAAGCTAGTAGAAATTATTTTAAAAGTTGAATCCGGCAAATGGAGTCTGGAGAGGTTTAAGAAAACGATAGATATTAATTCAAGCAAGATCGTTAAATAAAAAGGGGAATATTTAGTGAAACGTTTCAATTATCAATTAACTCTTTTTGTTCGAGCGTCTCTTTCTGGAGAATAACATGTTCTTCTTGTTCGCCCAAAACCCTTTCTTGTTGATAAACATTAGTAAGCTGTCCTACATACCACAGGGTAACAGGAGTAAAAACAACAGCCATCAATACTGAGCCCAAAGACGCCTTAAAAAGCATTGATTTTATATATTTCTTATCAACCCAGGATTTTTCTTGGGGTGCAATATAAAGGTGAAAATCATCCATCATATCTCTTCATTAAACCACTTTAGAGCTTGTCGAGTAAAGCCAAACAATGCTAGATTTATAATGTGAACCAAGCCCTGCTCGCCGAAACTGCCAAACGCCTTGTCGTTAAAGGAAAAGGCATTCTTGCTGCTGATGAGTCGCTTGATACTATCCAAAAACGCTTTGATGCAATCAATCTTGAATCAACCGAACAAAATCGCCAAAAATACCGTGAACTATTGTTTACCACACCAGAAATAGAGAAGTATATAAGCGGAGTGATCTTATTTAACGAAACAGTTTGGCAAGAAACTGCCGAAGGTAAACTCTTAACAGATATCTTAAATGAAAGAGGAATTATTCCAGGAATAAAAGTTGATGAAGGCAAATATCCCGCCCCTGGTTCTGAAGAGGAATATTTAACAAAAGGCCTCGATACGCTTCCTGAAAGGCTTGAAAAATACGCCGAGACAAATCTTAAATTTGCTAAATGGCGAGCCGTGTTCACAATTAAAGACAATCTGCCCTCCGAAGAAATCACTCTTGAAAACGCACGCCGTCTGGCTGAATATGCCTTTGAATGTCAGGAGTTTGATCTGGTCCCCATTGTTGAGCCAGAGGTGCTAATGGATGGCTCTCATTCTATTGAGCGCTGTGAAGAAGTAACCATTGATGTTCTTACCCAAGTTTTTTCAGAATTAGAACGCCGTGGAGTTTTCCTTCCAGGAATGCTTCTAAAACCAAATCTAATTGTCTCAGGAAAAGACAATGAACAAACCTCTGATGCCTACCAGGTTTCAACCAAAACCATCCGTGTGTTAACCAAATGTGTTCCAGCCGAGGTTCCAGGTATTGTCTTTTTAAGCGGAGGATTAACCCCAGTAGAATCAACTCTTTATTTAAACGAGCTTAACAAAAAAAACAAAGACTTACCCTGGGAATTAAGTTTTAGTTTTGGTCGTGCACTTCAAGAACCAGTCTTAAAAACCTGGCAGGGTAAAGCTGAAAATATCAAAGCCGCCCAAAAAGCATTTCTTCACAGAGCTCGTCTTAACTCCTTTGCCAGAGACGGTGCCTACAACAGGGAGATGGAAGCAGAAGACGAACAAAATCAATAAATTAAAACAGCCTGGCTTTTTTAATGGCAAAATTTCCCAAAAACCGCTAGACTGTATATATCATGAATACTGATCTTGAACTTCTATCTATTGGTGATGCCTCACTGGATGTTTTTCTTTTTCCTTCAGAAACCGAAAGCTTATGTGAGCTTCGCACTCACGAAACAAAAGTATGTTTTGATTACGGAGACAAAATCCCTGTTCGTGACCTTAAAACCAGTATTGGTGGTAATGCCGCCAATAACGCAGTTGGAACAAGAAGGCTTGGAATAAAATCAGGCGCTCTGATTACACTGGGAGATGATGATATTGGAGAGCAAATCCTTCGAAAACTTCAAAAAGAAAATGTATCTTGTGATTTTGTTACTCGCCAATCAAAAACCCGCTCCAACTTATCCACCATCATTAATTACGGAGGGGAGAGGACAATCTTTTCTTACAAAGAGCCCAGAGACTATGAATTCCCCCGTGAACTACCGTCTGTTCCCTGGGGTTATTTAACTTCTCTTGGTGACGCATTTCCCCCTTTTTATCAACAAGTTGTTGATTGGGTATCCACAAATCAAATTAAGCTTGCTTTTAACCCAGGCTCACGCCAGATAAGAAGTGGTATTGAAAGTCTTAAAAATGTTCTTGCTGTTTGTGAAATTCTGTATCTTAACCGCCAAGAAGGCGAAAAATTAACAGGTCTAACAAATACTAAAGATAATGAAAAAGAACTCTTAAAGGCTCTCTCACAACTTGGACCAAAAATATCAATTGTTACTGATGGTAGTGTCGGCGCTTTTCTTTACGACGGCAAAACATTTCTTCGCTCTGGCGTTCTTCCAATTGATGCCTATGAAAGAACAGGAGCAGGGGACAGTTTTGGTTCAGGTTGTATTGCCGCCCTTATCAAAGGCTTTTCTCTTTCAGAAGCCCTTCTTTGGGGAACTATTAATTCAGCTTCTGTCATTGGTTTTATAGGATCTCAAGAAGGATTGCTTACCGAAGCTGATCTACCAGTCTGGATTGATAGAGCAAAAAGTTGCAATCTGGCAATTGAAGAGTTTTAATTAAAAACAATGTCAAAGATTTTTATCAGCCGCAAAATTCCAAGCAAAGCTCTTGATCAGCTAAACTCAAGTGGTCATGACATTCTAATTTCAGAACTTGATCGTTCCCTCACTTCTGAAGAATTTCTTGAAAAATCTCGCGGTGTTGACGCTGTCCTCTCATTACTTACTGACAAAATAGATGGTGAGGTTATTGATGCAATTGGTCCTCAATTAAAAATAATTAGCAACTACGCAGTAGGTTTTGACAACATTAACATTACTGAAGCAACTGAAAGAGGAGTGATAGTTACCAACACTCCCTGTGATGAAGTAAACGATGCCGTTGCCCTTCACACCTGGGCATTAATCCTCTCACTCACCCGTCGCATTGTTGAGGCAGATGAATCAACCCGCAGGGGAGCATACAAAGGCTGGGAGCCTGGTATTTTTGTTGGCACCAGCTTGGCAGGAAAAACTCTCGGGATTATTGGCCTTGGCCGGATTGGCACAATAGTTGCCAAAATGGCAGCTGGTTTTGGACTCAAAGTCCTCTACAACAAAAGAACCCAAGATCTGGAGGCTGAAAAAGAACTTGGAATTCAATTTGCCCCCCTTAATGAACTTTTTCAAAACTCAGATATCATTAGCCTTCATGTTCCCCTGACCGATGAAACACACCATATGATTAACAGTAAAAACATAAGTTTAATGAAACCAGGAGTAATACTAGTCAATACCGCCCGTGGACCAATTGTTTACGAAGCTGAACTAGTTGAAGCTTTGCGTAGTGGCCATGTAGGCGGAGCCGGCCTAGATGTCTATGACAATGAGCCGAACATCAATCCAGAGCTTATTGCCATGGAAAACGTTGTTCTGACTCCTCATATTGCCAGCGCCACCAAAGAAGCACGCGAGAAAATGGGCGAAATGGCAGTCTGGGCAATTATTAATTGTTTGGACAAGAACTTAAAACCCGACAATATCGTCAATCCAGAAGTGTGGGATAAAAGAAGAAAATAAGGAATGACTATTATCCGTCTTCAATCAGAAAAGAGTTTTCCTGATAACACTCATGAATCTGAAAACAAAAAAACCACCCGGCGACCTGCTCCGGAGAAACCAAAACCATGGACCAAAAAAGAGCGTATATTTGTTTTTTCAACCCTAGCCCTAACCAGTCTTATCTCAGCCGTTCTGGGCTTTACCGCCAGAAAGGGTAAACTACCTGGTGTTCCAGTCTTAAATTTCCCGAGCATATCTCTTGAAGAAACCTATACTATTCAAAAAGAAAATGGTGAAATGAAAATAAAAAGCAACGATGAGATCATAAGTAAAATTCAAGCAATCACATCTGCCCTCTCTGGTGTCTATGGTATTTATGTTGTAGATCTTAACGGGGAAAATTCATATTCCATTAATGAAAACCATACATTTCAAGCAGCATCATTAGTTAAGCTTCCAGTTATGGCAGGAAGCTTGTATGAATCTGACAAAAGAACACTAAACCTTAAAACTAAACATACTCTTAATGAAACCGATAAAATCGCTGGTTCTGGTAGTCTTTACTACCAGCCTGCTGGTAGTGTAGTTACCTATCAAAAACTAATTGAAATGATGGGAAAAGAATCAGACAACACCGCCTTTGGCATTATGTCAGATGTCCTTGGAAGTGAAAAAATTGAAACTCACATTAAAAGACTTGGCATGACCAACACCTCAATTGATAAAAACAAAACAACCCCAAAGGACATAGCCTCCTTTTTCAAACACATCACAAAGGATAACTACCTTTCACAAACCAGCGCGGATTTACTTCTCTCTTATTTAACCGATACTATTTATGAAAATTTCTTGCCAGCTTCTTTACCAGATGATATCAAAGTTGCCCACAAATTTGGCCGGGAATTACACGTTATTAACGACGCTGGAGTCGTTTATGCAACAAACCCCTATATCGTAGTTATTCTTTCTGAAGGTGTTATGGAGTCTGAAGCAGAAATTGCAATCCCGAAAATCTCTGAATTAATCTACCAAAACGCTCTTGCACACTAAACTGTAGAAATTGTGAGAATACAAACATTTATATTTTTTCAGCATTTTTTAATCCCGAAAAGTATTCATGACATGATTGGATCGGCGGTTGATTTTCGCTTAAAAACCACTCCGTTTTAGTGGGACAATTCTCGCAAGGTTGCGTTCCAGTAAAAGTACACACGGGTTTTTGTATTAACCCTTGTGGTACCGGCCATTCATTTGAAGGTTGATTTTTCAAAAGCTCAAGCATAATTTTATTCCAAATCGTACTTGCTCCAGTAACTCCAGAAGCCACTCGGCTCATTGGGCTATTGTCGTTATTCCCAACCCACACTGCTACCAAATATTTTTGATTATATCCAATTGTCACATTATCCCGAAGACTATTACTGGTACCTGTTTTTACTGCTACCTCAGGATGTTCGGGAATAACCAGGCTTGAATGTCCTCCGAACGCTGGCGTTCTTGCATTATTATCCCTCAAAATATCAGTAAGCAAAAAAGCTACCCTTGGATCAATCACTTGCTCACCACAACCAGTCTCTTTTGCCTGGGCTTCAGGGATCGGATTTGTTGTCCCGCACACATTTGTATACAATTCCCTGTTTTGATAATTGGAAATACCAAGAATTGAACGAATAATTGGTTTTTTGCCTTGATTTGCAATTGTGCTGTAAGCTCTGGCTAAATCAAGCATTTTTACATCTCCTCCTCCAAGTGTTAACGACAATCCATAATCAGCTACACTGTTCCAAGAACTTATTCCCATCAGCCTACCTAATTCAACCATTTTACTAACGCCATAACTATAAAGCACGCGAACCGCGGGAATATTTCTCGATTCAGCCAAAGCACTTCTTAAACTTATATTACCCCTATATTTTCCATCGTAATTTTGAGGAGAATAGGGTTTTGCCCCTGACACTTTAAATATTACTGGACTATCTTTCAAAACTGAGGCCACTGTATATTGATGTGCCAACGCATAGGCATAGTTAATAACCTTTACACTGCTCCCAGGTTGTCGTAGTTGCAAAAGCACGTTCACATTGCCATCTATTTTATTATCAAAGTAATCCTTAGAACCAACCATTGCTAAGATTTCTCCACTTACCACATCAAGCACTAATGCTGCGCCGTTTGTTACGTTGTAACCAACTAAATTATCTATTTCCAACTGAACAATACCCTCGACTTTTTTCTGAAGTTCCATATCAAGTGTTGTTAAAATCTCAAGCCCACCTTTGTACAGCAAATCATCTCCATACTTTTCAGCTAAAATATCTTTTGTATATAGAACAAAATGAGGTGCTAGTATCGGAGTTCTGTTTAGTGCAAAAACAACCTTTTCATTTATTGCGTCCTTATATTCCTTATCAGTAATAAAGCCACGACCTTTCATTAATCCAAGAATTTCCTTTTGCCTCTCTTGGGCAAGATATCGATTGTTTCCAAAGGGGGAGTATTTGGTTGGACTTTTTGGGAGTCCTGCCAGTAGGGAAGCTTGAGCTAAGGTTAAGTTTTGGACATCTTTGTCAAAATAAGTTTTTGCTGCTTCTGCAATCCCATATGCAGTTCCACCGTAAGAAACTTCATTCAAATACATTTCCAATATTTTATCCTTTGAATATTCTCGCTCCACTCCAAGTGCTAGAATGATTTCTTTTGTTTTTCGCGTCAAAGTTCGCTCTGGCGAAAGTAGAGCATTCTTAACCAGTTGTTGTGTTATGGTAGAGCCGCTACTTATTTTTCCTTCTTGTACAAATTTAAAAAACGCTCGCGACATTCCCTTAAACGACAAGCCATTATGAGAGTAAAATTCTCCATCTTCTGCCGCTAATGTTGCCAATCTTGCAGTTAAAGGAACCTTATCCAAAGAAACAATGGTTCGATTCTTATCTTTATAGATTTGATAAAGAAGTATGCCATTTCTATCAAATATTTTAGTCGAGACCTCAATTTCTCGGTTCATCAAATCAGAAGAACGAGGAAGGTCTTTTAATACGAAGTACCAAAAAACAAAACACACACCTAGTGCAATAAAACCAAAATATATTGACAAAGGGATTCTGATTTTAATTCTTAACACCGCGTTTCTTCTTATAAAAATAACAAAGCTGTTAACTACCACCGCTCCTAAAACAGTCAATACAAGAAGTATCCAAAAAAAAGGTTTGCCTATTAAAAAGACCAAATGACCTATTGTTTTCAAAACCAATTTTATAGGTCTAAATCCGCGATCCTTCACAACTATATCCTAACACCAGAAGAATAATAAAAAAAGATGGTTTAATCACAAAAAATACCTATTACAAAAGCGCAAATAAAAGAAACAACTGAATGATATAGAGTAAGAAAAATAACCAGAGAGAAACTATTTCCTCACAGGATAACTGACATTAACAATACCCGAAGGAATAGGACATGTTAAACAAATCAAAGTTTTCAAGGGGTCATCAATCACAAGATGGTTTTGCGTTTCAATTTGTTCAGGAAGAGTGGCAACTCCGATCAAAGATTGGGTAGTGCGATCAATTTGCACATCCTGTCTTCTGGCACTGCTTTTAGCAAGTTTATCTTCTATAAAAAACTCAAATCTCATTGGGCAATCAGCAGTACTTTCATTAGGAAGCGATCCTGTGTTTGCACAAACATTCATTCCAACCACATTACCAGGCCGTTTTGGCCAGGAATGACCTTTGTCAGTGCTATGGTAATAACCATCTTCAGCCTTGTCCAATACCTCTTTCATGACTCGGCTCCAAATTGGCGATGCCCCAGAAACACCAGACACAGCCCCTTTCATTGGAGTATTGTTATTATTCCCAACCCAGGTTACGACAAGTGCCTGCCCAGTATACCCAATTGTCCAGTTATCACGAAGATCATTGGTTGTTCCTGTTTTTACTGACACTTCAGGATGGCTTCGCACATTCAAATAACTACTGGTACCAAAAGCCTCCGAGCGTGCATTATTGTCATGTAGTATATGAGAAATAATAAACGCCACATCAGGATCAAGAATTCTCGTTTCTTCAAGGTTTTCAAGATCAGCATCATATAAAACCTTACCCTTCCAGTCTTCAATTTTTAAAATCGGTCGAAGAGGCATTTTTATCCCTTCGTTAGCAAAAACTCCAAAAGCAACTGCCATATCATAAGCAGTTACCTCGCCACCACCCAAAGTAAGAGAAAGGCCATAGTTGGAAGCATCTGTAAATGTTGAAATTCCCATGCTGTTGGCAAAATTAACAAACTCAGACAATCCATTTAGTGCCAATACCCTAACAGCTGGAATATTCAATGAATTGCCCAAAGCAAATCTAACCTGCGTCGCTCCATGAAACTGTCCATCATAGTTAGAAGGACAATATGGTTCTTGTCCTTGCACCAAAAAACAAGTTGGTACATCTGCCAGTGGAGTACTGCCGGTAATTAAACCGTTCTTAATAGCCAGTGCATAGTTAAGGGGTTTAATCGAGCTCCCAGGTTGCCTTTTTGCAAAAATTACATTTACGTTTCCATCTTCATCTGTTGCGCCGTAATCTTTTGACCCCACCATTGCCAAAATCTCTCCAGTACCAGGAGAAGTAACCAAAGCTGCTCCATTACCAACTTGTTGTCCCTTTAATTTCTCAATTTCCTCGGCAACGACTTTTTCTGCATACTCCTGCAAGTCTAGATCCAGTGTAGTGGTAATTCGAAGTCCTCCTTGTTCAGCCACCACATCACCATATTTTTCAGCAATCATTTCCTTTATCCAAAGCGAAAAATGAGGTGCTTGGAAACCCTGCGACTGGGCAAACACAAGCTCGCTCTTGGTGGCGTTATCAGCGTCTTCCTGACTAATATATTCTTCTTCCACCATTCGACGAAGAACCTGTTCCTGTCTGCTTTTTGCATATTCTGGGTGTGCACCAAAAGGGGAATACCTTGTTGGTGCAGCAGTTAAACCTGCCAGCATTGCCGCCTCAGCCAAATTCAGATCCTTTGCGTTTTTTCCGAAATAAAGTTCACTGGCTGCTCCAATTCCATATGCAGTTGATCCGTATGGAATTTGATTTAAGTACATTTCTAAAATTTGATCTTTTGAATATCGAAGTTCAACAATAATAGACAATACAAATTCTCTTATCTTTCTTCTAATTGTTCGCTCTGGCGAAAGTAGAGCATTCTTAACCAGTTGTTGGGTTAATGTTGATCCTCCTTGTGCTCGTCCTCTTGTTACTGCACGCGACAAACCCCTCATCACACCCAAAATATCAAAACCTTGATGCTCATAGAAATTCTTATCTTCAATTGCAATTGTTGCATTAATTACATTCTTTGGAATCTCATTCAAAGGAATTGGAGTACGTCGTTCCTTTGCATAAATCTCATATATCAATTTTCCCTTGCGATCAAATAACTTTGTTGAAACAGCAGAATTACCGCTTATATTGATCGGCAGGGGAATGCCCCAAAAAATCCACAGTCCCAATACGGAAAAAAATACTAGCACTAAAGCACTTTTTTTCCCATATAACTTTTTTAATTTCAAACGCCTCAAAAAAGGAATTTTGAGCCAACTAAACTTATTTTGAAAAAACACAAGCACTCTTTTTTTTCCTTGCGAAAAAAATCTAAATTTGGGTAAAGCCAATCGAAACCTCATCACCTTTTGATTATATAGCAAACTTATATACTAAAATAACGGTATTTAACCTTGATGGTTTGAGTTTGATATGCCTATACCCTAAGGTTATGACAATGTGCTACATTACCTACATATGGATATAAAAAATCCCAAAACCAATCTTTGGTGGAACTATCTCGCTCCTGATCTTAAGGAGTTATTTCTTGAATCTCTCCTCCTTTTAGAAAAAACCAAACAATGGAACGACAAGTTTCACGACTACTCATTTGTCGTCTTTCCTGCCGCAAAAGCCTATGAAGGGGTTCTAAAACACATATTTTTGGATCTGGGATTTATTGACAAAATTGGTTTTTTAGATAAGCATTTCCGTATCGGAAAATCACTAAATCCGAGCCTAGATAGACAACATCAGGGGCGTGATTGGGTTTACGATGACCTTGCCAAACATTGCCAAGGGAAAGATTTACCAGATAAACTTTGGGAAACCTGGAAACATTCCAGAAACCTAGCCTTTCATTGGTTCCCCGGTGAAAAAAATTCACTTAGTTTACCGCAAGCAGAAGAAAGACTATCTATGATTTTTGACGCTATTGATGCAATCTTTCGTGTTTGTCGGATAAATATTAATGATAAAATTAAGTAATGTCTGTTTCTTCCCAAACCAAGCTTAAGCACGCAACAATTTTGTTCACCTTTATATTTCTTGCCTGGAGTTGTTATCGTCTCCTGTTCCAGCTTCCCCAAGAGATCGAAGAACTAATCTTAAAACCCATTTTTTGGCTTCTTCCTGTTTACTATTTTGTCCGCCTCGAAAAAGCACAACTCAAAAGCTTGGGCTTCACCACAGAAAAAATTTTTCCCGTTATTTATCTTAGTTTATTTCTGGGAACTCTTTTTGCTATTGAAGGCTTATTTGTCAATTATTTCAAATATCACGAGTTTGAGTTTAGTAGTCAGACCGGACAACAAGCTCTCATTATTCCTTTTCTAATCTCCTTTGCCACTGCCTTTTCTGAAGAAATTACTTTTCGTGGATTTATTTTTACCCGCTTAGCTCAAAGTCTAAAAAACACCTCTCTTGCCAATCTAATCTCCAGTCTTGGTTGGGTAGCTATTCATTTGCCAATTGCCATTCTGGACTGGCAACTAAGCCCCATTAACCTAATAAGCTATCTACTACTCATTTTTGCCTTTTCTCTTGCTGTTACTTTTCTTTTTTCTCGTACCAAAAATATCCTTCTTGCCATTATGCTTCACGTCATGTGGCAATGGCCAATTATACTATTCAGGTAACAACTTAATCAAAATAATAAACATAGACAGAAGTGATACGTTTTGATATATTGATCATATAAAGGTACAATCGTTAATATAGTAAGTAAGATGAAGCAAGCATATAAAAAACAATTTATGCAGTTTAGAGGAGAATGGATTTTTACAGACAAAAACCTAAGTAAGATATATGCCCATGATAAAGACCTATCACGATTATCAAAGAAATTGAAAGGATCCAAAACAGAAGGTTCAATTACAAGAGTACCGTTAGATGCTGCTGATGCTTATGTTGGTTAACGACGACAAGTTCTACCCAAAACTGTCATTTCAATACACCCCATATATTTTTGGTCCTGCGCCAATGCCTCTAATTGAAGTTAAATTTGAAAAACTTCCCAAGCCAGTTTGGAGCCTAGTAGACTCTGGTGCGTCTATGTCAATAATTCACCCAAAGGTGGCTAGTGTTGCAGGAATAAAATTTGACATACAAAAACCAATAACAGGTTCTGGTGTTGGAAGTAGTTACAGGTATTTCATGGGGACACCCATAGATATTACAATTAATCATATTTCGAGAAACCTTAAGTTTTCTGTAATTGCAAACGACGATTTTATGTGGGGTTGTATTTTGGGACACGATTTCTTCAAAGAAGCAAAGGTGATCTTTAAGACCTACAAAAAAGAATTTGATATTTTTTTCAGAAAATAACTTCTCATAAATATAATAATGACAGAAGAACAAAAATATCTGCTGGAAGGTGAACAAACAAAAATTACTTCATTAGTCAAAAAACACGCAGAAAAAGCAAAGGAAATATTAATTAACATTCGACCGGATTTAGACCCCAATTTAATATTGGCTGAAAAAGTAGCGAAGTATATCCTCACAGCTCTTCCTGAGATGAAAGGGTACAAATCCCAAACAAATACTAAAAAAGATATTGACGAGCAAAGAGTCTTAAAAGATTCTCTGTTTAGAAAAAGAACAGCAAACCAGCTTTTAATTGAGGGGTATTACCCAACCTGTTCTGATATTGGAATTCTATTTAGAACTTTAATGATTGCCCTTGGTGTGTCAACAGCTTATGTCGAAACATTCCACGAAGATTACTTACTCGGAAAAGCCTTCCATGGTCATGTAGTTGGCAAGATATTCTCGAAAGGAAAATGGTATTTTGTTGATCCTCAAAACAACAAACAAAGAATAAGTAAGAACAAAACCGATCTTTTCCCACTAATTATTTATAAAGAAGGACTTGATAGTTGGGATATAAAGATCAAAGGATATGAAGATATGCATAAAGCAAAAAAGGAGAATCTTAACGAGCTAATAAAAGAATATAAGCGTGTGATAAAAAACAATTATGAGAATAAAATAAAAATGGCGGGTGAGGTAATGAAAAACCCAAGTTTAGCAGAAATTAAATGAAACAGTTTTGCGTACGAGGTAACTAGATATGGGACACCTTAGCCAAGTATTCTTCAGGTGTATCAAAGTTTAAGGCAAAGTGCAATCTTTTGGTATTGTAATATTCAAGCCAGATT
>Ga0208375_1003339_pt1 | contig 13810 bp, 11 predicted proteins | sample RifOxyD1_FD_184038 | JGI IMG/M metagenome (GOLD analysis project Ga0208375, IMG submission 184038) | Soil microbial communities from Rifle, Colorado - Rifle Oxygen_injection D1 (SPAdes) | ecosystem: Environmental > Terrestrial > Deep subsurface > Rock core/Sediment | place: Rifle, Colorado... | reverse complement strand
CGAATGACATTTTCCCATTTTTCGTAAATCTGCTGCAACCCCATACATCTCCCAGGCACGTTTGTTAATTTCGGCTTGCACCTGTTTTTGCTGTTCCTCAAGGCGTTTCTGCTCCTCGATGTCATCAATTTCTTTTTTCCAATTTGCTACTTGTATATTATCAGGGTCTAAAGCCAGAATTTCTCCGAACATCTCCTTAGCCTGGTCATATTGTTTTTTTGCCATCAAACCGCTCGCATTTTGAACAAGTTGTGCGATTTGAGCCTTAAGCTTTTCTTCTTCCTCCTTCTTTTTTCGCTCTTGTTCTAATGCTTCCAGTTGTTGTTTTCCTTGTTTTGCATATTGCTCGATTTCTCTGGAGTTCTGATAATCAGGAATAATTTTGAATATTGCATCGAGTTCGTACAAAGCCATGTCAAACTTCTGATCTTTGAAATGGTCAAATGCCAAAGTGTATTGAGCTTGAACATAAGCCTGCTGCTCTTTACTTAACGATTCAAAAGTGGGAATTTTAGGTCCGCTTGGAGCTGTCGTCTTCGTCTGTTTTTTCGTCGACGTCTTTTGCGGTTCGGTTGAGTCCAAGAATATGAAATAGAATAGACCAAGCGCAACGAATACAACCATTACCTTTTGTCTTGGCTTAAGCTCCTTAAAATTCTTTATGTACTTTTCGTACAACCCCACTTTCCTTTTTGTCGTTAAACCGGGAATTGTATTCATCCCAGATCCGTCGCTTGATATTCCGGGCACGCCTTGCATCCCCAAATTACCATTTAATGCTTCAGTATGGCCGGGAAGCGCATTTACCGAAGCCTGCGGGTTTACAAAGTCAACGATGTTCTGGCTTTGTGTCTCAACGGATACAATCTCCTCGGGTACCTGTAAAAAATCTTTTTCCTGATTAACGTAATCCGAACTTAACGCTTTAAACTGAAAATCCACTTCACCTACTCTTATTACGTCATCCCCCGACAGTTCCTGCTCGCTTATTTTTACGCCGTTTACAAACGTGCCATTTGCGGATTCCAGATCTTTGATGATAAAGTTCAGACCGGCTTTGCGAATGATCGCATGTTTACGCGATGATTTTTTATCATTCAATACGATGTCACAATTTCTACCGCGTCCTATCGTGACCTCGTCCTTTACAAATGGATATTCAGAATGATTGGCAGCGCCTGGTGTAAAGATGAGAACAACGGATACACTGGAATTCGACGAGACTTTTGTTTTTCCGTCTTCGTCCATCTGTTCATTGAATCGCACGAGAGAATTTACTTCCAATTCCTGTGGTCGATTAGACTGATCTAGTTCATGATTAACTCCCGTACCTGATTCTATCTGTGCTTGCAGATTTATATCGGGCGAAGAAGGATTTTCTTCCTCTGCTGGTTTAACTTCAGGAGCCGGACTTGACTCCGGTTGTTCAAATCCGATTGGAGATTGGGCTTCTTCCGGCTGTTGAATAGCCGTGGGCTGGACCGCAAGTTCGACCGCTGGCTCGAGAGGAATTAGTTCAGATTCATCCGATTTTTTTATCGCAGCACTAGCTTGCTCTTTTTCTAGAGCCACTTTAACAAGATATGGACCGATCGAAATTACATCTCCATCCTTCAATACCGCCTTTGTACACTCAGCCCCATTTACTACTAGAGGCGCAAATTCACTTTTCTTTTCGACTTGTATACCTTGATCAACCGGCTTGAGAATCGCATGTTGCCTGGAAACAGCTTTATCTTCCAATCTTACAACGCAGCCTTCGGCACGGCCAAGAATCGCCTCTCCCTCAATGGCCTGTTCTTTGACCGTTTCACCATTGCGTAAAATAGTAAGTTTGGCGGCATTCTTCATGAAGCCCCCCCGCCCGATATCAACTTATACACTTTGTCTGCTTGTTCTTTAGCTTCAACAAAAGAAACATTGCTCTGATCGTGATATAAAAGTCGCTGTACTGCCTCGAAATGTCCCTTCGCAGCCCGAAGTTTCCCGGCATCCATGTCCCGCTTTCCACGGGTCAAATGCTCTTTTACTTCATTTTCAATGGCTTTCTTCGAACTGTTTAAATAGCGTTGGGCAAGCGAATGCGAAGGGGCCATTTGCAGTACGGTTTCAAACTGACTTATGGCCCGTAGATAATTACGCTCACGATATTCCCTGAACCCAGCTTTAAAGAACATCTCTGCCGTTTTTCCTGCCGCAGGATCCGGCGGTAAAAACGAGGCCAAATCTCTTGGAGAGCCTTTGTCCGCAATTTTTCCGGCCGATTTCTTTGGCTTCTGTTCTGGAGAATCAAAAAGAAACAATGCCACGGCAACAGCAGCAAGGACCAATAAGACTTTTTTATTTTTTAACAGCCCCTGTAACCCTACACCAGCTCCCCCTGAAGCATGAGGTGTAGACACGGTTCCTCCAAACATCGCTATCGATCTTATCTTCTTTTGTTGAGACGCAAACGCATCCTGCTCCGTCTGAATTTGACTTATACTTCGCGCCGGAGCTTGTAACATCACAGTTCCGGCATCAGATGGTAGAAATTCAAAAGTCGTTTCACCTAATGTAATCGAATCTCCGGCTTTGAGAACGGCACTCTTGACAGCTCTGCCGTTATGTAAAATTCCGTTTGCACTTCCAGCATCTTTAACTTCCCACCAGCCACCTGTTAATACAAATTCAGCATGTTTTCTTGAAGCCTTTAAGTCGGAAACAACGGCGTCATTATCCTCTCCTCTACCGACGCTGACTTTTACGCCGATGAAAACAAACACTGTCCCAAAATCCGGGCCTTGCACGACCTTCAATCTGGCGTACTCGCCTTGTTGTCTGGAGACATTAGTATGTTTGAACTTCAGTGCACTCGCCATTCACTAACCTTCCGCCTTAACAGCCATTAATACGTAACACTTCGGATCTCCCGGAGAGCCGAAAATCGAAGCATGAACTTTGTAAGAGACTCCAGAAAAATCGTAATCATCACTTGCCACACTTCCAGACGCAGCTTTATCAAAAAGATCTGAGGTGAACGGACCAAACGACTGATCCCGAGCCGCAGAATGAAGATCTTGACCGACGGAATTATCAAAACGAATTCCGCTCATCTCCTCAAATACCGAATTAAGGTAAACGACATTTCTCTCTTTATCGCAGGCAACAATGCCGACTTTGGATGTTTCACCGAACATTTTCAGAGGATTCAAAAAATCGTCAATATTGATAACCGGCTGTCCCGCTTGTAGATCTCCACCCATTCCTCCCTTTGGAATTCTCTGCAACGCGGAATTGATCACGTCCCAAAGCTGATCGAACTCTTCCATTTTGAATTCATGCGTCACCTGATTCATGTCACCCTTCAGCACTTTGTCGATATCGTCGTTGAGTACTTCAAAGGGTTTTAAAGTTAGTCGATAAAGCACGAAAAGTATAAAAGCAGCAAGAAGTCCGGTTAGGATAAGAGTCTCTCCGTAAACCACTCCAATTTCGCCCAAATCGGGCGTTGCGAGTGCGGTATCTATAGAAACGATAGCCATCGCGATAACAACATTTTTCCCGGCTTGTGTGCTGAGCACTTTTACGGGTTCGATTGCCACTACTGTAGATGAGTCGACTTCGGCGACAATGGTCGTTTCTCTGCCTTTTTGAAAAAGTTGTCGTGCTTTTACTGCGAGGTTTCCTTCACCGCTTGTTGTCAGATACTGGCCCATCTTCGTACCCGGTGCGATTATTCGATTATCAAGATCAGTCAGAACAGCTACTCTGACCCCCTCTTCTCGGTCAACCGACCCGATATCTGTTTTAGTCTCCGCGTTTACAGCTAAAGCAGCAGAGTTTCTTTCAGCAATCTGTTTGGCCATAAAAGCTGCTCTTTTGCCGGTTTCCTTAACGACAGTCGTACGATTTGACTTCATTAATGGAAAAACTGAAATTATTAGATTTGCCAATATGAAACCTGAAAATAAAGCGATGGTAATGGTTTTCCATTCTTGTTTTAGACTTAACCCATAAAAAATCGGCATTATGTGGCGTTCAAAATACCAAAGCACTTTGCCCTTTAGATCACTAGGCATAGGTTGACCGATAACACCGGTAGAAGAACCTATGTTTGTACTCAGAGCGCCTATCGGCGATGCGTTTGGCGATTCGGAACCAGGAAATTGGATGACATTTCCCAGCCCAGCTATTGCCGGCGCAAGTTTTTCCGACTTTGTCTGCGGAGTAGACAATTCAAGCACAAACTCCCCGATACTTAGTCTATCGCCTGGCTTGATCATTCGCTGCTTTGTGAGAACTCCGTTTATGAAAGTACCGTTCGAGCTTCCTTGGTCTTTAACAATCACGCCATCTTGAGAGACAGATAGAACACAATGTCGTTTTGAAACTTTTCCAGAAGGCAAAACAATTTGATTTCCGATTTGCCGACCAATCGTAGTTTCGCCCTGTTGCACCGGGAAGCTGCTACCTCTATTCGGACCTGCTACTATTGTCAGCTTATACATAGCTCATCCCCAGCGATGATCGAACAACGCTTGATACTTCCAACCGGTAGTTCAAGCGTGTGGGATGCTTTAAAATCGCCAAGAGGACAAGCACGCCAGGGCTGTATGTTTTCCCTGACAGATGTGACCATGAAGGAATTTTCTTTTACTCCTTCACTTAAAAATACAACATCGATCGGCAGCTTCATGAACCACATATGAATGCTATTGCATTTCGGAAAAAGCATCCCTCGACCGGCTGCAAAATCCGATCTGCCAATCAATCCTCTTAGGCGATCAAAAAAACACTCCGCCACATAGCACTTATCGGCAATAAGAGCTTGATTTTTTAGGGAATGAACTTTTACGATTCTAGGTTCACGAGCCATAATTCGGTTCTAATTATATAATGAACCTAACTTTTTGTTTTCCTACAACAATCGCCATTTTGGCCATTTTTTTAGCTAACTCTATAGATCATCTTAATTGTTAAGATCATCGACCTCCGCCGGGATAAAAAATACTGAGCAAAAATGGACCAAGAACCATCAGTACGACAGCAGGTAAAATAAATAGGACAGTTGGCAGTATCACCTTTTGCGCTGCAGCCGCACCCGCTTTTTCTGCCATAAGCATCCGCTGAACTCTAATTTGTTCCGATTGTTGTCTGAGAATTTTCCCTATCGATGCGCCCATCTGATCGGCGGACACGAGAATCGCCACGAATGAATTCATTTCGGGCATATTTATTCTTAAAGCCATCTCGCGTAGTGCCTCGGCTCTTGACGATCCGACCTTTATTTCTTTCAATAATTGCGAAAACTCGTCAACTAAAGGGCTTGGCTTTGCTTTTTCTGCTACCTTGCCGATCGCACCCACAAAATCCAAACCGGCTTCAGTTGAAAGCGCAAGCAGGTCGACAATAAACGGCATGGCACGAAGAATCTTTTTCTGTCTCATTTTTATCCGGCCGTTAATCCAAAGATCAGGATAGAACCAACCCAAGATTCCGGAACCTAGAACGTAGTACCAGGCTAAATCTATTAAATCCCCGGCTCTAAGCAGACCGCCAATCAGAGGGAAAAAGATGATCAATAAAAGCTTAAAAGCGATGAATTCATCGGGTGTCAATTCTTCTTTTAAACCACCCGAAATAACCTTTCGTTTGTAAATCTTTCGTTTGTTATCCCAAAATGCCTTACCTCGCAGCATTGGAACGATATACTGGGTGAAAAAAGGACGCGTGATTTTAACGAGAAAATTGCTTGCTTTTCGGCTTCTTAAATCCGCTAGATTTTCCTGCGCCGCACGACTTTCTTGCTCCTGCACTAGCATTCGCGCAATGATATAGGCAGCGACTCCGACCAACGCGTATCCTGCCCAAATTACTAGTTGTCCCTTTTCAATCGCACCCACTCTTAAACGTCTCCGCTATTCTTTTCGACTTAAATGGTTGAACTCTTTAACTGGTAGAACAGTCAAAGAAATGACGACAGGATTACTGCTGGAAAGTTCCACGACGACTGTTTCAGCTGATAATCTCCTGATACCATTAAGCTATGAAGCAAAAGTTACTCTTTCATTACCGCAATTCCAAAATTCTTCTGAAAGATACCTACAAGTATCTAAGAGAAGCACAGTTGCCCCTTGTAGCTTCAAGTCTTGCTTACATAACCATCCTATCCATAATTCCGTTGCTGGCCGTCAGCTTTTCAATCTTTCAAGCTTTCGGCGGACTCGAAAAACTATATGAGACAATCGAACCGCTTGTTATTCAAAATTTGGCTCAGAACTCAAGCGAAGAAGCCATGGCCGCGATTCGCCGATTTATCACCAATGCTCACGCCGCAGCCATAGGAACGACCGGATTAGTTGCTCTCATTATCACCAGCATGAGTATGCTTTCCAGCATAGAAAATTCGATAAATCGCGTTTGGAAAACACCAAACAGCAGAACTATTTTCCAACGAATTGCTGCGTACTGGCTCATCGTTACAATGGGCCCGCTTGCTCTTGCAATCGTTTTCGGTTTTGCAACGTCCTCAGACTTTCCCGTCAGTAAATTAGTGCCAAGCGGCACGGCGAGTTTTTTGATTGCCGTGTCACTCCTTTTTATCGTTTATAAATACGTTCCCAATCGGCACGTTAATTTCTGGCCTGCGCTTATTTCTGCAACATGTACTGCTTTTTTATGGAATTTGGCGCGATTTGGATACGCGATTTATACACAAAAAGTGGTAAGCTACAGTAAAATTTACGGAAGTTTAGGAGCGATTCCCATCCTGCTATTGTGGATATACATAATTTGGCTAATCATTCTTTCAGGCGTTGCCCTTTCAGCAGCCCTCCAGAAAAGGACTGAAGTTCGATGAAAAATACTGCCTGTTTCATAATTTGTTGTTTTTTTCTGCTCTCAGCGGCTCAATCGTTCGCAGCTCCGCCGTCTGTTCCAGCGGCTAAGACAAATATTCCTGTAGTAAAAGTGCCTCGCAAACTTCCCGATAAACTACTTTGGGATTCCTGGTACACAATTACGTTAAACAAAACCGTTCATTATTCGTATTTTAATGAACGATTTGAACTGAAAGACGGAAATCTTTTCTACCAATCGAAATCATGGAAACAAGAAGAAGGCTACATAAACGAAGAACAGATCGGAGCATTGTCCGAATATCGGCTTGATCTGATACCTCTATTTTTCAATTTTCATTCAACATACAGAAGCACTGAAACTACGATTGACGGCAACATTAAGGACGGAAAAATACTGACAGTCAAAATCAGAAAAGGAAATACGGACCTTCCGGTTATTAAGCGGAACACTCCCGGCAAAGCAATTTTATCAGTATTCTTTCCTATTTGGATCGGCCACAGGCTCGCAAAAATGAAGCAAACCCAAACGCTCTCCTTCATGACAATACTTGAGGACAACATTGAAGCTAATTTCGACACTGTCCATGGCCAAGTTAGACTAGATGCATCGGACGACATTGCAATGAAAACAAAGACGTCCAAGCTTTCGGTCAACTATAGGGACCTGCGAAGTACATGGTATGTCGAGAGAAATGGAAGTCCGGTGCGAATTGAAATCCCCGGTCAAAAGACGCTTATCGAACGGACCACAAAAGAGATAGCTCAAAAATTCCTCGAAGAGTAGCCAGTAAAAAAACTGAGAATAGAACCTTATTGATGACGATAACCGTCCCCTTGGCTATAATTTGCTTATGTCTACTTCAAGTGAAGCCATTGAAAGGGTCGGAGAGTTACTGATAACAGGTTTGAGCGGGCTGGAACTGCAGGACGATGGTGCCGCCTTTCTTTCACAGTCACGAGTGGGTGGCGTAATATTTTTTGCGCATAATTACGAGAACCCCGGGCAGATTACGGAGTTTATCAACCAAGTGCAGGAATGTCGAAGCGAACTTCCTCTTTGGACGTCCGTTGACCACGAGGGCGGGAGAGTACAACGCTTCAAGAAACCTTTTACGAAAATTCCTGATGCTCAGACAATTTCCAGAAGTGCGACACCCAGAGCTGCGTTTGATGTTGCACAAATAATGGCAAAAGAATTGAAAGCGGTCGGAATAAATCTTAATTTTTGTCCGGTCGCTGACATTTCGACAAACCCAAAAAATCCGGTTATTGGTCCGAGATCTTTTGGATCCAACGAAGATCACGTTTCAAAAATGGTTACGGCCGTCGTTCGCGGCCATTTGGTAAACGGCGTACAACCTTGCGTAAAGCATTTTCCCGGCCACGGCGACACGAGTACTGACTCGCATTACGCGCTACCCCGAGTAGATACACCGGTTGAAGTGCTTCGCGATCGCGAATTTAAACCTTTCCTTAAAGCGTTCAAATCTCGATGTTCGATGGTAATGACAGCTCATATTCTTAATCCAAAAATAGACCCCAACTTTCCAGCGACTCTATCTTCGCTTACATTAAGGGAATTACTGAGATCAGAGCTGAGATATAACCGAATCATCATAAGTGATGACATGGAAATGAAAGCAATCGCCGATCACTACGGCGCACAAGAAGCACCCGTGCTGGCCGTAGCTGCAGGATGCGATCTCTTAATTTACCGAACCGAAGCCGGAGCAAGACAAGCTTATGAATGTTTAGTTAAGGCGATCGAAAGCGGAAAATTAGATCCACAACTGGTGCTGGAATCAGTTGAACGGTCACAAGCACTTAAAAAGGAGTTTTTGCTTCCCTATAGTCCGGTGAATATTGCGGAACTCGGACAAAAGATCGGATTAGTTGAAAGTGCTAAGCTAATTGAAAAAGTTGAAAACCAAAGGCTATAAAAACAACAATGGCTGCTATGTCTAGAATAAATAGATCGCTCCTTTTGTTTTCCCTGTTTGTCCTTGTCGTTCCGCATTCAAGCCACGCTTTTCAGCTATTTTGGGAAATGACCGGAGGCATCGCGACTATGCGAAGATCAGGTTCGTTTTTTCACGAACTAACCCCAAATAATCTAGGCTACGGAGCATCTCTGGGGCTCGGTATAGGCGTAAATGTATCACCACAGAAATCAAATCTAGCCGTGCACCTCGGCTTTCAAGATCGATTTAATACGGGCTCAACAGCGACTCATGCGTATTCCATAAATTCGGTATATGGTTATGCAAGACTTGAAGCAGCCGAAGTGTTCATGACGTTCGGCGTTGCGCCCCTTATTTGGAAGAGGTACGGCACATCGGCAGGCATTGACGGCTTCGAACGCAAATCAACGGCTTTAGGAGCACTGTTTGAAGTGGGTCGCAACTTGCCAATAACTCCTGAAGTGTCTTTTTGTATTTCAGGAGTTGCAGAAGTAATTGCAGTAGGAACCAATTACGGCCCAAAACCAATTCTTGCCGGCGTAGCAACACTTAGATTCTATATTGGGAAGGGACCCAACTACAAAAAACGACGCGGATACTATGGTGATGATCGTGATGGCCCTTATGAAGGCTATCGCTATCCTTATGGTAACCCCAAGTAGGAAATTCTGGATTAAGCAGCTTCTCCGCTACCTCTAGCTATCTTACGCTTATCTAGACCGTACTTCTCCACCTTCATGATCAAACCCGCACGCGAAATACCCAGTTCCTTTGCAAGACGACTTTTATTCCAATTAGTCCTCCGAAGGCCTTCTTTGATCATTGTCTTTTCGAGTTCTTCAAGAGCGTCCTTGAGTTTTCCCGCAACCCTGACTCCCTGAACCTTCGATTGCTCGCCAAAGTCTCGTATCCTGCTTGAGAGAAGATCTGCTGCAACTCTCATTTCTTCTCCGGATAACACGATTAATCGTTCGATTTCATTTTCCAGTTCTCTTATATTTCCCGGCCACGGATAATCGAAGATTTTTTCAATCGCGCGTTTAGCCAGCACTTTAACTGGCATACCTTTTTCCTTACAGCCCCTATTTAAAAAATGATCCAATAAAATCGGTATATCTTCTTTTCGATCTCTTAATGGGGGCACAACAAGATTAATGACGTTAATTCGATAATAGAGATCTTCTCTGAAAGTACCTTGTTCAACCATCTCTTTAAGATCTTTATTTGTTGCCGCTAATACCCTAACATCAACCTTCCTTTGTTCGGTACTCCCAACCGCAATTAATGTCCCCTCCTGAAGTATTCTTAGCAATTTAACCTGCATCGTAGGTGACATATCACCGATTTCATCAAGAAGTAGAGTTCCCCTATCAGCGATTTCGAAAAGTCCCTTTTTATCCTTTATCGCACCGGTAAATGATCCTTTAACGTGACCGAAAAGTTCGCTGTCCAAAAGGTTTTCATTAAATGCTGAACAGTTGACTGTAACAAATTGTGCATCTTTTCTCGGTGAATTAAAATGTATGGCTCTTGCTATCAACTCTTTTCCTGTACCATTTTCTCCCTGAATAAGTACGGTCGATTCCGAATTCTTAATCTTATCAAGTAGGGCGTAGAGTTCTTGCATCGTTTTTGATTTTCCGATCATTGAACCGTAGCTATACCTACTTCCAAGTTGATTATTTAACGCGTTAATTCTTTCTTCTCGTTTAGTGATTTCCGTGTGGAAAGTGACAATTTCTTGTGCCACGAGGTCAACCAGTTCATAGAAATACTTCTTCTCTCCATCAGAGAGAACTTTGAGTCTAGAAACAGCACTATCAAAAGCTTCGCCGTCAAGACCGAGTGCTTCAACCGAAGCTCGAGCGTTTTTCCGCATTTCATCGTCTATCGGTTTTTCAATATATGAATAAGCAAAAACGGTTCCAAGAAATTCATTATCAACGGTAATTCTCGATGCCAACATACTCTCTACACCGGCGGGACCTTCAAAAGCCACTCTCGGCCTATCGCTGACATAAAGCTTTTCATTTGCCTCGGCAATTGCCTTAAGAACTAATTCACGCCCTTTTTCTTTAGGCAGCAGGGTCTGACACAAAGGATTCTTGAACTCACGTTGGCGGTCAAGAGGATCGTAATTTCTTACTACTCCCCGTTCGTCTACGAAAAATATCTCTGTGTTAAACCACTGTCCAAGAATTTCCTCAAGCTTGCGGATCACATGAATATGTTTTAGTTCTTCCCAATTAATCATATAGATAATTCTCCAGAGGCTGGTTGAAGTCCTCAAAATTCGTATCGGCTAACTAGAAGCGACAATTAATGGCAGAGATCAATTTTTTGACAACTATGTCGATTTTGTAGCCACTATCAGTGCTTAGAGAAACGACAATTGTTAAGGCTGATAAGAAGGTTAGCGTAAAAGAAGCAACCCGCCTTCAATTATTGAAAAAGAAACACGTATAGTATCAGCCGGCTCTGGGATATCTCCATCTACTTCGCACAGAGGATGTGAAACTGTCTGATTTTCAGGCAGAAAGACTTGGATGTTTTTCCCCCGGTGCAAGCTAACCCCCTCGACGCCTTCCCAGTTCCCTGATTTCATATTTCTGGTATCGGCTAAACTTCTGAGAATGCTTCTTGGTTTGAAGATCGAAACGTGAAAAAATCCGTCATCGACACTTGCTTGGTTACACCAGCAAATGCCGGAAGCATTATAGCGGCCGTTTAAAATAAACCCCGAAAAAATTCCTCCATTATGAACTTCTTCGTCATCTATAATGATTTTTGTACTAACAGGTTTATAGCTTCCAAGAGCTATCACCGACTGAGCAAAATAAGCGAGAGATCCCTTCCCCAGCTTAGATCTTCCAATAATTCCTTCCTCATTTAACACTCGTTTTACCACTAACCCGGGGTACCCAAAGCTGGCGACATTGATGAAATACCTCTTGGCGGTGATTCCGGTTTTACTCACGAACTCAACTTTACCTAAATCGGTTCGTTTCATACTTCCCCTAGCTAATAATCGAAGACCATTCTCCCATGCGGTGCTTTTCTTGGTATCACCACAAACGCTTTTAAAAAAATCATCGCCCCTTCCGGCCGGAAGTATCGCCAAGACCGCCTCGCGAGTGACAGTTCGATCACCATCGAAGAAGCCCTGAATGGCTTCAGATATCGTACCATCGCCTCCGACGACTACAATCTTACGCACACCTGATTGCAGAGCTGCTCTCACCAAATTTGAACCATGGTCGACAGGGGTAGTAAAAGCTACGTGCACTCTTTTTTCACCAACCGCCTCAAGAACTGTTTTTTCCAGTTCTGGCCAAGCTTTACCCAGCTCTCCGGCGCGAGCGGTAGGATTTACGACAACGAGAGCACTCACCTTAGATCACCAATCCAAACAATCGGCACTTTGCCCTCCAAAGACTTATTGAAATGTCGAGCACAGCGTTTACTGAAACATAGAATTCCGTTAACACGATGGCAGTCTCTCTCCCAAATTTTACGGGCCATTGTATTTGCGTCTCTTTCAAACAGCAAATTAAAGGCACCCTCTCCTCCACAATCCACGCAATCCTGTCCGTGTTCAAACGGATAAACCAACTCAATACCCTTCGATTTTGCTTCATCAACCCAATTCTTTACGGCTGCTGAATTCTCAAGCCTTCTACTGAACCAAACCGATTCGTGTATCAACCAGGTTTTGCCTTTAAGTGAATCAAAACACGAATCGCTTACCGGTCTTTGTAACAACTCTTCCCAACAAAGTTGTTTAACTTCATCTCGGTTTTGCTTCAGAAAATACAGATGTTTCGGCTCATCTACCTTTAAAACCTCTTTTTTCTTTTCCTTACATGAACCAAGTTCGAAAAACAGATCCTCATCGACATCGCCATTTAATTGCGAAAGCGTCGCGTTACTTTGAGTCCACCTGTACTCGTGCCGAGCGAAAAAAAGATGATCAGCAACTCTCACTCGATATTTGCAATACTCGGTACACCGGCCGCAACCTGTACAAGCATAGATCGGCCAAAGCTCTTGATTTCGATCTTTCGGCCATTTTTTTGTTTTATAAAGCAAGGCCATTTTGTTTGACGGAGTAAGCACATCATTACCTGTTGCATTGGCCACCGGACATGAAAAACGACACATCTCCGGGCAATAGGTACAGGCCAAAGGCGTATCACTCACCCCCCCTGGAAAGCTAAGAAGCAATTTGTTTATGATTTTTTTACAAGCCCATTTTATCGGGATTGAAACGACTCTCGGGATCAAACCCACCCTTAATCCTTTCGAATATGTTAATCCATTGACCTTTTTCTTTTCGAATCCAATCTCGTTTAAGACTTCCTACACCGTGATGATGGCTTAAAGTAGCACCTGCACCGACCGCTGCCCGTAACATGGCATCCCAGACATCATCGTAATGCTCAATAGATGAACGCTTTATGCCAGCATGACTAACGAGAGTAAAATATATATTTGCCCCGGTATGATAAAAATGACTCAAGTGCCCCAATACAACTCCGAACCCGACATTCACGCTTTTAACTGCTTTGTAAACGTTCGTAAGATTAGACCAAGTTGCAGCCAATTCAAAGGTATCCAGAATCATGCGTTCATGACTTAAAATTAGCTGCTGTTTGTAAGAAATATCATACCTGTGATTCCACCAATGAGTAGCAAGCTCATCACCAATGATTTTTATTCCTGTTCTTTCTGCGATTTTTTCTGCCTCAGCTGCTTCAACTTCAGCCAAAGCTCTAAGCCCTTCAAAAACGACGACAACGGCAGCGCCTGCCTCATAACCAGATTTTTCCAGAACTTCGCTTGATAAAGTAAGTGATGTTTCAAGAGGGTCATAAATACGGATTGCAGATGGTCGAAGGCCGTCCTGCATCATATTACGGGCGAACTCCATTGCCGAATAAACGTCCTCCGCCTGAAAACTCCTCATGACTCGTACTTCGGGTATTGTATTGATTTGCAGACAAGCCG
>Ga0208375_1003336_pt1 | contig 13831 bp, 10 predicted proteins | sample RifOxyD1_FD_184038 | JGI IMG/M metagenome (GOLD analysis project Ga0208375, IMG submission 184038) | Soil microbial communities from Rifle, Colorado - Rifle Oxygen_injection D1 (SPAdes) | ecosystem: Environmental > Terrestrial > Deep subsurface > Rock core/Sediment | place: Rifle, Colorado... | reverse complement strand
CCACCAAAAGCTGTTCCTGTTCCAGCAGCAGTTCCTCCAGCAGCAGGAAGAGCAGTTGCGGGGGGAGTAGCACTTCCCAATATTCCTAATTTTTCTGCAAGAGTATATAATGTTGCTGCGGTGCCTGCTATTCCTCCAACATCAGAAACATATGTCATAATTCCAGCCTTTTCTTCTTCATCTACTTTTCCATTTTCATTTGTATCATATTCTTTTGGAACATCAACTGTTTTGTCATCTTGTTCGTATGTAAACCAAGGTTTGTCTTCGTATAATCCTAAACAACATTTTATATTTGCTGAACCAGAACATAATCCAGTTTTCCACCCTCCTTCTTCGTCTCCTTCAACTTGAAAACAGTTAAATTGAGTATCGTCTAAACATATTCCTCCTTGCTCTTCACACGATTTTTCTTGCGCACTTACAATTCCAATGCCTCTACTAATTTCAATTCCGGATTTTTTTCCAATTTCTCCAATCATGTAACTAAATGCTAAAATTCCAACTATTAAAATTAGGATTTGCGTTAATGATAAAATTTTTTTATTTGTTTGTTTTTTTATTTTCATTTTAAATTACACTCTCAGATGTTCCCTCATAGATTGCTCCATTAAATTTAGGATTATTTAAATCTACTAAGTCCTCTCCATTGTATAAAATTCCTTGCACCACCTCTCCTTCCCATTTTGGTTTTGTTGAACTTTTGTCTTGTTTTATTTTTTGTATTGTTGTAGTTATTTTTTCAGAATCATAACTTGAATCTTCTCCGACAAAATTTGTTGTAACTCCGCAATCTCCCGACGCTCTTGCTCTTATTCCCATAAATTTAAGCCAAATTTTGTGGGTATAAAATTCGGGCCTGTTAAATCTTGTATCATCTCCGTCATCGTCGGCGCAGCTTATTTGGTTTCCTATTACTTGTCCGCTTTTTAGTTTGTCAGGCTTGTTTTTTTTATGACAATACTGCCCTTTTCTGTCGGAGATTGGCATTTGTTCTGTCCAATCACTCCACTTCATTCCGTTCCAAAGTGTTGCTATACCCTCTTGAAATTCTCCTGTTTTTCCGCCAAAATTAGGAATTGCAAAACAATTTCCTTCACAGCGAGTTTGTCTTTTATATTTGTCATCTTTTCCACCATAACTCCATTTTTCATTAATTTTTTCAGAATCTGACATAAAATCATCTCTGTCTTGAGTTGCTTGAATTTCATAAATAACTCGTCGTGAATCTTGCGACATCATACAATATGCCTGTCCACTTTCTGTCCAAAAAGAATTTCCAGGAGTAAATAAAGGAACGCATGAACCTTGTTTCTGTTCTCTTTCATCGTCGGTAAATCTTCCCAAATTTAATCCCTGTTTTTCTGCTTCTTCTTCAGTTACAACCCCAAAATTAATTGCACCTTCATCTTCATGCCCCCCAATTATTGGCGAGCTTCCGGATAACCAATAACAATCCGGCAATGCATTGCATTTATCTTTAGTTTGCGCATCAAGAAAAAAACATGATCTTGGATTATTATATTCACAAACAGCTTTTGTTCTTCCTTGTTGTTCATATTGTTTGCAAACTTGTTCTCTTTGGTCTCTGCATGCAACTTCTAGAATTTCTCCGTCGTAACATTCTTGCACTACATATCTGCTTCCAGGAAGATTATATTTTATTGGATCAAACATCTCATCTTTAGAGGTTATGTAATTTCCATCAAGATTTACTTTTATTCCAGGACCTCCTTCTTGCCAGAGTGTTCCAGGAGCTTCAGCACACCAGCTTTCTGTATTTTGATAAGTTTTGCCTTTATCTTTACATCTTAAATCTCCACAAATATTTTTGAAATTTGCCTGCTGATTTAAAGGAGAAGGATCTTCTGATTGAGGAACTCTACACTTAGAGCTTGAAGAATAGTCGCAATTTCCGCATGTTTTTGCCGACGAGCTTCCTCCAACTACAGGAGAACAAACTTCTGACGGTTCTTTAATAGACGTCCAGTATTCAGAATTTAAAGGATCATTATATTTAGCAGAATTAAAAATATTTGCTCTGTTTCCACAAGTGTCTAAATAATAAACATCGTCCTTATAGCAGGTTGTTTTTTGCGATTTTGTACAATCAGTTTTTAATTCATCGGCGGCGCATAATTTTCCTTGGAAAAATTCTGTCGTCAAACTTGTTCCAGAAACATAATTCTCCAATAAACTTGTAAAACCATTTTCTGAATCTTTTGAACCGCACTCTTTTCCAGTTGTTCTCTTGCATTTTGTTTCAAATTGTGTTTTAATAACACATGCGCCTTCCTCGTCTGTAAGACTTAAACCAAGACAGGCATTTGCAGTTGTAATATCTTCTCTAAAACTAAAACTCAACCCTTCTTTTGACGCTGCTTCCTTGCATGCAATTTCAGTTGAAAATAAAGTATCCTGCCCTAAAAGACAGCACCCTAATTTACATTCGGGAATATTATGAAGTTGTTCAGTTTTAAATAATCCTCCGCTAGTTTCACATACTGATTTAGGAGTGTTTTCAACACACTCTCCGCTTTGAATATCTACACAAACTCCTTTTTGACACGACGGAACATTGTCGCAGGAAGTTGGAGCAAAGTTACTCGCGCACTCACTTGACGGAACTGCAACACACTGCGCCCCGTTAGTTGTTAATGCGCAACACTGATCATATTCTACTGGTTGCGCAGATATAAAATTTAATGCTACAACTAATAAAATTGCCGTAAAAAAGATAATTATTTTGTTTTTTATCATCCTAAATCCCAGCTTTGAAAAGCAAATTTAAATTTATCTTGAGTATTTCTGTCTGTTAAAATGTAAATTGTAGTGTCCTCGGTAAAAGGCCTTATTGCTTCAACTTTTACATCGGTATAAAGTTCCATATAAAACTGCTCTAACCCTCCCCCAAAAGAAATTTCACTAACCATTATGCTTTGAGCAATTGCTGTAAGTTCATAAAGATTATTATTCAAAACTACTCTAAATGTTTCTCTTTTCTGAACATTCTCATCTTTTGAAAAAACAAATTCATTTTTAATTGTTGTTACAATTTTTTGCGGGAGCAACTCAACTACAATGTCTCCTTTTTTTAAACTGGTTGTATATCCTCGATTATCATAATTTTCTTTTAAAGAATTAAAACAAAAATCTACATCTTCTTTAATAGAATTTTTAATTTCTTCTTCAATATTCTTTTCTAAAAAAGGAATCTGCACAACGCATGCCTGATATTTTTGCGGAGTATAGCAAAGATACTGAATCTTTTCATCCAGATATTCTACCGACGGAGAAGGCTCCAAGCTTCCACCCTGAGAAGAAATTATTTCAACATTTTCTTTTATTGTATCTTCAAGGCAAGTTTGGATAAAATTTTCAGGAGTTTCAAGTTTTTCAAAACCGACAGCAGTTCTTAATTTAGGAAATGCAAAAAATAGAGCAACTATTGCTATGATAAGAATTGCAACGATGATAAAAATTGTTAATTGACCCCCCTTACCTTCCCCTTTTTTCATTAATCTTACACGATATTTTAATTTAAAAACATTTAGTTTATATTATTAAGAGAATAATTTATTTTCTAAAAGTATATTTTAGTCCTGCTTTTATCATAATATGCGTTGGAGAATAAACATCAGAATAAAAATAACCCGCTTCACTCACATCCCCTCCCCCCATATCTCTTCTTAAAGCAATCAATCCTTCTATGGAAAAAGAGATATTTTTACTATAATTATTTTCTTTTAAAAAAGGAAAAATTTCCATTCCAAGACCAAAATAATAAGGTCCAAGGAATTTTTCTTCTTCCCAATTAATTTTTCTAGTTTTAAATGAAGATTGTCCTTGTTGAATCCCATATACTTCAGTATATTCTTCAGTTACAGCTGTTGTTGTTATTAACATTTTCTGTCTTAAAAATCCAGCATTAGCAAAAATTTCAAAAACAGGAGAAACATATCCTATATTTAATCCAAAGCGATTAGTATTTTTCGCTAAAATAGAATTCGTATAATTTGTATGTGAAATTAAATCTGTATATGGACCAAGAGATTCTTCGTCATCTTCTCTCCCGCCATAAAGTTCAAAACTCCTTTTTGAGTTCATCACAAATATATCAAGACCAATTGCAAATCCTTTTCCTTTTTTATTTGTTAGTTGAGGATTTATTCCAAAATATGGCTCTATATGTGAGCTTCGGGGGGTTATTGCAATCCCTCCTCCAATTTTTAATCTTGCTTTTGGTTTTTTTTCTATTCTGTTGGCTTCTTCTTGTTCTGTTCTAATTTTTTCTTGCTGTCTTTTAAGTTCTTTAAGTTTTTCTTCTTGTTCTTTTTTAAGCCTCTCTCTTTCTGGTTTTTCTTGGATATAATTTTCAACTTTTTTAATCTCTTCTTCAGAAAGAAATTTTTCTATTGGAATTCTTGAATTTCCGACAAGGTTTCCATCAACTATTTTTAATTGATAAGCGTATTCTTTTCTAATAAGTTCTTCTAATTGTTTTGAATTAAATCTGTTGAATTCTTTTTGAGTTTTTACAAATTCTTTTATTCTTTCAAAAAAACCGCTTCCAAGATATTCTGCTTCTTTTTGATCCATCTCATTATAACTTTTGCTTATAATTTCATCACACTTATTAATTGACTCTTGACAATAGTCGTAGATTTTTAAAACATAATCTATTTTTTTTGTATCAAAATTAAATGAAAACTTTTCCTGAGATTTTATTGGATAAATATTCTTTTGAACGCTAACATAATCATAGACTCCGTCATTATCTGTATCTCCGTAATAGAGCCAAATATTTCCCTGATTTTCATTTTTTGGGCAAGCGCATAACCATGCTTTAATATTTTTTTTAAAAGCAGGCATCTCTGCATAAGCTGTCTCGTCTCCTGTTTCAAGATAAAAATTTAAAATTGCATCTTGATTTTCTTGTTTTTGTATTTTAGGTGTTTGTGAATAAACTTTTTCTGGGGCAAAAAAATTAGTCGTTAACAAAAATGCTCCTGCGGTTAATAATTTCTTTAATGTTTTCATAACTTAAGAATGATTACACTCTTTAAAAACTTTTTGGAATAAAGAACATTTTTCTCGCGTCAATCCTCTACTCGAATTAGCAATTTGATTTTTTAACAAATGCTGTTTAAACAGAGATAATATAAATTGCTAATCCTCTGCTCGAATTAGTGTCAAGAAGATTAATATAAAAATAGCTTGCCACTAATCCTCGCTCTCCACCCTCGGGGCAAGAATAAAATTAAGCTCCATGTTTTCAATGTTCAAATCTATTCTCAAAGGATGGTCGTTCGCGAAATTTAAAATTGTTTTGTCGCAAAGTTTGCTTCCTTTTATGAATTTTTCCAGATATTCGACGCTATATCTTGCCCTGCAATTTTCTGCTTTAATTTTAACTTCATCGCCTGAAAATTCAGATTTTGCTGAATTCAGATTTTTTGCTTCAATTATGAAATTGTTGTTTTCAATGATAAAAGAACAGGCATCAGCAACAACAGCGCAGTCTTCAACAGCATCGATTAAATCCACAGAATTCATTTCAACTCTTGCGCCAAACTCCAAATTCGGCATTTCTTTGTCTTCGCTTTTTACATCAATTAAACTTAATGTAAAATTTCTTTTGATTTTGTCCGGCATCTCGATATTTAATCTGTTTTCTTCTCTTTTTAGAATTAATGAACTTTTAATTCCTACTCGTCTTAAAATTTTTTTTAAATCTTCTAAATTCACCCCCCAGATTTCCTGTTTTGCATTCCCTAAATCAAACTGCGAGAATGCATTTTTTGAAAGAAAAAATCTCACCATTGCTACATTTGCTGGATCAATAGCCACGACGCTCATCCCGGAGCTGTCTATTTTAAACTTAACTTCCATTACAAGATTTGAGATAAGTTCAATAACTTTGGATAGTAATAAGGGATTTTCAAGTTTTATTTGCATTTTATTTTAATCTAAAAAGATTATTTAAACATTATTATCTTTTATGGCTATAACTAATTATATAAATCTTTTAGTTTATTAAAAAATATGACTTTTAAGGAAGAAAGAATTAGAAAAATAACTAATTTGTATTATTCAAGACAAGACATACAAAAAGCAATTTGCGAATTTTCTAAGAATAGGGAAATCTGCCCGAGATATTTTGAAGGTTTTGGAAAACGCCCCGATTCTTTTCAGTATTACAGCGACGTTTTTGAAATGGTAAAAAAAGGAGCAACGTCCTTTAATTGTTCAGAAGAACTATGGGAAGATCCGATGAAGATTGTTACAGGAATGTCAGAAAAGCAGGCAAATGAATTAAGAATCGGCTGGGATTTGATTATAGATATTGACAGCAAGTATATTGATTACAGCAAAATTTGCGCAGAAATAATATTTAATTTTTTAAAATTTCATGGAATTAAAAATTTCGGGGTGAAATTTTCGGGCTCAAAAGGATTTCATATTATTGTTCCGTGGAAAGCATTTCCAAAAGAAGTAAATGGAATACAGACAAAAAATATGTTTCCTGAATGGCCGAGGATAATTATAGAATATATTATTCAACAAACAAAAAAGCAGTTAATTGAAAAAATTTCAGATATAGAAAGACCGAATAAATATGTAAAAAATTTCCAAGCTTCCAAAGAAGTTATGCCTGACATTATTCTTGTTTCTCCAAGACATTTATTCAGAACTCCTTATTCTTTGCACGAGAAAACAGCTTTAGCAAGCGTTGTTATAGACGCTGAACAAATTTCAAAATTTGAGCTAAACGACGCAGACCCATTAAAAGCAGAAACAAGAAATTTTATTCCAAATGCAAAAGAAGGCGAGGCGTCAGAATTTTTAATTCAGGCATTAGATTGGCACAGGGAAAATTATGGAAGGATTGAATCTTCTGCAAAATCAAAAAATACTGAAGAGTTTAAGCCGATTAATTTAGGAGAAATTTCTGATAAAAATTTTCCTGACTCAATTAAAAAAATTCTTGACGGAATTAGCGACGGAAAAAAAAGGGCGTTGTTTGTTCTTACAAATTTTTTCCGTTCAATAGGAATGGAAAGAAATGAGCTTGAAAAAAGAGTTTATGACTGGAACAAAAAAAATAATCCCCAGCTTAAAGAGGGATATATTAAATCTCATCTTGTTTGGGATTACAAAAAAAAGATTGTTTTGCCTCCAAATTATGACAAGGATTATTATGCTGGAATCGGAATCATTCCAACATCAGAAGAAATTCGCTACAAAAATCCAGTCAACTATTTTGTTAAAAAAACACTTCAAAATAAAAATAGGGAAAAAGAACCTGACCATAAAAAAGAACAATATTTATAAACAATTTTTAATTAATTCTTATATGAAAAAGAGTGTTGTCTTATTTGGATTTTTTGTTTTAATATTTATTTTGCCTTTTATCTCTTCGCTGAATCAAACTTCTAATTCAGATGCAGTAAAATGCATAGAAGATAAAGTTAAAGAAAAAGGATGTTCAACTTTCGGTCTTGAAAGCAAAATTTTTGCTTTGTTGTCAACAGGTCAGTGTGAAGCAGATGTTTTAGCGAGCGATTCTAACGACGAATGTTTTGTTCCGGTAAATGCAAATTCATGCGAGATAAAAACAACTTCTCAAGCAGTTTTAGCTTTGGACAGCGCAGGTTCGGATACAGATAAATATGCAGATTGGCTTTTAGCTCAAAACAAAACAGCTTCGGGAATTGACTGGCTTTTGCAAATTGAAACTTCAGAACCAGCGTCGTGCAATCTTGAAGATTTAAATGCAAACACATATCAGGTTTCTATAGACCAAGATAAAAAACTTTCCTTATCAGGAGCAAATTGTTTAAGTCTTGATTCTTCCGGCTACTGGCTAAAAATAAATCCTCAATGTCAGCGACAGGAATTTACAGTTTCATGCGACAAATCTTTTCAGGTTAATTTATTATTCAAAAAACAATTATCCTCGACAATTTATGTTTTTGATGAAAGCGTAAAATCAGAAACAGCTGGAGGAACAGATTTTATCAAAGCGCAAGAATCTTTATGTTTTCAAAAAGGAAATTCCTGCGACTATGAGGGAAGCTTGTGGGCAACTCTTGTTTTAAAAAAACTCGGCAAAGATGTTTCTTCTTATCTTCCCTATTTAATTGTTTTTGAAGAGGACAATGAAAAATTCTTGCCAGAATCTTTTTTATATTTCTTGACTGCTGAACAAGATTTTAAAATAGAATTATTAGCTAAACAAATCGGCGACAAATACTGGGATGAAGTATATGACAGATATTACGATACTGCCTTAGCTTTAATGAGTATTTCCAGCGAACAGATAGATGCAAAAGAAAATGCAATAAACTGGCTTGCAGAAGTTCAGGGCGACGACGGATGCTGGGATTCAGGAAATGTTGCAAAAACAGGATTTTTATTATATTCTCTTTGGCCAAGTTCTTTTTCTGGGACTGATGGAGATGGGGAAGAGCCAGAAGATTGTGAAGCATTAGGAAATTTTTGCATTTCAGATATTGAATGTTCAGAAGCAGGAGGAAATTCTCTTTCAGGATTCGCCTGTTCGGGTTTATCTGTTTGCTGCACCAAAGAATCTACGCAAACCTGTTCTGAATTAGGCGGGGAAGTCTGCGACTCTTCAGAAGATTGCGACGGCTTTTCAGAAGACGGGGCTTCTGATTTATCATCTGACGAATCATGCTGCGTCGGAAGTTGCGAAGAGCCGGGAATTATAACTCAAAGTGAATGTGAACAAAATTTTGGAACTTGTAAAGATACTTCATGTGAATCAGGAGAAAAAGAAAATTTAAATTATGCGTGCAATGATGTTTCTCAATATTGCTGTATGCAAAAAACTGGAAAAAGTTTATGGTGGCTCTGGGTTTTAGGAATTTTAATTATTTTAATTGCTTTAGGAGTAGTGTTTAAGGATAAATTAAAAGATTTTTATGATAAACTTACAACAAAAAAACCAAAAGGTCCTCCTTCAAGACCCGGAATGCCGTCGAGAATGCCTGAAATTTCCCAGAGAAGAATTCTTCCTTCACAACATAATCCGCAATATCCTCCAAGAAGACCAATTCCTCAAAGAAAAAGTGAATTAGATGATGTTCTTAAAAAGCTGAAGGAGATGGGAAAATGATTATCTTTTTAACTTTCTCTCTTGCTCCTCTTTTTTCTTTTTAAAACATTTAATTTCTTTTTCCCAATAATTTACTAAAGGGGATTCTTTATTTTCGTATTCTTCAATTTTATCTTCATGTTCACTTATTCTTTTTTCAAAACTTTCAATAGATTTTTTTAACTTTTTGTTTTTGCCCATTTTTCCTGCTCATTTATTTTTTTAATAAGATAATTATACAATCTTGCTGATTCTTCTGTTGGAAGTTCATTTTTCTCTTTTTCATTATTTTTTACTCTTGAATATCCTTCATAAGCTTTTAATGAGCCGGAGATTTTTTTTATTAAATTAAGTAATTCTTTTTTAGTTGGAATTTTATTTTTAATTAAACAATCAACAATGTATGTTCCTCTAAGCCTCAATATTAAAGAATAAGCAACGCCGTCGCCCGAATTAGATTTAAGATCTTTATCAAGTTTTATGAATTCTCTGTTAATTCCTAATGCAGATTTTGTTAATTCTATATGCCATTTTAAATTTTTTTTAGTTAATTGAGTTTCTTGATATTTTTTGATTAAGAGACTATTAATAATGGGTTTTGCCTCTTTTAACATAGGGAGAATTGGAAGAATGTTTTTTTCAAGCGCGGATTCAACCTTTTCTTTTGGAATTAAAATTAGTTCATATTTTCCTTTTTTAATTTTTTTGCTCATTTTATCAGTTATAACTAAAACATCAACGTCGCTTTCTTTTGTTTGCTCCCCTCTGGCGTAACTTCCAATAAGATAGACTCCTTCAAGATTAGGTAAATAAGGATCAAGAATTTCTAAGAGATCTTTTTTTATGTCAAGGGGTTTTTCAATTAATTCAATTCTCGCTTTTCCATTTATCCAATTTTTTGGAAGGAGAACTCCTGCCGAATTTCCAACTTTTATAATTGGCTTAATTAGTTCTTGCGTCATGTTATAACATAGTTATAACCTTTTATAAACTTTATGGAAAAGAATAGTTTAGATTTTTTATCTCTTTTTCTGATTCCCGTAAGCATCTTCAACTTCCTGAATATCTGTAATTTCAGATAAAGGTTTGTCTGGGCGTAAAACATTTACTCTCGGAAAACGCAGAGCATATCCTGAAGAGTAATTAGTGGATTTTTGAATTTCCTGATATGTAACTGCAACAATTATTTTAGGTTTAACCTGAACAGCTGTTCCTTTTTCGTCTGTAATTAAAGATTTGATTAAGTTTGTTAATTGAGAAAAAGAAACTTTTTCATTTCCTTCTTTTGATTCTTCTTTTTCAACAATTCCTGTTCCAACTTTTCCAATTTCTAAATATTCATCTTTTTTATTTCCCCTGCAAGATAAAATGAAACTTGAAAACCAACCAGCTCTTTTTCCTGTCCCGTATTCAGCGCCTGTAATAACCAAATCAAAATCTCTAAGCTCTTCTTTTAATTTCAGCATATATCCGACGCGGCTTCCGGGTTTGTACGGCGCATTTAAATTCTTTAAAATCAAACCCTCTTGATTGTCTTTTATTGCTTTTGCGTAAAATTTTCTTACTTCTGAAACTTTATTTGTTATGAGCTGATCAGAAGTCGTTATTTTGTATTTTTCGCTTTTAACAATTTTTTTTAACAGCTTTGAACGCTTTTCAAAAGGAGAATTAATTAAATCCTCGTCATTGTAAAGAACTATATCAAATGCTTTTATTTCTACAGGCAATTCTTTTACAAGTCTGTCAATCTCATATTTTCTTCTGATTCTCTGGCTTATTGCCTGAAACGGCATATATTTTTTTGTTTTTGGATTATACCCGACAATTTCCGAATCTATTATGCAGGAGTTTGCTTTAATATTTTTTTTAACAACTTCAACAATATCTGGAAATTGTTTTGTAACATTTTCAAGCCGTCTTGTATAAAGAGCAATCGAATCATTTTTTTTATTTATCAGCATCCTGAATCCATCGTATTTGTATTCTGCCGCTAAATATTTTCCGCATTTTTCAAATCCGTCTTCTATTGACAAAGCTTTTTGCGCGAGCATAACTTTTATTGGCTTGTCAGTTTTAAGCGAAACTTTTTCTAATTGTTCGATGCCTTTTTTAGATAGTTCAAAAATAACTGCGAGGTCAGATAATTTGTCGTATGCATTTTGAATTTTTTCAGAAGCCTGTTTTCTGTCGTCTCCGGAGAAAAACGCACTCGCTAATGCCTCCCGAATCGTGCTTGATTTTATTCCGATTCTTAAATCTCCGATTAATGTTCTTATCAAATATTTTGCTTCAAGCGGAGAGGCAGAAGAAAGCAATTCAGTTATTAGTGATAATTTTAGCGATACTGTTCCTTTTCCTTCAAGTTCAGGAAGTTTTCGCAAATTTTCCAATACTTTCTGGGTTGTTAATTTGCCAGTGAATTTAAGAGTAGTTTGTTTTTTTTGTTTGGAAAGTTCTTCAACAACTTTTCCAAGGTCCCCTATTTTTTTCCACATTTCCAAAACTTTTGAGTCAGATGCTCCGGTGGATTTTGAAATCGCTTTGAGCGCAATCTGAGTGGAAATTCCAATTTCTTTTTCATTGCCTTCCGGATAAATTTTTCCAATTAAAAGATACATCACATCTTTGTCTTCGTCAGAAAGTTTTTTTAAAAATTTTGCCAAGATTTCTGCTTTTTCAAGACGTTTCGTTGTGCTTTCAATCTGTTTGTAAAGTTCTGCAAGTTCTTGGTATAGCATTTTTAAATTAAGCAGAATAAGTTTTTATGTCTTATGGATTTTAATGAACCTGCATTGAAATAAACTTTATTAACCTGTTTTTCTTATTTTTAATATGAAAAAAAGCTGGATGATATTTGTATTTTTTTTATTATTCCTTCCGTTAGTATTTTCCATTCAAATAGATACTGATTCAGAATTAAATCGTGGCGAAACTTTAGTTGTTAAACTTTCTGGAGAATTCTATAAACCGATATTAGAGAACAATGTTTATTTTTATAGAAACACTTATACTGCTGTGCCTCTTGATTTTGAATTATTAAAAATTGAGGGAGATTATTATATTTCTGCTTCAACTCTCACTAAAACTCCCGGAAATTATTCTTTGGTTGTTAAAAATTCAGAATATTCTGTTGCAGGCGGGCAAAAAAGTTCCGACGATATACAAATAAATTTTACAATTCTTGAAAATTTTGCAGAATTTTCAGCCAAGCCGGGAATTCAAATTATAGAAAGTTCAAAAAATCCTTTTTATTTAGAAATACAAAATTTAAAAGACAATCAAATAATTGTTTCTGCTAATACAAATCCTTCCAAACAAGAAGAACAAACAGGATTTTTTGAATCTTTATTTGGCTCTAATAAAGATGAAGGTTTAACACAATTTGTTTTCAAGGCAAATGAAAAAAAACAGATTGAATTAGAATTTGAAAATTTAACTGAAATTGGTTTGAGAACAATTAAACTCTCCTCGGAAAATTTCACTCAAAATGTTTTTATTTATGTTTTATCCGCAGAAGAAAAATTAGAAATAGAAAAAATTTATTTTGAGCAGAAATTTTTTAACATTTCTCTGGCTACAAATTCAAAAACCGAGAGAATTTTATATCTTAAAAATTCAGGAACAAAAGATTTTGAAAATGTAACCCTGATTATTCCAGATTCTTTAAAAGAATATATTTCAGTTTCACCTGAATTTTTTGAATTTTTTGAGAATAATGAAACGCAAAAAATAATTTTAAATATTTCTTCTAAATCTAATTCAGAGACAATCTCCGGCGCAATAAAAGCAAAAACTTCAGACAATGTTTTTGCATATGCAGATGTTTCTCTTGAGATTATTGATGGATTTGTTCCTGAAAACGGCGTCGTTAATGAAAGCGAATTACCAATAATTACTAAAATGTGTGAAGAACTTAATGGAAGTTTTTGCAGTAAATCCCAAAAATGTTCTGGAGAACAAGTCACAGCTCAAAACGGAGTATGTTGTCTTGCAAAATGTGCGGAAAAAAAGAAAAGCTCTGCAGGAAAAATTATTGGGTGGGGCATAGTAATTATTTTAGTTGCATTATATGTTTGGTTTTATTTAAACAAATATAAAAAAACAAAATCAAAAGTTAATTTGTTAGAAATTGCTGAAGGGAAGAAAATAACAAAAAGATAATTTTTAAATTAATTTAGATATTTATAAAAAATTTTCAAAATGGTTTATACAAATTCTGACGGCGGTGTAAAAAGAAATTTACCTTTGAATTTGGAAATTTCTTGCACCTTGTCAGAGGAGATAAATCATGATTTATACAAATTCTGACGGCGGTGCAAGAGGCAATCCTGGACCAGGAGCCATTGGAGTGATAGTCAGAGAAGATGAAAAAATTTTAATGAAACACAGCCAAAAAATAGGAAATTATCTTACAAATAATATCGCAGAATATGAAGCATTAATCAAAGCTCTTGAACTTGCCTTAAAATTTACAGATAAAGAAATAACCTGTATTCTGGATTCAGAATTAATTGTAAAACAACTTTTAGGCGAATATAAAGTAAGAGACCCAAAACTTCTTGAGTTATTTTTAAAAGTCCAAAGGTTGCAGGAAAAATTTCAGAAAATAATTTATAAACATGTTTCAAGAGAGGACAGATATCAAATTCTCGTTGATGAAATGTTAAATGACACTTTAGACAGAGAATTAGGAGTCAAGAAATCAAGATA
>Ga0208375_1003335_pt1 | contig 13833 bp, 10 predicted proteins | sample RifOxyD1_FD_184038 | JGI IMG/M metagenome (GOLD analysis project Ga0208375, IMG submission 184038) | Soil microbial communities from Rifle, Colorado - Rifle Oxygen_injection D1 (SPAdes) | ecosystem: Environmental > Terrestrial > Deep subsurface > Rock core/Sediment | place: Rifle, Colorado... | reverse complement strand
TGGGTGGGATTTTAGCGTGACCGGGGGTAGCCCGGCGGCTAGTCACTTTCTTTTGTCTCGCCAAAAGAAAGTAACCAAAGAAAAGGCGACCCCGCTGATCCCCGAAACCCCGGAAATTGAGCCTGCCGGGTGGGCGTCAAAGAACTCGCCCCGCTTTTGCTGTTTTAAATTTGATTTTTGTGAGCGGAGCTCAAACACCTTTGCCGCTGATCCACCCGGCAGGCTCAATTTCCGGCGGGGCTGAGAGGGGAAGAAAGTCAAAACCAGGGCGAGGGTGACGCGACAGTTTGTACGCTGGTGTTACGACGGACTTCCGGCGCAATGCGTTTCGCTTACTTTATGCAGACATCGCACGATTTACATGCTGAGTTGGATCGTGTGTCTCCTGAATTATTTGGCAACTACGGAATCTACGAAGCGAGTGACGGCGGGGTAAGCCTCCTGCCAGTGCTCAAGAAAAAAAGGTCCGTCCATCGCGATGGAAACCGAGTATTTGCCGTCTGCCTGCCAGTACGAGGTACCGCACAAGCCAGACATGGGATGTTGCGAGGGTTGGCAGACGAAGAATAGCTTTCCGCCATCAGCGGCTTGTTGTAGATGTGGGAACGTGCTCTCATAAACTGAGCCAATCCAATATTTCTCAGAGCGATACTCTTTCAAGCCAAACTCTGAATGCTCGATAACGATTGGTTTATCTCGAATCGATTTCTCGAAGATATCCGGGTAGGCTGGTGCTCCATATTTCGAGATTTTCACCCTGACGTCGCCGGATTGGAACGGATCAAAGCCTGGCGCGTATTTCCGTTTGGAGTCCAGAAAAAACGTCACCTTCTCCGCCTGCCCCCTCACAATCGGTGTCGCCACCTTTTCGTATTTCCCCTGCTCCAACCCTTCTTTGGTCGAGAGCGTTATCGGGGAACCATCAATCGATAGATAGGCATCCTGGGCGGTATACGGATTCAACCCCACCCCCGCCGGAAACCGGAACAGCGTGCCGCCGATGCGCAGTTCGTTCGGCTGCCCCTGCACGATGCCGTGTGCAGCGAAATAAGCTTCGGTGTTCTCCTGCAATTCTGGCTTCCCGCTGGTTTGTTTACCGCAACCTGCGGCCAGCGCAGCAATCACTGCTATCAGTAGTAATCGCCTCATGCTGTTTCCTCATATTCCAAATCATTCATTGCTCGGCCCTTTACTAATCTGCGTAATACGCATTATCCGCAGGCGTATTGCGCTGGGTGTGCGTTGCAGCAACAGCGTGCAAACCGTGCCGTTACCTCTGACCTGGTTTTGACTTTCTACCCCTCTCAGAACCGCCGAAAATTGAGCCTGACGGGTGGATCAGCGGCAAAGCTGTCTGAGCCCCGCTCACAAAAATCAATCAAGCATTACAAAAGCGGGGCGAGTTCTTTGACGCCCACCCGGTAGGCTCAGTTTTCGGGGTTTCGGGGATGTCGGGGTGCGTTTTCTTTGGTCACTTTCTTTGTCGCATTGACAAAGAAAGTGACTAGCTGCCGGGCTACCCCCGGCCAACGGTCAGTTGCCAGGTAAAAACCTTCCGGCAAATCCACAATCAACCCGAACGTTTCAACTCTCCAACCCCCGCACCCGCTCCCACTCAAAACACACTCCCGGATCGGTCTTGCGCTCCGGCGCAATCTCACTGTGCCCCACCACGTCCCGAATCGGATAAGCCTGTTTCAGCAATTGCAGCAATGGCAGCAGACTGGTGTACTGGGCTTCGGTGAATGGCAGGTCGTCCGTGCCTTCCAGCTCGATTCCGATGGAAAAATCGTTGCAGCGTTCACGCTCGCACCAGCTTGATACACCGGCATGCCATGCGCGCAGGCTGCATGGCACGAACTGGATCAGGCTGCCGTCGCGGCGAATGAAAAAGTGCGCAGACACCTTGATGTCGCGAATCGCCTGGTAATACGGATGCGTATCCCAGTCGAGCTGGTTGGTAAAAAGATCGATGACCGCATCGCCGTCGAACACCCCAGGCGGCAGCGAGATGTTGTGGAGGACGATGAGCTCGATTGCCACGCCGTCAGGGCGAGCATCGCAGTTGGGCGAGGGGATCTGACGGGCATTTGTCAGCCAGCCGTCAGCATCAAAAGCACGGGAGTCGGGAGAGGAAACGGACATGGCTCAAGCTTACCCGACCCGCGCAAGGTCTGGAAACATCGCTTAGACTGCCGGCTTTCGTCGAATTACGAGCCCGTCATGTCTCCGCTTGAAGCACAACAACTGCTGGAAGGTGCTGAATGCATCGTGCCGGAATCAGACGTGCAGGCTGCGCTGGTGCGTCTGGCGGATGAAATTGCGCAGGCATTGGCAGGGGAATTTCCGCTGGTGTTGCCGGTGATGGGGGGCGCCGTGGTGTTTGCGGGCCAGTTGCTGCCGAAGTTGAAATTTCCGCTGGAATTCGATTATCTGCATGTCACCCGTTATCGCGGCAAGACGCACGGCGGCGAGATCGAATGGAAAGTGCTGCCGGGGCAGAGCGTGGCGGGCCGCCATGTGCTGGTGCTCGACGATATTCTGGACGAGGGCGAAACCCTGGCGGCGATTCGCGACAAGCTGCTGGAAATGGGCGCCGCCCGGGTGTGGTCTGCGGTACTGACCGATAAAATCAATGGCCTGGACAAACCGATCCGGGCCGATTTCGTGGGACTGGATGTGCCCAACCGCTATGTGTTCGGCTGCGGCATGGACGCTTACGGGCTGTGGCGCAATCTACCCGCCATTTACGCATTAAAGGACAAATAAACATGCTGGGAATCATTGGCGGAACCGGGCTGACACAGCTCGCCAATCTGGAAATTACCCATCGCAAGGTGGGGCGCACGCCTTATGGCGAGCCATCCGGCGCGCTGACCTTCGGCCACATTTGCGATCAGGAAGTGATTTTTCTGGCACGTCACGGATATGGCCACACGATTCCACCGCACGAGGTGAACTATCGCGCCAACCTGTGGGCGCTGAAAGAACACGGGGTAAATCGCGTGGTGTCGGTGGCCACGGTGGGCGGGATTCACCCTGAGTTGATCCCCGGTGTACTGGTGATTCCCGATCAGATCATCGACTACACACATGGCCGTGCGTCGACATTCAATGTGGGGAGCGAAAAACCGGTTACCCACCTCGACTTCACCTTCCCGTATTGCGATGCGATGCGGACAGCCTTGCTGCAGGCCGCGACCAGCGCCGGGATCAGCCTGCGCGACGGCGGCGTGTATGGCGCGGTGCAGGGGCCCCGTCTGGAAACCGCTGCCGAAATCAACCGCATTGAACGCGATGGTGCCGACATGGTGGGGATGACCGGCATGCCGGAAGCCTATCTGGCGCGTGAGCTGGAGCTCTGTTACGCAGCAGTAGGCGTGGTGGTGAACTACGCGGCCGGGCGCGGCTCGTCGGCGGATGGCATCCAGATGGAAGAAATTCAGCCGGTGCTGGGCGAATCGATGTTGCAGGTGCGGCATCTGCTGGAGCAGTTAGTGACCAACGATGCCGCTGGCATGTGTACGGTCTGAATCATGTGGCTAGCGCGCGCGTTACAGTCACAAGGGTTTGGTTCACGTAAAGGCTGTGTGCTACGGGTACGTTCGGGTGCAGTCTCGATCAATGGCGTGGTGGTCGACGACCCCGAGCATGAAGTTGATCCAGTCGGACTGGAATTCACAATCGACGGCGTGACCTGGCTGTATCGTGAAAAAGCCTATGTCTTGATGCACAAACCGGTTGGGTATGAGTGCTCGCACAAGCCCAAACACCACCCCAGCGTGTTTGCCCTGTTGCCGTCGCCGCTGATCGAGCGTGACGTGCAATGCGTGGGGCGGCTTGATCAGGACACCAGCGGCCTGTTGCTGTTGTCCGACGATGGCCAGTTTATTCACCGCATGACCTCGCCGAAAAAAGGCGTGGCCAAGGTGTATCGCGCCACTTGTGCCGACCCGGTGGATGCGGCGATGCTGGACGCCCTGCGCAGCGGGGTCGTGCTTAACGACGAGCCTGCGCCGATTGCTGCGTTGGCATGCGAGGCGTTGGATGGGCATAGCCTGCAGCTGACCCTGGCCGAGGGCAAATACCATCAGGTCAAACGCATGATTGCCGCTACCGGTAACCGGGTGGATCGTTTGCATCGCATCGCCATTGGCGATTTTGTTTTGCCTGAAACTCTGGCACCCGGTAGTTGGTGCTGGCTGGAGGCCGCTGATTTGCAACAACTGGAGCAGCCATGGCGATCCGTGAAGTCCTGAAGATGGGTGATCCGCGCTTACTGACACCGGCGCTGCCGGTGGAGGACTTTGCGTCCTCCAGACTGGCGCAATTGATCATCGATATGCACGACACCATGCGTGCGTTGAACGGTGCGGGTTTGGCAGCACCACAAATCGGGGTGGGGCTGCAGGTGGTGATTTTCGAGGCTGGCAGTAATCCACGTTACCCGGAAGCGGGAAGCGTACCGTTCACCGTTTTGATCAATCCGTTGCTTACGCCCTTGTCCGATGAGTTGGAAGAAGGCTGGGAAGGCTGTTTGTCGGTACCTGGCATGCGTGGCCTGGTCCCTCGCCACACGGCATTGCGCTATCAGGGATTCGACGCGGCGGGGCAGTCCATCGACCGCAGTGTGAGCGCGTTCCATGCCCGCGTAGTACAGCATGAGGTGGATCATCTGCGCGGCATTCTGTACCCGATGCGGATACGCGATCTGCGCCAATTCGGCTTTACTGACACACTGTTTCCCGGACAAAACCTGCAGGACGATTGAATGGCAGGGGCTTGCTGGCACGCATTTAGCATGCCTAAAGTTGTATCGGCCATCGCCGCTAACTTGAAGCGTAACCGTGGGCGGGGTGCTCCGGTGCAAGCTGCAAGGACAATAATGAGCGTAGCAGAATCAACCGATCAGGCTCAGCATCGTCATTTCCCGACCAAAGCGGTGATGAGCGAAGCGGCACAACTGGACACCATTGCGACCCGGCTGATGCAAGTGCAGCAGCACTGGAACGATCCCGGCCGAGTGAGCCAACTGGCCGATGCCCTGGCGGCAAGTCGCATCGTATGGCACGGGATTCAGACTGCCCTGGCTGAAAGTACGCTGGCGATTCCGGTTGAGATTCAGCACAACCTGCTGATTTTGTCGGTGTACGCAGATGGCAAAATAAACGACTGCGAGGCCATGCCCAGCACCGAAGGCGTGGGCAGTCTGGCCGCGTTGACACGCACGCTCGCCGGGCGCCTGAAGGAATGGCGGGTGGCGGCATGAAAACGACGCCGTTGTCCCATTCGAATCCCGGAATCAGCTTGGCTGATGTGACCGGGGTGAGCGGAACGGTGCGTCCTGGACGGGGTGGAGCCCGCGTGAAGACTGATCTGGATCAGAAAATCAAGAAACCGGCGGACAGCACGCGCAAGAAATCCCCTCCTGCACGCAAGGCACCAGCTCGCGGGCGTTATGTGGACGAATACGCAAGCCCGGCTCCTTGAGTCGCTGGCTGTTTGATCACTTCAGCACGCCTGATATTTCGGTTTCGAGCGACTGCCGATTGGCGGGCGTCAGCAAGGCCTCGCCCCGAATCAGGAATGTATCCTCGACCCGCTCGCCTAGGGTGTCGATTTTGGCGGCATAGACGCTGACGTCGTGCCGCATCAATACCTCTGCCACTGCAAATAACAGCCCGCCACGGTCGGCGCAGATGATCGTCAGCATGTGGCCGCGCCCCTGAGCGTCCGCTTCCAGCCGCACGGTGGCCGGGTAGGGGTGGTGGCGCTGGTGGCGCGATAAGCGGCCGCGCGGTGCGGCCAGTATCGGCCGTGCGGGGTCGAGGTCACGTGCGAGTTCATGTTCGACATAACTCAGAAAATCGCGGTAATGAATACCGCGATTGGCCAGGTCCATCACCTGAAAGCTGTCCAGTGCGTAGCCATGCCGGGTGGTGTGGATCTTGGCTTCGAGGATGGTGTACTGGATCCGCGCGAAGAAGCCGCAAATACGGGCGAACAGGTCGGGGCGGTCGGGTGTATAGACCAACACCTGGATGCCTTCGCCGACAGGCGACAGGCGTGCCTGTACCACAGCTTGGGAGGTATGGGTGCGCCGCCACAACATGCGCGCCTGCCAGGCGATGTCGCGGACGTCATAGCGAACAAAATAACGCGCATCGAGGTGTTGCCACAATGCATCGGCGGCGGCGGTGGGCAGGCCGTAGAGGGCGAGCTTGATGCGTGCCTCCGCCTGCTTGGCGGCGATGTTCGCCATGGCCTGGTCGCCGCCTGTCAACCTGGCCTGGGTGGCGTGGTAGAGGTCTTCCAGCAGTTTGCCTTTCCAGGCGTTCCACACCTTGGGGCTGGTGCCGCGGATATCGGCCACGGTCAGCAGGTACAAGGCTGACAGCCGCCGGCTGTCGCCCACGCGTTCGGCAAACGCCACAATCACATCGGGGTCGCTGGTGTCTTCCTTTTGCGAGGTGCGCGACATCACCAGATGCATGCCCACCAGCCAGGCCACCAGTTCGCTGTCTGCCTTGTCGAGACCATGCCGGCGACAAAATCGGCGGGCATCGATCAGGCCGAGTTCAGAGTGGTCGCCGCCACGGCCTTTTGCAATGTCGTGAAACAGCGCGGCCAGATAAAGCAGTTCCGGCTTGTCAAACGACTGGATCAACTGGCTGGCGAGCGGGAATTCATGCGCCAGCGCCGTTACGGTAAAGCGCCGCATATTGCGCAAGACCATGAGGATGTGTTCGTCCACGGTGTAAATGTGGAACAGGTCGTGCTGCATTTGCCCAACGATGCGGCCAAATGCCGGGATGTAGCGTGCCAGCAGTCCGTAGCGGTGCATCGCACGCAGCGCCCGTGTGATGCCAACGGGCTGGCGCAGCAACGAGATGAACAGCGCGCAATGAACCGGATTGGCGCGGAAAGCCGCATCGATGTGGAGGCTGCCGCGCCACAGCGCACGCAGGGTGGTTGGCTCGAATCCGGCGAGTAGCGGATGCTGGGCGTAGACGATGAAAATGCGTAGCAGGGCATCGGGCTTGCGCTCGAACAGCTCGGGGTCGCAAGCTTCAAGCAGATTGGCGCGCAACTGGAAATCGGCGTCGATCGGCTGTGGCGGCGCGTTGACCGGAAACAGCCGCACCCGCAGCGACTGGATCAGGATGTCGTTGGCGCGCTGGATCAGCTTGGCCGCGCGGAAATACGTTTGCATCAGACGCTCGCCCGCGCGCTTGTGCGCCGTGGCGGCGAGCCCCAGGCGTTCGGCAAGTTCGGTCTGGTAGTCGAAGGCCAGGCGGTCGTCGCGCCGTCTGGCCAGGATATGCAAATGGATGCGCAGCGCTGCGACGCTGCGTTCGGCCTGCGCAATGCGGCGGGCCTCGGCCTGAGTCAACAGCCCCGCGCAGGCCAGACCGTTCCAGCCGCCGCTGATGCCGCACGCCTGCGCCAGCCAGTGAATCGTGTGCAGATCGCGCAGCCCGCCCGGGCTGTCTTTCAGATTGGGTTCGAGCTTGTAGGCACTGTCGTCGAAGCGGGCATGCCGCGCGTGCTGCTCGGCCAGCTTGCCGTCGAAAAACGCCTGGGCGTCGAAGCGCGCCTGAAAGGCGCTTTCGAATTGGCCGAACAGGGCCTGGCTACCCCACAGAAAGCGCGCTTCCAGCAGATTGGTTTCTACCGTGATATCGGCTTCCGCCTCGGCCACGCAGGCCTCGACAGTGCGCACGCTGTGGCCGATTTCCAGCCCGATATCCCAGCAGGCCTGCACCCAGTTTTCCAGCGTGGCTTGTTGCGCGGCGTCGGGCTCTTTCGGCAGCAGCAGCAACAGATCGACGTCCGAGCCGGGGAACAGCTCGCCGCGCCCGTAGCCGCCTACCGCTGCGAGACAAAAGCTGTCGGGCAGCGCCAGCCCGGCGCAGATGTCTGCCAGCACGCCGTCCACCAGGTCGGCGTGGCGCGTCAGATAAAGCGAAACCGCGGGTTTTTTGAGATACGCCGCAACCAGCGTCGCGCGGCGGGATTTCAGCCGTTCGCGCAGGCTGGCAAACAGCGAAAGATTCACGCGGCCTGACGCGAGAGATCGGGGACGGCCGGGCTGCCCGCCGAAAGCGTCATCACCTCGAACCCGCTGTCGGTGACCAGCACCGTGTGTTCCCACTGCGCCGACAGGCTGCGGTCTTTGGTCACAATCGTCCAGCCGTCCGGCATCTGGCGAATATCGCGCTTGCCCGCATTGATCATCGGCTCGATGGTGAATGTCATGCCGGCTTCCAGCACCAGGCCCGTGCCGGGCTTGCCGTAGTGCAGCACCTGCGGGTCTTCGTGGAACACCCGGCCGATGCCGTGGCCGCAGAATTCGCGCACCACGCTATAACCGCTCTTTTCGGCAAAGCGCTGGATCGCATGGCCGATATCACCCAGCCGTGCGCCGGGTTTCACCTGATGGATGCCGATCCACATCGCTTCATACGTGATCTGGATCAGCCGCCGGGCCTGCGGCGTCGTCTCGCCCGCCACAAACATGCGGCTGGTATCGCCATGCCAGCCATCCTTGATCACCGTGATGTCCAGATTCACGATGTCGCCGTTTTTCAGCATCTTGTCGCTTGGCACGCCGTGGCAGACCTGATTGTTGATCGAGGTGCAGATGGATTTGGGGTAAGGCACATGGCCGGACGGCGCGTAATTCAGCGGCGCCGGGATCGTGCCCTGTACGTTCACCATGTAGTCGTGGCAGAGCCGGTCGAGTTCGCCTGTGGTGACGCCGGGCTTGACGAAAGGGGTGATGTAGTCGAGTACTTCAGCGCCAAGGCGGCCCGCAACGCGCATGCCTTCGATTTCAGCGCCGGTTTTGATGGTGACAGTCATGGGGGGGATTGCGAATCAGTAAAGCCGCATTCTATCGCGGGTGCCGGGTGCGGAAACAGATGAAGGGCCGAAGCGCGCGGGGTGATGCGGAGGTGAGGGGCGATTCTGGGAGAGGCTCGATGTGCATTGCAGGTCATTCCCTCACGTTTATCCATGGGCGGAGTCATGTGCGCTTCACACAGAAAGCATCAGCTGCGTAGAGGTTTACCGGGCATGAAAAACTTAATACCAAGTAAAATCAACAAGATGGGATTAACTACAACTAAAGTTGTATAGACAGACCCAAAGATGCTCACGCAGAGTCCCGCAAAGCCCTGAGCGCAACACTTGGGGATCAATAAAAAGCAGGGGGAGTCATGTATCGCAAGCACAATTACCGCGTGGGCGCCACGCGGCTGGCCGGGCTGAGTCTGCCGTCACTATTCGCGCGCGGATTGGATAGCGCATCTGGCGAATCGACATCCCTGAAACCGCCAGTGGCCGCGAACCGCATAGACAACGACGAACAGCTTGGCAATACAGGCAGCGGGATCGGGCTTAAATCGTGGATGACCCCATTTGCATTTTTGCTGCTCGGTGCAGCGCTACTGATTACTGGTTGCGGCCATCCTGAAGAACGTGGCTGGAACATTCCCACCGACCCACAGGAAAAAGTCGCCTATGACTATGCCCACAGCCTGAAGCTACCGGACAGCGTACCCAAACCCGTGCCATTCAATTTCACCCTGGCGCGGATCAAGGCCCTGTGGCCGAGCAACCCCAGCGTATCGGACCAGTACTTTGAACACCTGTGCAAGACCGAGGCCGGCGAATACATCTTCAAGACGGTTGAGAACGTGGAGGGGGTGTATCAGATGCGGCCGCGGCCAGCGCCGGGTGAATTGGACTATGACCGCCATGCGCCGGAGGAGCCGACAGGGTTGGGCTGGTCGGGGGACATCGATGACCAACACGGCTATGGCGTATCGGAAACGCTAGTTCAACCAATGGGTGGAGAGTATTTCTATACCGAGCGCCCCAAACCAGACGGAAAAGGAATTACTCGCTTCAAACGAGGCTTTAACGATAGTCCGCCACCAGGGAATCAAAATGGCTATCAAACGGCATTTCACACGCCAACCGGGATGCAGATTTTTTTGACTTTGCCCTACATGGTGGTCAAGGAAGATGACGTTGTTCGCCGTGCCCGTTATGGCTACACATGGCGTGGCATCAATCGCGAACGCAGCCGCGAATTCTCGATAGGGGCTGGAGAGTACTTGGTTGTCGATCTTGAAACCAATGAAGTAATCGCAGTCAAGCGCGGATTCAAGATCAGTGGCCACGACAAGAACACGCCATCACACATTTGGTGGGGCAACGCGCGGCCCTGCGATACAGATGTCCTGCGTAGAAAGGGGCTTACGCCGGTGATTGTTCCCATGACCGAAATTGTAAGGCGCACTCTAATTCCAGTGCGCGGCATCAATGATCAATACATCAACAGTCGATAAACCTGACCCGGGAAAAGAAACGAAATGACCACACAAATTCGCACTTGGCTGGACAATGCCATCCTGCAATCCGTTGCAGAGTCATATATTGATCAAATCAATGCTAAACCCGGTTTTACTCTTGACTACATACTCAGCCAAGGTGTTAATCACCCCGATTTGAATGCAAATGGAACCGGTGCCACCCGCCTAACCACCACACAAATCTCGTGGTTCAAAGCCAACTACGAAATCGTCACCCACTACCCCAACGACGCGACGGGCTTCTCTGCCACGCTGTTCAAAAACAAGACCACCGGCGAATACACCCTCAGCTTCCGCAGCACCGAATATCAGCTTGCGGGCAAAGGCGGCGACTACGAACGGGACGGGGTGAATGGAACGGATGGTGAAATATCACAGAAGGGCTTTGCCCTGGCGCAGCTTTCCAGCATGGAAGACTTCTATGCGCATCTCAAGAATGGCGAAGTTAAAAATCCCATTACCGGACAATGGGTAGGCAACGCTGACGCGCAGAATTTCGCAGATCAAATGGCGGTAGGTACTACGACCCTCGACGTCACCGGCTACTCGCTCGGAGCGCATCTGGCCACTGCATTTACGCTGATGCACGGAGCCGACACGCAGCAAACCTACACCTACAACGCGGCGGGTGTGGGCGCTGTTGGGCTAGCTATCCCTACCGGCCAGGACATCACCGGCCTGATCGAGCTTTATCGCAACATGATGGCGTGGGACGGCCAGGGAACACCTGTTTGGTGGGATCAATTGCCAAGCGAGAGTGGGCTGACCGAACGGATCAACTTTTGGCAGGCCGCGCTGGCCGAACCAAACGGACTGCCTGCGGGCACGGCCAATGTTTATCAGGATGCGAAGCACCAGGCGACGATGGCGGTGTTGGCGCATTTGATGTTTCCTGCGGGAGCGGGGCCTAGCGACACAGACCTTAGCGATGGGATGGGCGATCTGCAGATCAATAATGCTCTTGAGAACTGGTGGGCAAGCAGTGGAGCTGGCCCACTCGGCAAAGACCCCAATGCATTCAGCAGTTCGCTGTATACGGTTAGTGTATGGGGCAGCGAGATCAAGCAGTTTTACGGGCATGGCGAGTTTTTCGACCCACAGGCGGTAGCCAATAGCGGCTATCACGCGCCGGCAAGCGCTATTTGGATTGAGGATTTACCGGTTTCGCGTGCGTGGGGCATTCTGGAAATGCTGCCCAGAGTGGGTGACACGCAGCTAATACGCGATTTGGTGGGCGACTTTGGCGAAACGCACAGCATTACACCCATCATCGATTCGCTGACAGTGCTGGATTTGCTGCAAGGGCTGGATGGCAGCATCGATAACGCACGCTTTACGCAAATCATGAAAGCGATGTCGAACCGGGTTGATTCCTTGGACAGCGTGTCACTTCAGAATGCAACGGCTGCAGTCTTAACAGGAATTGTCGGTTTTCTTACTAGCCCAGCCTTGGCAGCTTTGGGCGCTTATATCAGTGCCGATAAGCTCTATGACGCCGACGCCATGGAAAACTTCGTCAATGCGCTGACCCGTATTTTCACGGGTACCCAAGGCACGCTCACCCCCAAAAAAATGCAGGATGGCTCGGCTGACCCCCTTGGCTATGCGGATGTCACTGCACGTAACGATTTGCATGTGGCAATCGAGGCTATCCGCGCCTCCACGACCTATCAGCAATCTGCCGGACTGGTTCGAATACAGGCGCTCGCCAGCGTGGGTGCAACAGACATGGCCGCGCGCGCAAAAACCGACATGGGCTATCGCTATGCGCTCAAAGAACTACTGCCCTTCGCGATTACCGGGGACGATGCGCTATACGCGCAGCACAATGCGATGGGTGGCCTTGATTACTACGATGCGGCAACCGGAACGGGTAGCCTTACTGACGCCTATCTGAATGACCGCGCTGCCATGCTGGTGTGGAAAATCAAATTCGATTATGGGAAGCGGGATATCAATGACCTGCTAATCGGCGTTGGCGACAAGCAATACGACGACGATTGGGAAAGCAATATTGCGGACAACTGGGAATTCATTGATCGAAAAACGCAGATCGATGGCCAGCCGCTCAAACTGACAATTGATGGTCAGGGCGCAATGGCTTACCGCCAGATTATCTTTGGCTCTGACCTGGATGAGTCAGATATTAACGGTGGAAATCGGTCAGATCGCCTTTATGGCGGTGGAGGTGCCGACACCCTCACCGGCAATGCGGGCAACGACTACCTCGAAGGTGGCGCGGGCTTTGACACCTACGTCATCGATACGGGCGACGGCATCGATACTCTTCTCGACACCGACGGCTCCGGCACCCTCATCCTCGACGGCATCACCCTCAGCGGTGGCGCACTCGTCGCCGGCACCACCAACGTCTGGAAAAACACCGCACAGGGCATCACCTACACCCTTAAAGGCAGTGGCGCCAGCCAGATATTGCTCATCAGCAAAGACGGCAGCGCCGACGGCATCCGCGTCCAAGGCTGGCAAAGTGGTCATCTCGGTCTCACCATGGCCGGCGTCATCGCCCCGCCCGCCACCAGCACCCTCACTGGCGCCGACGGCTACAGTGACGCCCTCACCGGCGGCGGTGGGTCAGATCGCATATTCGGGCTGTCTGGTAACGATGCTCTCGACGGAAGCGCCGGGGACGACATCATCGAAGGCGGTGTAGGCGACGACCTCATCGGCGGCAACAGCGGCAGCGACCTCATCTACGGCGGCGCCGGTCGCGACATGATTCTCTCCGCTACCGGGCTTTCCCTCTATGGAACGCACATGCAGAACGGCGAATGGACACCCCCTGCAGGCGCGGGAGCCGTATGGACCCAAGGCCGGGTATGGGGCATTTATGCCAGCGTGGACGCCAACGGCGATACCTTCATCATCGACGGCGGCGGTTCGCTCGCCCAGGACAGCGCAGGCGACATTGTCTTTGCGGGAGACGACGACGACCGGGTCGTCGGTGGACTGGGCGCCGACTATATCGACGGCGGCCTCGCCAACGACGACCTGTCAGGCCACGGCGGCAACGACGTCATCGACGGCGGCGACGGCGATGACGTCATCGAAGGCGACGGCACCATTTTGTCGGGGTATTACAGCAGCGTGGCCGGGGCCCTGCACGGCAACGACGTGCTCGACGGCGGTGCCGGCATCGACACCCTCATCGGCGGCGGCAAGGACGACGGCCTCTTCGGCGGAACCGGAAACGACACTCTGTATGGCGACCATGCGACCGAAGCCGACCTCGGCGGCACGTATCACGGCAGCGATTATCTGGATGGCGGCGACGATGACGACGAGCTGCTGGGCGGCGGCAAGGACGATACGCTGCTGGGCGGTGCGGGCACCGACAAGCTGTGGGGCGACGCCGACGACGAAGCCGATCTGGCGGGGCAATACCACGGCAACGACTATCTCGACGGCGGCGCAGGCAACGACCAGCAGCTCG
>Ga0208375_1003332_pt1 | contig 13841 bp, 7 predicted proteins | sample RifOxyD1_FD_184038 | JGI IMG/M metagenome (GOLD analysis project Ga0208375, IMG submission 184038) | Soil microbial communities from Rifle, Colorado - Rifle Oxygen_injection D1 (SPAdes) | ecosystem: Environmental > Terrestrial > Deep subsurface > Rock core/Sediment | place: Rifle, Colorado... | reverse complement strand
ACAGCTACCTATGTCTGGGGGCAACCATTAGTCCAGAAAACTACAGATAAGATAAAAATAGATTCAATAGTAAATGACTTAACAACAATTAAAAACAGGATTGAGCATACACAACAAACAGGAAGCCCTAGTGAGATTACATTAAATATTCAAGACGCTAATTACCAAATCTTTCAAGATGACAACAGCATAATAGTAAAAACAACTACACTAATACCAGTAATAACTTCTTATGTGTACATACCAATGGATTACACTGAGTTGGCTTACGAAACAAGACTAACTGATATTAGTACAACACTAACAGGCAGTACCACCACTAAACCAACAGGTTATGTTAACGGAGATATAATCCACACAGGCAATGTTAGCCTAAGGGATATTAATTATAATGTAAATATCTATAACACCAGTGATGGTAACACTATCTATGACCAAATCTGCATACACTCAGGTGATGATATTGTACCTAACACTGACTGTGCAAAAGAACTAGGCTTCATAAATAAAAACGGTATTGATTACTCAGTTTCATGGATTGATGACAATGGTCTTGAAGCAATAATTAGTGGCGACCAGAAAGAGAATATTGGAATTCTAGGCACAGACCCATCAGGTGTTATTAGCGGTAAGAGTCAGCCAGTAAGCAGGACACAACAAGTAACAATAAGATTATCATACAGGGGATTAAAAGACGCTAATGACCGAGTCTATAAGACTTTTATTGAATGCGAGACAGGATGCCGAGCAAGTGAAGGCATTAAAACTCTAAAAATAGAGCGAACAAAAGTTGACAGGACAATCAATTCAACAAATTATTACTTAAAAGTATACTTTGAGTAAAATCCTTTATAAATCAGGAACTTTTAATAGATAATCAAATAGTTTGAGGGGAGCGATTATTGGATGTCAGGTAATTTTTATACAGAACTATCAAAAAAATTAAAAGAAGCTAAAGACGTGATGGACAAAAACAAAAGAGTAGTTAGCACTCAAGAAATGGCGTCTAAACAGGAGCAACTTGAAGAAAGAGCAAGAGAAGAAGAATATATTCCTCAAAGAATGGAAAGGCCATTAGTAATGCCCATGCAACAACAAAGAATGCCGTATACTCAAATAATTCAAGCGCCAGCGCAGTACCAGATGGAGCAGCCTAGACTGATAGTACAGCCACAACAATCACAAGCAGGGCCTACAATTATTGCCGGTGGAGGGGGTTCAAGAGCACAATTAGTAAGGGAAAGTGATATATTTGGCGGCGAAAGAGAGTTTGATGAGCCAGATCAGGCAGCGACCTCGCTAAAGTATAAACCAATCAGCATGGAGATGCCTGAAGAATTTGAAGTAGGCGGACAAGTACGCCAAGTCGCAAAAGAGTATATTCAAAAATTAAAAGGAATTGATGAGAAATTCCCGCTAGTCAATTTAACAATCAAAGGCCAAAAAGTCACAGTCGCCTGGGGAAGAATTAGATGGAATGAAAAGAACAACAGTCTGATATATGAAGTTAATGAGCCTGACTTAAACCAAAAATTAAAAGACATACTTGATGAGGCTAAAATATTATTAAGGCAAAAACTGGATATTGACTTTACTAAAATCAGAATAGAAAAAGCTTACGAGTACTTAATGCAGCGATTTGGTGCAGTAGTAGAAGAGATTGCAAGGGACATTAACCCGCGTGAAAGAGTAGTACTTGAGTACTTTGTATTCAGGGATTTTATAGGCTTAAACAGATTAGAGCCGTTACTACATGATGAAAATATTGAGGATATCCACTGCGACGGATTTAACATCCCAATGTTTGTCACACACAGAAACCCAATGTACGGTGAACTGCAAACTAACATAGTATTTCAGACAAAAGAAGAACTTGACTCATTTGTATTAAGGCTAGCACAGAAATGCGGCAAAGCGTTAAGCGTTGCAGAGCCATTAATGGATGGAAGCCTGCCAGACGGAAGCCGTGTCCAGGTAACTTATGGAACTGACATAGCAATGCGAGGCAGTAACTTCACAATACGTAAATTCACTGAAAAACCAATAACCCCAATTGATGAAATTAGCTTTGGAACCGGTAGCCCAGAGATATTTGCATACTTATGGATGGCTATTGAAAGCGGGATGAGCGTAATGGTATCAGGAGCAACAGCTACAGGTAAAACAAGTTTCTTAAACGCATTATCAATGTTTATCCAGCCTGAATTAAAGATTATCAGCATTGAGGATACACCAGAACTGCGTCTGCCACACCCTAACTGGATTCCAGTGGTGGCAAGAGCTGGTTTTGGTTCAATGGGTTATGGTGAAGTAAGTATGTTTGACCTGCTTAAAAGCGCTTTAAGACAGCGTCCTAACTTTGTTATAGTAGGTGAAGTCAGGGGTAAAGAAGCTTATGTTATGTTTCAGGGAATGGCTACAGGCCACCCATCTATGGGAACACTGCACGCAGATAGCATGTCAGCTGCAATAGACCGTTTAACAACAGAGCCAATTAATGTTCCTAAACCAATGCTTGAAAACCTGGACTTAGTTGTATTCCTAGTTCAAACCAAAAGAAAAGGCGGATATGTCAGGCGTATTAATGAGATAGTTGAATTAATTGGTTACAACCCTAACACCAGAAGTTTAGTAACCAACAGGTCGTTTAAATGGGACTCAGATGAAGACAGGTTCTTACTGTTAAAAAGTATATTACTTGATAAAATCAGGGAAAAGATGGGCTACACAATTGATGACTTAAAAGCAGATATGATCAGGCGAATCAAATTACTTAGATGGCTTGAAAAAAGCAGCATTAATGATTACCGTGAAGTAGCCAGGTACTTTAAGTTATACCAAACTAACCCTGAACAGGTAGAAAAATTAGTGAGGCGCACTTAATGAACTACGGTGAATTCGCCTACAAGTTTTTTCATTATTTTTCAAAGAAATATTCATACTTGTTTAAGGATTTAAAAGAAGACTTAATGGAGTCAAACATCACTTACACTATTGAAGAATACTTCGCTTCAATGATAATGACAGTAGTGCTGTCACTGCCATTAATTGTGGTAATGCTTTTTGGCTTCTTCTTTTTACTAGGCGACTTCTTACTTGCAATAATAAGCAGCCTAATATTTTACTCACTGATAGCAATTGGAATAGTAGTACTATTTTATATCTGGCCATCACAGCAGGCAGGCAACAGGCGAAAAAAGATAGATAATGCATTACACTTTGCAGCAATTTACATGCAGACACTATCAGGAACAGGCGCACCACCACACTTGTTATTCAGGATTTTAGGTTCATTCCAGGAGTTTAGTGAGATATCTGAGATGTCAAGAAAAATCAGCAGGGACATAGAGATATTTGGTATGGACCCATCAGAAGCAATCAGTAAAGCAGCTGAAAAAACGCCATCACCTAACTTAAGGGAAATGCTTTGGGGTATGAAAGCAACAATAACTTCGGGCGGTGACTTAAGAATTTACTTAAGTGAAAAAGCCAAATCATTTATTAATGAATATAAAAGAAAATTAGAGGCATTCACACAGATAGTAGCAGTCTTACTTGAGATTTATATTACGATAGTAATCGTAGGAAGCGTACTGGCATTAATATTAACAACTATTATGGGTTTAATTGGCGGGGGCGTCACGGGACTACCTGAACTGCAGATACTGCTTGTAACTGTGGGGCTGCCATTAATGTCAGTGATATTCATCGTGTTAATCAAGGCGTCAAGCCCGACAGAGGTGTAAAAAAAATATGGAGAAGAGTGACAGACGAGTATTAATTATATGCATCGTGGCTGCGCTAGTACTATTCTTTGGCGGGTTAACAATAGGTAACTTTGAAACAATAATGATTGCATACTTAGGAATCGCTGCAATGATGATAGTAATATTTCCGTATTCAATAATAGTCTACTTAAAAGTAAAGAAAGAAAAGGTTATGGAAGATTATTTCCCGCAGTTCTTAAGAGATATTGCTGAAGCAAAAAGGGCAGGTATGACAATACCAAAAGGAATTGAGTTAAGCGCCGAGACAGACTATGGTCCATTAACACCTGAAATCAAAAGGGTAAGAAACTTATTATCATGGGGCGTGCCGTTTCCAGAAGCAATGAAATTGCTATCTGGGAGAATAAAGTACAGCAGTTACATAAAAAGGGGTTTAGCAATATTACTTGAAGCTTATTTTTCGGGCGGAAAAATAGCTGACACAATGGAAGCAGTAGGTGACAGCACTAGAATGCTTAAAGAAGTAGAAAAAGAAAGGGAGTCAACACTACAACAACAGCTAGTAATAGTTTACATGATTCACTTTGTATTTATTGGCATACTAGTAGCGCTATATCGAATCATGATACCATTATTAAATTTACAAGGCGGAGGGGGCTCGTCATTAATATCAGGTTTAGGAGCAGGAGAGTCACCGCCACTAGAATTTTACAAACTATTATTCTTCCTTACAATGACAATACAATCATTCTGTAACGGGCTAGTAGCTGGCGTAACAAAAGAAGGAAGCATCACAGCAGGCATCAAGCACTCAGGAATAATGATTACAATAGCACTACTAGTCTACACCGGATTCATATTCCCAAGAATGTTTACTATTAACGCAATAAGCTCAAAAAGCGAGGTAACAACTAATGAACCAGTAGAATTCTACGGCAGTATCACACTTGAAAACGAACCAATAGCTGGTGCAGAAATAACAGTTGACTTCGGAGGCATAAAGGAGTCAACATTTACTGATGAATACGGCGATTACTCAGTTAAGATACGTTCACCAACAATTTCAGGAAGTTACAACGCAGTACTGGAGGCTAATTATGAGGATAATACGGCAAAATCCACATTGGCTATCACAGTCAAATAAAAAAGGAGCAGTCATTGATATTGACTTAATAATTGCTTACCTGCTTTTTATCACAACAGTACTTGCGCTGGTAAACTTTAGCCTAAGCTTAACAGCGCCATTTGCGAATAATGTTGAGTTGATTAACAAGGAAGAAAATACCCTAACAATAAGAAATATGATTAGCAATAAAATATCACTAAGTGATTTTAATAACGCCTGTGAAATTGACTACCTAAACATGAGATTATTCTCGCTTGAATACCAGATAAAGGGCTTTTACATGCCGTTCTCGGATGTTAATTACTATCAGCCAAGCAATTTCAATGGCTCAATAGTAATCAGGCGCGACAACAATGATATACGCCTAATGACCGGAAGCAATGAAACACTGCAAACAATAATTGTTGAACTAGTCTTTGATAATGAGCCAAGCGTTTTTAATATATCACTTGAGGAACAGGATTTTTTTTTAATTTCGAAAGATGATTTTAACAAAGAAACAATAATGTTTCAATCAACTGTAGAAAACGGGGACATTGATGAGATAATAATAAAGGGAGTATCTGGCTTAGTAAGCATTAACTACAACGGTATCACTGACAATGTTTACCTAGGCACTACAAAAATAGTTGATTATTGCGGAATAAGAGGAATAGCAGGAAGAACTACCAGTTTTAGCCGTTTTGGAGTCTTAAACAACGAACGGGAAGATTACTATGTTACATTAAGGGGGGATATTTGGTGGACAAACTAGGTTTTGTAAAAACAGTTGAGGCAATACTGGCTGCATTGGTTTCAATATCAATATTTAATTTTATTCAAAGCCAAAATATTAACCGGGCAAACGCCATAAACAGGGCGCCTACACAGGAACTAAATGATATACTTAACGTAATAAACCTTAATGAAATTGTAACAGCATATGATTACCTTGAATTAAACTCTTTTTTTAGCAGAGTATTTTTTGAGACAATCAACTATTATTTTGAGCCAATTTACTATGATAAACTTACAATTAGCGGCGACCACAACAAAACATGGCCAGTCATTAGTTTTACGTACGAATTCCCCACAGGCGTTGATAAGAATTCAATAAAATTACTAACAGATGATTATGAACTAAGCACTAAAGCAGTGTTTAACTGGTATTACATGCCAGTGTCATTTAATGAACAAATAATTGATGACTATGTCCAGATAAATATAAGTGTCAGGGATTTAGATGTCAACAACAATTCATTTAAAGCATTTGTAAGAGATTACGAATCAATAGTATCAGTTGATAACTGGGCATCAGTGCCTAACGAGTCTAACACATCACTAATTGTTTACGTGCCCGAATTAAATACTAACGAACTAGTGTATGTATACTTCTCAGATAACAGCACTAACTATAGTATTAACTACCCTAATTTATCAATAACTAACTACGCAACACCGGTAATTAGCACGCTAAGCGAATCAAGAATGTGCGAAGTGATTACACAACTAGAAGGTATAAGCACAACACCAGCAAGTTACTACCTTAAGTACTCACTGTTTACTAATGAAAAAGACTCTTACGAGAACCTTAACTTGGTAAATAATACAGGAGTAGTAATTGATTACGAAAATAAGCTAAGGCAGGGGAGAACTCCGTTAATAATCTCTGCCAAGGGAAGCCACTCAGTTAAAAGAATAATACCAACAACAAATGGATTTGTCGAGTTAAGGGTATACGGTGATTACATATGAGGAAAGGACAGTTTTTCATAACAACAATAGTTGTGAGCGCTCTTGCAATAACACTAATCGCATTAAGCTTGTATGTGCCTAAAGAATCAAGTCTTGATGAGATAAACAAGAATGTAGAACTAGTTGACAACGCATTATTCATAAAAAACACATTAAAAAGCATTAATCAATATTTTGAAAGCAATTGGCTAATGCCTTATACTAACAGGCTTTTATTAAAAGTGGAAAATGATTTTAAACTAAGCGACTCGACAATTCTAGCTGATATAGACCTGCCTGACAACGCTTATGCTAACTCGCTTAAGATGACTGACTCAAACGGCAACGACGTGCAATTTAATATTAACTGGGTTAATGAAGCATCAAAAAACGGCACAGTATATTTTCAGGCAAACGCTAATGGTTTTGAAAAACCAAACTATTACCTATACTTTAACGTAGCTCCAGGAAAAACAATCTATAACGAAGCTAAAAAAATGATTAAATTATCAGAAGATGAAAATAACTTCTGGGTAACAACAGGCAGTTACTATACGCTAGTAAACAAGAACTCCGGAGGAAGCATCAACGTGTTTAATGTAACTGACTCAAATAGCATAGTTAATGAGATTAATGATTTCATTAAGTGTGGAAGCGATTACTACTGGCTTAACCAATCAATAAACAAAGAAGTAACAGTAACAGATATGGATTACTATGTTAAGGCAGTCTTTACAGGCTCAAGATTTACCAACGAGACTTACAAAGTGACTGAATTATTCTTCCCTGAGAGAATTATTATTATTGACGAGATGAGGCTAGCCAGTGACTCGCCATGCAGTGAATGGGGTGCTATGTTTAATGTTGACAGAAGCCCGATACCTAACTACCTAGACAGCAATGGAATTAATTTCGTGCCAACAAGCGTGATTCCAAGAACAAGTGCAGGCGATTTAGTGTGGGCTGAACTATATGGAGACAATTATGGACTAAGCATATCAGGATACACAGAGTACCCAGTATACATTCAGGGTTTAAGTGATACTAACCAGGGCGAGTTTATGTTTATTGACGGAACTAGTATTGTAGAGCGAGGCGAGTACAAAGGAATTATTAGCATAATACCAACACAAGACGCACGAATTAATTACACTAAAAATTATTACTACCCAAATGTTAAAACACAACTGCAGGATTTGGAAACAGAGTTTAACAGACTGTTTAGCATACTAAGCAACTACTTTTATGATGCTAATACAATAATTAATTACAACAAAAGCATCGGCTTAATGACTGAGTCATTTAGCAATCAAAACGACTGGGTAAACGGTTACTCAAAGAGAACATGGCTTAAAGTTGTAAAACCAAGCTTGATGTTTCCAATTGAAGCAAGCATAGTGCTTGACACTAACAGCAATGAATTCGTTCTTGAAAGCGAAACAATTAAACCAGTGCAGTTAAGCAGTGAAACATCAAGCTTTAATAGCTACGCAGTTAACACATCACTATTATTACTTAACCCAGTTAAGAGAGACTTTGAAATCAGCCTAACAACTAACTCGACCGATAAGCCTTACGCTTACATTGAACCGCTTGACTTAAACGATGACAATCTTTATTCAAGCTTAGTGGGCTACTGGAAATTAGATAACAACACTAATGATGAAACAGGCATTAATCACGGCAGTCTTTATGGAGACACAATAGGCTTATGGAACTTTGATGAAGGAAGCGGGATAACAGCATATGATAATACCAACTACAATCATGACGGAATAATAAATGGGTCGCCATGGACTAATGGCATCTCAGGTAGTGCGCTAAGCTTTAATGGCATTGATGACCATGTTTCAATAACTCACGACGGCAGCCTAAATTTTAATCCACTAACTGAAAAGTACTCAGTCTCTTTCTGGTTTAGCGCTAATTATATCCCAGAAGGAAACACGAGAACAATGATAAGAGATACACTGCCTGATGAATTTAGCAAAACTTCCTACTGGTTTGATGTGCGAGAGTATAACACAACCACTAACAACGGCCAAATGTTTTTTGGCATTTATGACTCAGTCCTCGCTGACGGCATCACGTCACCAACATTCATCAGTCTTAATCAATGGTATCACGCTGTAGGAGTAGCTAACACAACACACATAACATTATATGTTAACGGCTCACTAATTGGCACAACACCAATAACAATTGGCAACTGCGAGAACACTGACAATAATCTTGAAATAGGACTAACTGAAAACTGGGACGGCATAAAATACTTTGACGGAAAAATAGACGAAGTAGCTATCTATAAAAGGGATTTAACTAACTCTGAAGTAACTAGTTTATACAACGCACAAAAAGCAGAGTTTATCGAGTACATACCAAGCAAGTATAATGAAGGAATTGAATTTGACGGAATAGATGATTATATTGATGTATCACATGATAACCTACTAAGACCTACAGGTGATTGGTCATCAAGCGCTTGGGTTTACTGGAAAGAATATGCAGACACTAGATTATTATGCAAAAATTACAGACCAAATTATTTATACACAACATCTGATGGAAAACTTCGCGCAGTTAATGACTTATCAGGAAGCAGTGACTCTTATGCAGTAAGCAATGAAGTGTTACCACTAAATGAATGGATGCATCTAGTATCAGTATATGATGATTCAACAAAAAGAATTAAATTATACAAGAATGGAAATGAGATAGAACTAACAACTGACACTCAAGGAGTAGGCACGCCAATAATTGACACCAGCCCATTAAGAATTGGAATGGAAGATATAGGGGGGCTTACATCATTTAACGGAAACATAGATGAAGTCATGATTTACAACCGCGTTATTAGTGCTAATGAAATTGAAAAACTTTACACAACAAGCCCGCATTACACACCGCCAACCAAAGTAAGCCTAGACCAAGATAGCCTAGTCGGCTACTGGAGTTTTAACACAGAGAGCAACAAGACTACTGACTACGCTTACAACAATCATGGAACACTATACGGTGACACGCTAGCATTATGGCACTTTGATGAAGGAAGCGGGACTTACGCAAAAGATGAGACAACATACAATAATTACGGAACTGTCAGCGGCGCAACATGGACTAACGGCATAGCAGGCAAAGCTCTTGATTTTAACCCGCCATCAGATTACAGCCATACAACTTATGTCCAGATACCACACTCAAGTAGTCTGCCATTTAAAAACAATAATCAATGGAGCTTATACATGTGGGTTAACTATGATACAGGCTACTCTTACTACCCACAATTTAGCAAAGGTAGCACGACAACAGGCATCACTATTCATGGCACAAATGGTCGAATAGAGGGTGGTGATGGAACAAATACTTTTGACCAGAATGGACTATTTAGCGCACTGGCTGGAACTGGATGGAGAAACACTGTGCTGACTTATAACGGAACATCATTTAAAGGCTACGTTGACGGTGTGTTTATAAACAAATTTGGCTGGACTAACGGGTTAGGCGACACATCAAGTTACCCAATATACCTTGGCAGATTCTGGGGTCCTGATTACCGCGGGCAAATAGACGAAGTCGCGATTTACAATAAAAGCCTAACTGACTCTGAAATAAGTGAATTATATAATTCTAAAAAAGCCAAATTCATAGAGTACGTTGACAGCCCTTTTGATACTGGAATTGAATTCAACGGCAAAGATGGTTGCATTAACATACCAAACAGTGATTCATTAACAATCGCTGGAAATATCACTCTAAGCGCATGGGTTAATCCAAAAACATTAGACCAAACAACAACACCAGAAATAATCGCTAAAGGAAGCAGTGCAGTAGATTACAGAATAAGATTTAACCCTAAAGGAACAGTATCAACAAGGTTTTATGGCACAACAAACGCAGCAACAAACAGTAATTATGTATTACCAATCAATGAATGGACACACGTAGCAGTAAGCTATGACGGAAGCAAGAATTATGTTTACATTAACGGACGACTTGATAACAGCGCGTCAAACAGCGGCACAATAACAACGTCAACAAGTGCATTATCAATAGGCGCATTAGGATGCAGCAGTGAATTCTATAACGGAAGCATAGACGAGGTAAGAATCTACAATAAAAGTTTAAGCATCGAGGAAATAAGAACAATATACACAAGCTCGCTTTACTACCAGAGAAACCCTGAGGGACTAATCGGTTACTGGAGATTAGACGACAACGCAAACGATTACGCAAGCAACAACGACGGAACAATCACTGGCGCCACATTTGTAGAAGGCAAATACGGAAGCGCGCTAAGCTTTGATAGCTTATCACAAGATTATGTAGAAATACCTGCAGGTAATTCACTTGGAATTAATTCCGACATAACATTATCAGCGTGGATTCTACAAGATGGTTTTGCAGGAATTAGACCAGTAATATACCGAACAGTAGGATCAGATGCTTCGTATATTGTGGAGATAATTGAAAAAAAAGTAAGAGCTGGTTTTGCAAAAGATCTTAATAATGCCATTGTAAAAGAAACAGTATCAGATATTGAATCAAGTGTCTGGCACTTAGTTACTGCCACTTACACTCTTGGCAGTATGAACCCACAGATATACATAGACGGGGTTAAAGCGGATACAACAACTATTTATTCAATAGGTAATGTTGACGAACTAAAACAAGGTGATGCACCAGTAACTATAGGCACAGCATATAATAATTATTTTAGCGGATTAATAGATGAAGTCAGGATTTATGACAAAGCACTAACCAAGTCAGACGTAAAAGAACTTTATGATGAAAGTCCTTACAAAAGCACGCTAGTACTAACTGACGCTGACGCAGGCACATACAAACTAACACTGGAAGGCGCAGCAACAAAAGTAAACACCAATAGCCTTAAAACACTGGGAGTAACACCAATCACTTTAATAGAAAATAAAACAACTTACTTATTAGTCAATGAATCAACAACTAACCTTGCCTTAAGCGTTACAACATATTCAACTAACACCCAGACATTCAGGTTATACGACGCATGGAATAAACAATTAAGCAGCTTCTCAAGAAACAGCGCTGGAACAACAAGCATAAACATACCAGTAGTGCCATGCGTTAATTACTGCGCCTACAAACTAACAGTCGATAATGAGTCACCATTCACAATAAACACAAACACAAGATACGTAAGCTCAGACAAGAAGTACATGACTAACCCGCTAACACCAGAAGTGAAGATAACAAGTGTTAGCAACACGCCAGACAGTTACCTAAAAATTTACTACAACGGAAGCGGGTCAAGCAGTTACCAAAGCGACTTAAAGTACAGCCAATTCGAAGTAAACAACAGCTACTATAGTTTTGACTTAGAAAATATGGATTTTACCTACAAAGGCGTTGAATGGTTTAACAACAGGGGATGGAACACATGCACCAATAGCTGCACAAGTGAATTCAGCGAGCTAAGACTTATTGAAAACGGCACAGAAAGAATAGTGATATCTGCAAACACAAGCGTGGGCGTTGATTACACATTTTATTTTTACCCACAAACACCAATATTTAAAGTAATAGTCAACAGTGAAAGCAACTACTCATTTGGACCATCATGGGCAATCAATGCAACAAACGACTTGTTTTACAAAACTAAAAACTTAAACAACCAAATACTAGGTGACAATGATAAATTCGTGCATAAAACAAACACAACTGGACCAGTTAATTATATAACAAAAAGCAATGAGTTAACCAGTGCAAGCATAATATTTGACACAAACGTGCTAACAAGCGCTAACTCAATAAAAGTAAATGACACAGTAATCCAAATAAGAGCATACTTACCAGGCACTTACTGGTTTATTATAAACGAAAACCCTGAAAATTACCTAACCAAATTAAGTTACACGCAGTACGGCACAAGCATAAGATACAACTATGACTCATCAAGAATAAAATTTACTGGCGAAGTCATTAATTAAAGAATTTTTAATTCCTCAGGAGTAATGCCATAATTAAGAGCAAAATCCTTATTCTTAGCAAGCAACTTAATGTAAGGAAGCACTTGCGTAATCAGTTTATGAGTTGAAGCCATAACATCAGGCTTTAACTTAAGGGCTAATTCCTTACGAAGCTCCCTAGAGGACTTGCTCTGCCATAACTTAAGAATCTTAGACGGGTTCTTGTACTTAACAAAACCAGAACTAGACTCGCGCGAAGAGTTAACGCCAACAGTCATTAAAGCATTAACATAAACAAGGAAACGCCAGTACTGCCACTTATTAATACGGCCATTAAAGACATCAGCGCGCGACAAGTAATTAAAAGCACTGGCTAACTCGCTCATGCTGTTAAACTCACTAGTGATATTTTCAGTAATCCAAAGCATCTTAGTAGAGAAGTCAAGATCAACATCATCAAGCGAGTGAATCGCTTCCTTAAAGTCAGTAGTCTTAAACAAAGTCTGCAACCCGTTAAAAATTGACACCGGTTTCTCGCGATAACCCATTGCCTCTAATTCATACTCAGTAACCTCGCCGTCACCAGAAAGCATTTCCAAATTATTAATCGCAGCCCTAACATCACCATTAGCATGACTAGCAACCTGATATAAGACAGCATCAGTTGCCTTAACATTCTCAGCAGTGCACACGCGCTTAAGCAAGTCCCTGATAGTTGAAGCTCTTAATTTCTTAAATTCAACAACTTCGCAATAAGCCTTTAAGGCTCTAAGCTTAACATCCCAAGGGTCAATAGCAGTAAGAAAAATAGGCGTCCTTGTCTCTTTAATACACTTAATCAACTCAGCAATACCACCGCGGTCACTACCCCCGAGAGAATCAATATCGTCAACTAAAATCACCCGCTTACCAAATAAACTTCTTGTAAGCGAAGCATTGCCAACAACACTGCTAATAGCACCAGAGTCCCTGACACTGCTTGCATTAACCTCAATTAACTCATAACCCTCACCATTAGCAAGCGATTCTACACAGCAAGTCTTACCGCTACCAGCAGGACCGCAGATAAGCATTGCCTTGCCACGAGGATTAGTGCTTGCATGTTTTATAAGACTAGCAATTGGCTGTTCCAAAACTTCTTTAATATTAGCTGGCGCGTACTTGCTAAACCATGGCGTCTGCAAGGGGATTAATCACCTCTGCCAATAAGAAATAATTGTGCAAGAAGCGCATCAAGCTGCAAGTACTCATCAGCGCCCTCAACCATCCTAAACTCATACTCACCGATGCGGTCAATTAACTTAACCTTAATCTTATCAGGCAAATCCA
>Ga0208375_1003331_pt1 | contig 13842 bp, 14 predicted proteins | sample RifOxyD1_FD_184038 | JGI IMG/M metagenome (GOLD analysis project Ga0208375, IMG submission 184038) | Soil microbial communities from Rifle, Colorado - Rifle Oxygen_injection D1 (SPAdes) | ecosystem: Environmental > Terrestrial > Deep subsurface > Rock core/Sediment | place: Rifle, Colorado... | reverse complement strand
TGTAGGCAGCAAATTGTCCCTCGTTATTTTTGAAAACTACAATTGGAAAAATTCCAGTATCTTTTCCATCCTGGTTCAGGTCATAATTTTCAAAACCTTCCCTCACACCCTTAATGGATTTTTCTGTTATAAGTCCCAGATAAAAATCCTGTCCTTGTTGTAGTTTGGCACTTTTTTCAATTTTTATTTCAACGTCTTGGAGCTTTGCGGTTAAATAGGTAACGCCGTCCATGACTGCTTCACTGGCTTCAGTTATAACGGCCCAATCGTTGACACGAATACTTCTTAAATGGATGATTCTATCTTGAAAGATGTCGGTTCTGGATATGTCTATGCCGGTATCGAAAACGGCGATAGTAGAGGATGAGCAATCAAGATCCATACCGTATTGGGCCTTGAATTCTGTGACCAGTTCATCTGCTTTCATCAGTTTTACAGATGATAGATCGTTTAGTACCAGATCAGTTTCCTGACTGAGTATTTTATCCTTATGATGAGAATAGTTTCTGGTTTCTATGGTCCGATCCACAATAAAAATTTCAAAAATGTTTTTATCAACTAGGCCTAAAACTTTTGATTTGGGGAATTTAAAGTGAATATATTCTATTTTTTTATCGGAATAGATTATTTCGCCACCAGCATCAATAATACTTTTTTTAACTTGATCAAATTTGCCTTTTGTTACAGAAATATAGTGCTTTACCGTATTTTCGCTTTCATCACCTATGTTGGGTTGTAAAGTGGCAAGCTTTTTTTCACTTTTTGCTGATGCGATTAATTCACTATAATCACTTTTACTGATGGAGGTAGGTTCGGACTTGTTAGATTTTTCTGATTTTTTTAAGGAGCATGAATTAAAAATTAATAAGGCTGCTGAGGTGCTAACAAGTAAAAGAAGAAGTTTGGTCTTTTCCATTTTAAATCCTTCGGTTGAACTAACAGTGACCTGATAACTAATGTGTATATATAAATTACGAAAAAGAAACAAACATAATGCATCAATTGGGTTTATTTTATAGACAACACTATGCATTATAAGTGAGGTTGGAAGAAAGATCGAAAATAATATAATGTGTCTTGATCCAAGTAAGGCAATTGACAATTAATGACGCGCTGGATTGTCAGTGCTTTTACATCTTTTAGTTGAGAAATGACTGATCAAGGATAGTGTTGATAACACAACGGCAATAATAATGAGTTTTGATTGTTCTATCTTGAGATCGAAAAAAAAATAGGCTTTATTCCAGGAATCCGGTTTGATAAGAATGGTATAAAGGACGCTTGTTAAGTATAAAATCTGGAGAATATACAGAGGTCGGTCGAATGTTCGATAAACTGATTTTTTTTTGATAAAAAATCCACAATTGAGCCAGGTCATACCGAGTGTGAACCAGAGAAGTTCAAAGCCTAATTGAAAATTTTTTGTCTGCAGCAAGGGGGCAAAGCTGATCAGGATAAACATGATTCCGATCAGCTTTACCAAAATATTTTTTTTCAATTTAAATTCCTGTTTTTTTAAAAGCTAAGAATATGTTATCCTTATTTTTTAAATTTTAAAAACGAGTTAATTTATGCGAATGAGTTTTTTTTTAGTTTTAGGATTATTATTTTGTTATTCATGCTCTAGCCCGGCTCCTAAATCACCACTTCCAAAAGTTGATCCCCTCTATCGACCGCCTGAGTCGAGGGAAGAATACTTAAGACGTATGGCCATAGAGAGGTACCGGGCACTGCGGTTAGAGTACCTTAGTCGCCCAGAAATGCATAAACGAGTTCAACAAAAAAAAACCAAGACACAAGATGCATCGCCTTCCATTCAAATCAAACCCAAAGAAAATCTGGTTCCAGTTATAGAGGATCCGGCAATTCTCTTGAAAAGAAGGGAGGATCGGGAGGTTGAGATTATGCAAAATATTGATTTGTATTGCATTAAAAAACAAGATAGCTCGGAATTCAGCAGCGAGGCTGATTGTAAAGAATTTTGCACCAATGCACTTATGGATTGCGAAAGCGAAGTGGAAAATGGTTTTGAACGAAAAGATCGAAGTCTGGTTATATGTGTAAAAAATAAGTTACGCAGATAATGGATGGAGACAAGGAGATTCATTGTGGAGATGCCCTGTAAAATTGTAAATGCAGATCAAATGCGGGTCATTGATCAGGCCACTATAAGTCAGTATGGCATAAGTGGCCTGGTCCTGATGGAAAATGCAGGGTTGGCATGTGTGAGTGAGATCGAAAGGTATATAAAAAAACACCTTCCGCTTGAAGGCAAAATTAAAATTTTTTGTGGAGTGGGTAATAATGGCGGAGATGGTTATGTAATTGCCCGCCATATGGTGAATAGAGGATATGAGTTGGATCTTTATTTGATTGGAGATTCTTCCAAATTGAGTGAGGAGACTAGAATTAATGCTGCGATCTTTTCCAATTTAGGAAATACATCCATTGCAATTAATGAAGAGAATAAACTTGATCTGGTGGCGATAAGTGCAAATGATCTCGTAATAGATGCAATTTTAGGAAATGGTATCAAGGGACCATTGCAGGGACTTATCTTAGGGGTGGTTTTAAAAATAAACCAATCTGGTGCAAAGGTAATTGCCATCGATATTCCCACCGGTCTTCCTGCCAATAAACCAGATTTAACCGGTGAGGCTATCAAGGCTGATCTTACTTTGGCGCTTGGACTTCCTAAAATATCGGAGGTTCTTTATAAAACTAAAAATTATGTAGGAGAATTAAAAATTCTGGATATTGGTTTTCCCAGAAAATTACTGACCTCCAACGATTTAAAAAATAATTTGATCTCTAAAACGGATGTAGTGAATTTTTTTCCCAGAAGGGCCAAAGACGGTCACAAGGGAAATATGGGCAATGTCTGCGTGTTGGCTGGATCTGTGGGTATGACCGGGGCTGCGATATTATCCACTAAAGCAGCTTTTTTGACAGGAGCGGGATTGGTAAAACTAGGTATTCCGAAAAGTTTGAATGAAATAGCGGAAAAGAATCTAGTAGAGACCTTAACCTATCCTTTGGAGCAAACCGTTGAGCAGTCAGTTGCAAGACAAGCTTACGATGCCATAAAAAAAATGTCCAAGGATGCAACTGCGATGCTTATCGGACCTGGATTGTCGTTAAACCCGGAAACCAAGCAATTAGTAAAAAAAATAATTAAAGAATTTAAAATTCCCCTGGTCATTGATGCGGATGGATTGACAGCTTTATCCGAGGATCTTTCAGTTTTGGATAATAAACCCACAACGACTATCCTAACTCCTCATATAGGGGAGATGAGTAGACTGACTAACCAAACCAGGGAAGCAATTTCAAGTGACCCCATTAGTTGTGCCAGAGATTTTGCTATGAAGTGGAAAGTGGTAATCGTACTCAAGTCTGCCTCAACTATTATTGCAGATACTGAGGGAAATATCTGGGTGAATCCCTTGGGAAATGACGGAATGGCCAAGGCAGGGTCAGGTGATGTGCTTGCAGGTTTGATCACCGGCTTTTTGGCACAAGGGATTAATGGAGTTCATGCTGCCATAATTGGAACATGGATCCATTCGCTGGCAGGGGACGCAGCAAGTATCAAAAAAGGTACCAATTCAATGCTGGCAACAGACATACTGGAAGCTGTGTTTGAGGCAATTAAAGCAACCCTGTCAAAAGATTTTCCCTCGTAAATCGGGTCAAACGGGTGTATGTACTTTGAGTCAATGATCCAGACTAAGATAAAAATAAATGCAGGAGTACAATATGGGACGCAAACTTCTAATCAGGGATTTAACTCTTAGGGATGGTCAGCAATCCCAATTAGCTACCAGAATGAACCAGACGCAAATCGACAACTTGTTGCCTTTTTACAGGGAGGCTAATTTTTATGCTATGGAAGTATGGGGAGGGGCTGTACCTGATTCAGCAATGAGATTCCTAGACGAAAATCCCTGGGAGCGACTTTCAAAAATTAAACAGGCAATTGGTGGAACAAGTAAACTAACTGCCTTATCTCGCGGAAGAAATTTATTTGGTTATAATCCATATCCTGATGATGTTATCGATGGGTTTTCCAAGCATGCTGTGCAAACAGGTGTGGATATCATGAGAATTTTTGATGCTCTTAACGATACCAATAATATGCTGGCTACCATTAAGAGCGTAAAAAAATATGGAGGGCAGGCTGATTGTGCTGTTTGCTACACGGTGGATCCTTCATACTCTTGGTGGTTCAAACTCAGGAGAATCATAAAAGGAAAATCTCTTCCACCTAAATTGTTCACACCAGACTATTTCGTGGATAAGGCAAAAATTTTAGAGACCGCCGGTGCCGATATGATTTCTATAAAAGATATGGCCGGTCTTATTGATCCAGCATCTACTGCAGTTTTAATTGATAAATTGAAAAAAGAATTGAAGGTGCCGGTGGATTTACATACTCATTGTACACCCGGTTATGGGTTGGCATCTGTACTGATGGCAATCATTCACGGAGTTGATATTGTTGATACGGTTATTATGAATTTTTCTGAGGGGCCTGCTGCGCCTTCAATTGAACTAGTGCAGATCTTCGCCGATAAACTGGGGATTGAAACCAATTTAAATATGCAGGCAATTGAAAAAATTAATAGGGGATTATTTCAAGTCAGGAGCGAACTTAAAGCTTTTGATCAGCTCAAAAAAATACCCGTTCAATTTAGTTATATTAACGATAAACTACCTGCAAAAGTTCACCGTTTGTTTGATGAAGCTATTGTGGCAGCCACTAATAATAAAATTGATACTCTCCTTGATAGAACTCATAAAATTGAAAAATATTTTGGTTTTCCACTCCCGGATACCAAAGTCCAGAAAGCAGAGATTCCAGGAGGCATGTACTCCAATATGATTTCCCAGCTGGAAAATCTAAAGGTCCCTGAGCTGTTTAATGCTGTTTTAAAAGCCATTCCCGAAGTAAGACTCGACTCAGGCTTGATTCCCCTGGTGACCCCCACCAGTCAAATCGTGGGTGCCCAGGCGGTAAGCAGTGTGATTCAAAAATCAAAAGGGAACCCCTTTTACTCCCAGGCATCCACCCAATTTAAAAATTTGGTAATGGGCCAGTACGGCAAAACGCCGTACCCGATTGATCCGGAATTTAGAAAGCTGATTACCGGAAGCCCAAATGAGATTCCCTATAATGTGGAGAAATATGAGCACGCCACAAACGAGATGATTGAAGAAATCGGCATCATGTTGTGCGAGGATGAAAAGGAACAACTTTTGTTGGAGCTATTCCCAGCGGTAGCCAGGGATTTCCTAAGGAAGCAAAAAATTGCCCGTTTTGCCAGTATGCAGGCGCAGAAAGTTCATCAGGATTATCAGTCTTTGGTGGATGGACTTAAGGGAAATTATCAGATCTGATTGGTGTTGATAACATCAAAAAAATCCAAATTAAAGGAGTAACATTTCTCTTCCGGAGTGGAGTCTTGAATAGTTTTCTTTACGGATTTTATAACTTCAATCAGATAGTTTTTAACTTTGTACACGTCTTCTTCTGATAAAGTTACCACTGAAGAATAGTGTAAATTATGTTCAAGTGCGCGATCTATTGCGCTGAGAGCTTGTAATCTCCAATTCCTGTGGTGGTGATAAATTAAATGGCTGTCATTTGGTAAATGAAGCTTGGATACACCTATTGTAATATTATTTTTTTCAATATTGATAAGACCTGCATTTTTTAAAAAATCAAGAACTTCGAGAATTTTAGTGATTGGTATAGATAGGCAGGTGGCGATTTGCTCAGCAGAATTCATGGAAGGTATCGTTGTTAAAATGTGGACGACACAATATAACCAATGACTATAATACTGTTCTTTTTCCTGTTCAGTTAAAGAGTTTTTTACTTCCAATCTTTTTTTTAAATTCAATGATTGCTCTTTAAGCTCTTTTAGTTCTCCTTCGAGAAAAACTTTAGCCGCTAAAGTTGCAGCCTTTTGCCATTGAACGAGAGTGATAAAATATTTCTTTTCAATTTTGCTTAAATTAAAAAAGCGGGTGACTGCTTCAGCTTGCTCCAAATTAAAATCGGCCTTGCCGGAGAGTACACGAGACAAGTAAGTAGTCTGGCAATTGATGAAAGATGCCAGATCACTTTTTTTGCCTCTACCTTTTTGGGGAGAGGATTGAATTTTTTTTAGGAGGAAGAATGGGTGCAAGATTGGATTCTTAAGGATAATGGGCTGTTTGATTTGCATACCCTAAAGTAACAAGAGGACAAAAAAAATGAAAGTCGATAAGAAAAACGAGGCTAATATCATCCTCTTTTTTTTTGAAAGAATTGGTTAATATTTTTCTTGTAAACATATCTTTCAATTATTCACTAATAAGCATGCAATTTAACAGCTAAACCAAGGAAGAAGTTTTTATGAAAAAAATCTCAAGGGGAAGACAACTGGTGGAACATTTTAAAACAGGACTGAAAAAAGTTATACCGGAGTCAGAAAATATCGATATCCATCTAACCAGTGAGGCTCCCAATCTAGTGAAGGCGCAAATTGAACTTAAAACCAGAAGTATGTATTTAGTTGCTCAAAAAACTGACAGTAACTTAATGAGAAGCTTGCACAAGGCCCAAAGTGCCATCATCAAACAATTTAAAAAACATCGGGTTCAAAAAACGTTTAGGAAGGTGAAAATGCCAGAATTCAATGCTTAAGGAAGTTGATGGTTTTTTGCAGGGAATTGTTGATAATCATTTCATCCGGCACCTGCAATTCATTTAGTATTGGCCTTATGAAAGTGTCGTCACCGATTTGATTGACGGTATGGGCGTCACTGTCTACCACCATGGGACAGTTATGTTTGAGACAAATCTCGATCAGTTTTTTTTGCTCCTGGGGAGTGATTAGTTTGAGTTCAATCTTGGAATTATTAAGCTCTAAAGCAACTTTTTTTTGAGCGCAGAACTTGGCCACCTCATTAAAATCGAGCGGGAAATTGTGATCAATGGGATGGGTGATAACATGGACTTTATTTGCATCCACGGTTTTTAATAATACATCAGTGTAATGTTTGACTCCCAAATCATGAGGGGTATTGAAATGGAAACCCAGCAAAATGACATCTATGTAGGGTTTGTAATCCTCGGGCAAATCTATTTTTCCCGGTTCTTTGGCATAATTGCATTCCATGCCTTTTAAAAAATGAATTTTATCGTTGTAGGGATTTTCAAATCGATCAAAGAAAGTGGAAGGGGTGCGAGGCTTAAGCAGTGGCCCATGATCGGTGATGGCCATGGCCTTGAGTCCTTTTTGGATGGCAAACTGGAGCATTTCCAAAACGCTATGGCAGCCACATTGACTGTAAGAGGTGTGAGTGTGTAAATCGCAAGTAATCATCGTAAAGTCCTAGTTTTTATAAAACACATATTAATTTGGTTTTAAGCATTAATGAATACAAAAATATGAGTATTTATATTTTTATAAAAGTAGATGCCAGGCGTTAGGGATTTTTACATGATGGTTTTATTAAATTTATAAAGGTGTTTTTTTAATGTACATGGAGGCTATATGTGGGGTGGTCTCACAATTTTAATCTTAAATCACAAAATCTTAGGATGGGTATGCAAATTAAACAAATACAAAAACTTTCCAAGGTCCTGTATGCATTTATAAAATGTAAATACAAGGCTCAAATGGGCGAGCGTAAATATCGCAAATATCAACTCAAAAAACTAAAAAAGATAACCAACCTGGCCTATGCAAATATTCCTTTTTATACCGCTAAATGGAATCAGGCTGGTTTTCACCCCAGTATGCTTAAAACGCTGGAGGACATTAATAAGATTCCAATTCTTACCAAGGATGAATTAAGAAGCGAATATTTAAAAGGACTTGATACATCCAATTGGAAAGATGGAAGATGGCTTGCCACCACCGGATCGACTGGTGCTTATGTAAATTTATTTCAACCAAGTAGCAAAATCAACAGAGAACTGGCGGTGATGTCGCCATTATTTGCATCTACTTTTTTTAAGAGAAAAATCAGTAAGGGTCTTATGTTTTTAGTGATTGAAGAAGATTCCTATGAGGCCATGGGAGGGTTTGAATTACCAAATCCCAAAGTCCGCTTTGAGGATGTTTTTACACCCTTGGTGGAGATGGTTAAAATCATCAAGGAATTCAAACCGGATGTCATTGTTACTTATCCTAGCCGATTAAAAGAGCTGATTTCTTACATGGAAGACAATCAGATAAACAACGTGAATGTGCCCACCATTCTAACTTCTGGTGAAAAGCTAGACGAGGTGACCAGGCACAAGGCCATTAAAATGTTCCATGGCTCCATACATGAAGCATATGCGGTCACAGAGGTCGGAGTGATCGCATTGGAGAGTCCTGATAATAATGGATTAAAAGTTTTGGACTGGAAGATTTATGTTGAGGTTTGTGATGATCACGGGGTGGCCTTGAAAGAAAATAATCAGCTGGGAAATATCATTGTTACAGACTTGGAGAATGATGTAATGCCGGTTATCAGGTATTCGGGCCTTGGAGACATGGCAAGCTTTAAAAATTACCAGAAAACTCTTTTAAACCCAATTTTTGGAAGAAAGGTGGATATTGTAAAATCTCCCAAAGGCAGGAGCATTCATCCATTTAAACTGACGCTGGAAGTGCAAAAAGTGGATGGCATAAATATGTATCAGATTCAGCAGAAGAAAATAAATGAACTGGATGTTCTCATCATACCCAAAAAAGATGCTTGTCACGACACTATAAGAAAAGAAGTTGATATGTATATGAAATCAGCACTGGATGATGATATGAGTATCAATGTTCGTCTGGTGGATATGATTCCTAGAAAAAATAAATCTCATAAGCATGCTACCGTGGTTTCTTATTTACAGTAATTAGAAAGGAAAATCCTCGTCGCTGATTTGCTGTTGCTTGGGCATATTATTTTTAGGTGAATAGGCGTAGGTGTGGATGGTAAGCGGAATAACCTGAATGGATTTTGGGTTTGTAGGGCACACCTTCTGGCATATGCCACAACCAATACAAAAATTCATATTAACTTTTGGTGCAAGCACATTATCAATTGAAACCATTTGGATGGCACCTGTTGGACAATGTTCGGCACATGAACCACAAATCCGTTTGTGTTTATAGGGAATGCAGGATATTTCATCAATTTTTGACTCGCCAATTTTGATGACTTGCTTGCGAGCAAGTTCGCTATGGGATAAGGCACCTGTGGGACAAATGTTCAGGCAGGCATTGCACTCAAATGAACAATAGGATTCATTAAAATCCAGGTAAGGTTTGTTTATACCACTGATTCCATTTTGAGTAGCGCCACTTTTTAATACCTTGGTTGGACAAACCGTTAGACACAGATTGCAACCGGTGCAGGATGAATAGAAATTTTTAAGTGATTTAGCACCTGGAGGAATGACCAAGTTGGTTTTTATTAAATTGGCAGAACTGGTTTTCTTTACCGTGAAAAATACGAGTATTCCTGACATTATTAAGAGAGAAGTTTTGAAAAAATCACGTCGCTTTTTTTCTTTATTTACCAGGGACTTGTTATTTTTCCAAGGTGATTTATAACGTATATCGAAGGCTTTTTGCGGACAACTTTCTAAACATTCAAAACATGTTATGCATGCTTCCTTGGCAATTACGCCATCCTGGATACAAAGAGTTGGACATTGGGTTTCACAGATACCGCAGCGGTTGCAGGAATTGGCAGCAATAATATCAAGCGATGAGTGCTGATTTAAAATTCGATATAAAGCGCCGGAGGGACAGAGACTTTGACAAAAAAAACGGGGAGAAAATAAAGGTGCTATTAGTAGACATGAAATAAATAAAAAAATAAAAATAAAACCAACCACACCTGCTGCTAGGGTCAGTGAGAACAGCCGGACAAAATTAGTGAAATGATCAAAGATTCCCTGATAATTAGACGAGGTGAAAATTAGCAGAAGGCTTGATATTAAAATAAAGTTACTGATAAAAAAACATAAAGAGGAGAATCCTTTGGTTACTTTTTTACTTTTGATTATTTTAAAAGCGATATCTTGAATAAATCCCACCGGGCACAGATAAGAGCAATAAATTCTTCCGATGAACAAGGGGGCGATAAAAACCAGTATGGTTATATAAAAAAAGGTTGGAAAAATAAATTTCGCCAAGTAATTAAGGGTGGGAAAAAAGTGCAAACTACGAAAAAAGTCGTGCACATGTTGATTGGGTACCCAACCGATTAAAAGTATTATGGAAAAAAGAAAAAAACTTAACTGACTGAAAAAACGAATTTTTTTTATCATGCTTTTTTATTCATATAGATCTTTTTTATATTACTGTTTTTTATATCAGTGCTACCTAGTTTGAAATCTTCTGCTATCTTGAGATAAACAACTTCTTTTGGTTCCAAATTTAAAATTTTGCAAGCAGCAGTGTCCGCCAGCACTGCATCCGTGGAAATAAGTTGCATTTTTTTTAAAACGACATCGTCAGTGGTAATGCCGCGGGGACCATTTTTGGTCATGACGAGATAAGCGTCTATGACGGTTAAATCGGCGTTTCTAAGGAGTGGAAAATCAGCAATGGACTGATTTAGTCCATGCTTGTGCCAAAATTGCCTGTCCCAGATAACCCCCATGAAGTTTTTTAAGGAAGCAGTCATCTTGGTGCTTGAATGATGTTTAAGCGTGGGAACATTGATGATGACATCACTTTCCAAAAAAGCCTTATGGACTTTTGCTTTTTTTAAAATTTTTCCTCCAGGGATATCTTTTTCGACATAATATTTTTCATCGTTGCTTGAAAGCATGATTCCTCCTGCTTTTTCCACTGCTTTTTTTATGCCACTATTTTCATAGCATGCACCCATTTCATTACAAGTGTTATCAAAAACTACAACTCGGGAAGCCCCGGCCGCTTTACAATGCTCAATAATTTTTCCAACCAAATCGGGTTGGGTGTTGGCACCTTCTCCGGGAGTTCGGTTCCAGCCGATATTAGGTTTGACCAGAACACTTTGCCCAGTTTTTACAAATCGTTGCATTCCCCCAAGTGCGGCTATGCCAACATCAAACATTTGAGATGGGGAACCATCCTTGATCGCAATCAGATCAGGGTATTTTGTGATTGAAGTGTTGGCAAAAATTTTTTTTATAGGTCGAGTAAAAAGATAACCCGTTAAAAGTAAAGACCATTTCAGGAGCGTTCTTCTGGAAGTTTCCATTTTTTCCTACTGGTTGAGCGTTCATAGTTGCCTCAGAATTTGATTATGTGCTAAAAGTATAGGGGATAATAATAAACTTGGAAAGGTGAGATGTTTGGAATAGGTGCTTTTGAATTGCTTTTTATTCTTTTTTTAGGGGTTGTGATTCTAGGCCCCAAAAGAATTCCAGTTCTCGCTGAAAATTTGGGAAAAGCACTGAGAGAATTCAATAAGGCTAAAAATTCTTTTTTAAATGAAATAAACGAAGATAAGAAGGGAGAAGTTCCATGCGATATACCCCACGAAATACCTTCTGTTTACCAAAATAAAGATAATGAAAAATAATTAACGACCGGAGAGGTTATATGTTTGGTTTAGGAAGTGGTGAAATATTAATAATAGCTTTTCTTATAGTTCTTTTATTTGGAGTCAAAAAACTGCCTGATTTAGGTCATTCTCTCGGTAAAGGTATCAGAAATTTTAAAAAAGGTTTGAATGATCGTAGTGAAGAGTAGTCTTTAATTATATTTAACCTGAATCCAAAATTAAATTTGAAGAGGCAATGACCGAAAAACAATCTGGTAAATCAATTTCAACTAGCCAGAGGTCATTTTAATTCTCAGAACTTGTTAAAACATATTTTAATACCAATGATGTGGAAATCTCGGTCTCTCTACCAATAAACATTGTAATCGAAACAATTACTTCGAGACCGTCCTCTCCAAAATTAATTTCGAATTCAGGTTATTTACTTTAAGTCATTAATCAGCATATTTATCAACTTGTGATTAATCAGATTCAAGATATATTTTTTGGTGGGATCTGAAATATTTTCAAATTTTACAGAAAACCCTCCGATATTATTATTGCTGTCTTTGGCAGGCGTAATGGAGATTACCACTCCTTCCACTAAAAACGTGAAATCCATGAAGGCTATATCAAAGTAAAGCTTGTCCTCTAAATCCACATCTTCCAGATTTTGAGTTTTGATAAAAAGCCCGCCAACGGATAATGAAGTAATGTTTCCTTTACCCATGACCGGGCGTTTCGGATCTTTAAAAAATTTAGCCGTAAGCGGCCAATTTACCCTGTTGGATTTGCGTGGATTTTTTGCAATATTGCTGACCAGTTGCTCAAGTTCGGCAAGGTTTTTACAAGTTTGCATGGTGGCATATTTTTTTATAATACTATCCACCTCGCAACTGTGCTGGTGACAAAGAAAAATGATCGGGAGCATGTTGTTTAGGTTAAAAATGGCTTCTAAGAATTGATGGTCATCATCAAGATTACTGGATTCAAATAGCAGATAAGGGGTGTCCGGGACATTAATAAGGTGGGTGAGCAGTTTTTTTATATCATCAAATTGATGGATGCTAGCACCACTTTCCTGAAGATTTTTTTTTAATGAAAATTTCCCATCTTTTGAAAAGTAAGTGATATCGTCCATTTTGAACCTTTTAGTATGAGGTGATCTTTAGGTTATTATAGTCTGTTATTTGACTTACTCAAAGACTAAATTAAGGCTATTAAAATGAGCCCATTGCTTAATCTGATTTATTTGCTCAGGAATTTACTCCAGATGTAAACACTCAGCGCCCCCACCTCAAATAGAATAGTGAGTGGAATCCATAGTACCATCATTGTAAGAATGTCTGGTGGAGTAAAAATAGCGGAGATGATCGCAAGGATGATGTATGTATAGGGCCTGGTTTTTTTTATGCTTTCGTTATTGATAATGTGAAGTAGTCCTAAGATAAAAATAACCATTGGAAATTGGAAAATAAATCCTAAAAAAACCAGAACTTTTATGGATAATGCAAGATAGGTTTTTAAATTTGGCATTGCCAGGATGTCAGAGGTGCCAAAATTTAAAAGCAAGTTGAAAGTTGACGGGAAAACCACATAGTAGCCAAATATTACCCCACTTACAAAAAGCAGAAAACTGCTGAAGATAAAAGGTCTGATCAGTTTTATTTCTTTTTCATACAAGGCTGGTTTGATAAAGGACCATATTTGAAAAGTCCAAAATGGAGACGAAACAATAATTGAAGCGTAAAAAGAAATTTGAAAAAAGGATATTACCTTATCCAGGATACCGGTAAAAATAATTTGCTCATTTGGTTTCAAGGCTAATCTAAGTGGAAGTAGCAGGAAACTCGTAATTTGATCCCCGAAAGCGGAGCATATGGTAAATCCGACTAAAATAATTAGAACAATTTTAATGCAAGTTAGTCGTAATTCCCTAAGATGTTCATATAATTCCATTTTTCGCATAGAATTTTTTAACATCTTTTTGATTATTTTGAAATGAAATAGGGCATGATTTTATAGCTCGACGTGTCCACTGGCCCTTTTTAAAAGTTGGTTTATAATAGTTTTATCGGAAGATTACAAAAAGTTGACCGTTTTTAATGTGAATCCCAATCAGGAGTTGCGAATGAGTGAAAAAGAAATCTTAAATGCCTTAAAGGACATACCAGATTTTTCAAATGAATTTTTAAAAAAGAGAAAAATATTTTTATGGGGTGGGGTGGACGATGCATCGGCTAAAGACTTGGTTGATCGAATTCTTTATCTGGAACAAATGGATTCAGGAAAAGAAATTGAATTTTATATTAATAGTCCGGGTGG
>Ga0208375_1003330_pt1 | contig 13844 bp, 15 predicted proteins | sample RifOxyD1_FD_184038 | JGI IMG/M metagenome (GOLD analysis project Ga0208375, IMG submission 184038) | Soil microbial communities from Rifle, Colorado - Rifle Oxygen_injection D1 (SPAdes) | ecosystem: Environmental > Terrestrial > Deep subsurface > Rock core/Sediment | place: Rifle, Colorado... | reverse complement strand
AATCTAACTGAAGTTTGCGATGCAATAATTGAAACAGTTGATAAGCCAAAAATAACAATTGAAGAATTAATGCAGATAATTCGTGGTCCTGATTTTCCAACTGGAGGAGTTGTTGTGTCTGATGAACTTCATAAATTATACTCAACTGGCAGAGGAGGAATGACTGTAAGAGGAAAAATTGCAAATGAATCAACAAAAAATAAAGAGCTTATAGTTATTGAAGAAATACCTTATCAAGTAAATAAAGCTGAACTTGTAAAACAAATTGCAGAATTAGCTAGAGATAAAAAGATTACAGATGTTACAGATATAAGAGATGAATCTTCAAAGGGAAAAGTAAGAATTGTAATTGAATTAAGAAAAGGCATTGATCCTAAATTTACAATCAACCGACTTTACAAGTCAACAAATCTTCAGACAAGATTTAATGCAATTCTTGTTGCGCTTGTCCATGGTATTCCAAAAACACTTAATCTTAAGCAAATTATTGAAGCATATATTGATTACAGAAGAAAAATAATAAGAAAAAGAACTGAATTTGATTTGAATAAAGCAGAAGCGCGTGAGCATATTGTAAAAGGACTTTTAATTGCGCAAAAAAATATTGATAAAGTAATTGAAACAATCAAAAAAAGCAAAACAGGCGCTGAAGCATCTGAAAATTTGCAGAGCAAATTTGGTTTGTCAAAAAAACAAGCAGATGCTATTCTTGAAATAACTTTGAAACAGCTTACTGCGCTTGAAAGAGAAAAACTTGAAAAAGAAGAAATTGATTTGATTGAGCTTATTAAAAAATTAAAGATAATTCTTTTTGATGAAAAAGAAATTTATAAAATAATTAAGCATGACCTAAATGAATTAAAGAATAATTATGGGGATAATAGAAGAACAAAAATAATTAAAACTATCAAGGAAATTGGCGAAGAAGACCTTGTGCTTAAGAAAGATGTTGTAATAACAATAACTGAAAAAGGTTATATTAAAAGAATGCCATTTAAATCATATAATGAACAGAAAAGAGGTGGGAAAGGAGTAATTGGAACTGAATTATCAACAGATGATTTTGTAAAGCAGATACTTACATGTTCAACACATGATTATTTATTATTATTCACAAAGCGTGGAAGAATCTTCTGGCTAAAAGCATATAGAGTGCCAGAAACACAAAGATATGGAAAAGGACAGGCAATTATTAATTTATTAAATATTAAAGATGATAATATTTCCAGTGTTATGGCTGTGAAAGATTTCAAAGATTATTTGTTTATTGTAACTAAAAATGGGCAGGTAAAAAAAATCAGATTAGATATGTTTTCAAAACCAAGAAATACTGGAGTGAGAATAATTAATCTTCCTACAGATAATTCAGATTCTGTTGTTGATGTAAAAAGAATTTCTGATAAACAACAGGTAATGTTGATGACTGCAGAAGGGCAAGCAATAAAGTTTAATTCAGATGATGTAAGAAATATGGGAAGAGCGAGCTATGGTGTTACTGGAATAAAACTTGATAATAAAGATAAAGTTGTAAGTATGGAAATTGTTCCTCTTGGAAAGACTGATGAAACAATTTTAACTATAACTGAAAAAGGTTATGGAAAAAGAAGTGAGATTGAAGAATATAGATTAACTGGTAGAGCAGGAAAAGGAGTAATTAATGTTAAAGTTACAGATAAAACTGGACAAGTTATAAGGACAATTGCTGTAAAACCTAAAGATAATATTGTTGTAACAACTAAGAAAGGCATGGCAATAAGAACTGATATTAAAAATATAAGAGTAATGGGAAGAGCAACTCAAGGTGTGAGAATAATTAATCTTAAGTCAGGAGATTTGGTAAGTGATATTGCGCGACTGCATGAAGATGAGTTGGAAGTTGGTGAAGGAGAATAGGTTTTGACATTACCTTTCTTTTAATTTAGTTACTAAATCTTTCAGATTTAATTATAACTTAAAAAATTAGTTGCTTTCAGCAAACTAATTTTTCCGAGGGATATCTTCAAATATCTCTAATCTAATAATAATCAATTAATTTATTTTCTTACTTTAATAAAAACATTGTAGAAGCCAGGAAAAGTTATGAGATATTAGCAAAACAAAATTTAATTCTAATGAATGAATTTAACGCCCACATAAATCTGGCAAAGTATGACAAATTAACTAAAAATAAGAAAATTTAATTTTCAAAAACTTATATCATGAAAAGTTAACAATATCTAGAGTTTGATAGTTTTATAAATAAGTATTTATTCTATTATTTAATTAAAAGAGGAAAAATGTTCGATAACTTTTCATCAGCTTCAACCTTTGTTCAGTCAAGTGGCTATTTGATAATTTTTATTGCAATGGTAATTGAAGGACCAATAATTACCACTGCGGCAGCATTTGCATCTTCAATTGGTTATCTAAATATCTATATTATAATTATTTTATCTTTATTGGGAGATATTACAGGAGATATTATCTATTATTATTTAGGACATTCACTAAGAGGAACATTTGTTGAAAACTATATTAGAAAACATAATATAAAAAAGACTACTATAAAAAAATTAGAGGGTAAAATTCACAATAATCTTTGGAAGTCTATGGTATTGATAAAGGCAACTCCTCCACTTTCAACTATTGGATTACTATTAATTGGCGCATCAAGAATCAGATTTTCAAGATATATTTTAGCTTCAATAATTACAACTTTGCCATTAACTATCTTTTATATAACCATTGGATATTATTTTGGTTTTGCTGTAAAACAAATTTTAGATTATCTTGAGATGGGAGAATATGCTATATTTTTTGCAATTATTACATTAATAATACTCTATTATTTATATAGGTTTATTTATAAAAAAGTAGTAAGAAAACTGAGTTAAAATGAAAAAATTAAATATTGCAATTGTATGCGATGGAGTTACGAGCACTACAGCAGGCTCTTTTATTTCAACGTTAAGATTTTCAGAAATTTTAAGAAAAAGAGGACATAAGGTTATTTTTATTACCTCAAAAAATTCAGGAGAGAAAAATATAAGTTATCATAATAAAATAAAAGTTTACAGATTTTTTTCAGTGCTTCTTCCTAAAACAGAAGGTCAACTTTATATTTCATTTCCAACTATTTCCCAGATAAAAAATGTGTTGATAAAAGAGAAAATTGATATAGTGCATATAATGATTCCTACTCCTTCAGCAGTTTTAGCAGTTAAAGCAACCAAATCTCTTGGGATAAATATAGTAGCACATTCCCATACTCAACCAGAAAATTTATTTCTTCATCTGCCAAAATTTTTACCTTTGGAAAAAATAAATGATATTTTTTATAAGTATATGGTATGGATCTACAAAAATGCAGATATTATAATTTGTCCATCTAAATTTGCAGAAAGAGCTTTAACAAAAAGAAATCCTGAAATAAAAACTATAGTTATAAGTAATGGAGTAGATGTTTCAAAATTTAAAAGGATAGATGCTATGCCTTTTCTTAAAAAATTCAAAATTCCAGTAGATTATAAAAAATTAGTTTTTGTTGGAAGACTTCATCCAGAAAAAAGAGTTGATACTTTAATAAAAGCAATGACATATATCTTAAAAGAATATAAAAAAGCTCATGCAATTATTGTTGGACCAGGGCATATGCAAAATTCACTTGAGAAATTGTCAAAAAGATTGGGTGTTGAAAAGTCTGTAACATTTTGCGGAATAGTTTCAGATGAAGAATTAAAAATGGCCTATAGTTCAGGAGATATTTTTGTTCTTCCTTCATTAGCAGAATTAGAGGGGATGGCTGTGCTTGAATCTATGTCTTGTAGAAATCCAATATTAGTTGCAAATTCAAAAGAAAGCGCATCAGTTGATTTTGTAGATGGAAATGGATTTTTATTCAAACCAAAAAATCCAAAAGATTTAGCAAAAAAAGCACTGATACTTTTAAAAGATGAAAAATTAAGAAAATCAATGGCTCAAAAAAGTTTTGAAAATAGCAGGAATTATGATATAAATAAAAGCATTGATAAATTAGAAAGAGTCTATTATTCATTAAAACATGGAAGAAAAATATCTAAACAATAAAAATAATATTTATTATCGCATTAACAATCGATTTAGTAAAAAACCTACTTTATTTTTTGTGCATGGAGTTTCAGGAAGTTCATCTGCGTGGAAAAACTATGAAAAAAAGTTTATGCATCAGTATAATATTGTTTCAATGGATTTGCGAGGACATGGCAAATCATTCAGGCCAAAAAAAATTGATGAATATCAAATTAAACATTTTGCATCAGATATTTTGAGCATAATAAACAAAGAAAAGTTAAAAAATATTGTTCTTATTTCACATTCATTTGGAAATTTTCCTGTTCTTGAATTTTTAAAAAAACATCAAAAAGATATAATTGGGTTAATTTTAGTTAGTCCAGATTGTAATCCTGCAAAAACAAAAATTGCCAAACTAACTAATCGTCTTTTAATAACTATGCCTTTTATTAATTTTATATTGGGCAATAAAAAAACAAAGGGACATGTTGACTATAAATATTATTATGGAACAGGTGATTGGAATTTAAGAAGAACCTATGCAGATGTTAAAAATACTGGACTAAAGAGTTTTTTAAATTCGCTTATGCAATCATATTCTTGGAATGGAGAAGATGTTTTAGATAAAATAAAAGTTCCAGTTTTAATAGTTCATGGAGAAAAAGATACTATTTTTCCAGTAGAAGGCGGAAAGTATATTGCAAAAGAAATAAAGGAAGCAAAATTAATCATACTTAAAAAAGCAAATCATATAGTTGTTCTGAATTTTTTTAAAGAACTTTCAGGTATTATTGATAAATTTGTAAAAGAACTTAATTAGAATAAATCTTTCTGAAAATTCTTTCCCCTAAAAGATATGTTCCAAAAGTTATAAAATATGCGCTAAAAACATCAATGGAATAATGGACATGCATAAGAAGAACAGTCATCGCCATTATTATTGAGCTAATTAGGAAAAACCATTTTATTTTTGAATCTTTAAATAAAAGAAAACCAATAAAGCTAAAAGCTACATGCCCTGAAAAAAATAAATCATTTTGAAATGCGATTATATTCAGAAATGAAGGCCAATTAACTACAATAGCATCCGCGGGCGTTTTCAAATGTGTTAAGCACATTGCAAAACTTCTTGCTAACATTAATAAAGAAAAATGAGATAAATACAAATGAAATTTATTTATTCTAAATAAAAAAACATAAACAATTACAACTGCAATTATTAAAATCATTCCCCAAATAAAAATAAAGTTTAAATTAATTGGAGGAAAAATATCTAATATTAAATCATCAGCAACAGCTGAACCAATGCGAGTAGCATATCTGCCTGCGAAAATATTTAAAACTGAAGCAATTGAAAACATAATAATACTGATAAAAATAGCAAATTGATGTGTTTTTATATCTCTAATCCATTTTTTAAATTTCTGTTTTAGAATTTTTTCTTTTCTCATTTTCTCTTTTTCTTCTATATATCTTTTAGGAAATTATATAATTTAAATCTATCTGAATAAATCTCTTATATTTTTATCGGCCATAGCCTACTTAAAAGAAATCCTAATTATATCGCAGGAAATAAATTTTCAGAATTTTTTCCATTGATAGATAAGAAAAGAGAGGTACGAAAATTAATTTCTTTTCCTATAACTTGAAGATAATGTGAGTGAATAGATTTGTTTTTAAAGTAATAATCTGTTATTTATTTATGAAAAAATGTTGATAGAAATTTTGACTCCATTTTTAGAGCAATATGGTTTTTTAATAACTTTATTAATTGGGATACTTGGAGGAGAAATAGCAGTAATAACTTTGTCTTTTTTAGCTGCAAATGGAATTTTACCTTTATGGTGGATTATTGTTTTTGTAACAATCGGACAGATTATCTCTGATATAATTGTCTATGGTATTGGAAGATCTGGAAATTTATTTAAATTAAATAAAAAAGGATTTTATTCAAAAGCCTATAAAAAAATAGATGTTATGGCTTCAAAAATAACAAATAATTTTTTTAGCACATTTTTATATGCTAAATTTATTTATGGATTATCAATACCAACTTTAATTTATTATGGGGCAAAAAAATATGATTTTAGAAAATTTTTATTGTTTGATATAATAATTGTTTTATTTTGGATGGCTGTTATTGTATCAATTGGCTGGTTTGCAGGAAGTGGTTTTTCATTTGCTGTGAGAATTATGAAAAATCCTCCAGTAGCTTTGTTTATAATAGCATTATTTATGGTTTTCTTAGTTCTAGTCAAAAAATGGATAGACAAAAAATTCAAAAATATGCAAAAGCAATAGAGTTAAAATCTCCATCAAAAAAAGAGTTTTTTCTTATTCATGGATATACTGGAAGTCCGACTGATTTTAATCAGCTTCCATATTATTTGCATAAAAAATTCAATGCAAATGTAAAAATTCCAAGATTAAGGGGACATGGGACAAATGTAAAAAATCTTGGTAAGTTAAATTATAGAGATTTTTTTAATCAGATTGAAAAAGAACTAGAAAAGGATATAAAAAATGGAAAGGAAATTGTTCTTATTGGGATAAGTTTGGGCGCTTTTATTGCTTTTCAGCTTTCGGCAAAATATAAAGTCAAGGGAGTAATTGCTGTTTCTCCGATGTATAAATATAAATTTCCATTTAATTTCTTATCAATTATTGAACCAATTATATTTAAAAAAATATGGAAAAAACCAATACCTGAATATGAAAAAGAATTAAGGAAGAATTCTTTTAGTTATGAAGTGGTTCATGGAAGAGGATTCAGAGTTATAAGACAAGCAAAAAGAGAAATTAAAAAATATTTTAAAATGGTAAAAGTTCCTTACCTCATTATTGGTTCAAAAAAAGATATGATTGTAGATTATAGAGGATTTGAAACAATAAAGAAAATGATTGGTTCAAAAAATGTAAAGATGTTTATTTTTGATTCTAAAAAAAAGGCAAATCATAATTTATTTTATTCACCACACCATAATGAAGTATATAAAATAATTGAAGAGTTTATTAAAAAAATATAACTTATCTATTTAAAATATTTTGATATTTTGCGGTCTTCTTTCATTTCCAGCAATATTCTATTAATAATTCTCATAGGAGTTGTTTTTTCAACATTCTGGCCTATTTTATTTTTTGGCCTGTATAAAATCGTAACTTTTATATCTGGATAATATTTTATTTTGCCTATTCTTTCTAATTTTTTTGAAATGAAAAAATCATCTTTTGCAAAAACAAGCTTTTCTTTTTTTCTTATTTTTTCTAATCCTTCAAATCCTCTAACTTGAATAAATGCTTTTCTTCTATATGCGCAATTACCTGCAGTGATATAATATTTATTAATCATTGTCCTTATTCTTGGAAGTGAAGAATAGATTAAATTAAATAAGAATTCTCTATTTCTATATTTTGCTTTTCCTCCAATACCTACTAAAGATTCTTCTTCAAAATGTTTTTGAATGTTGTAAATCCAGTCTTTTGGAACATTTGTTTCTGCATCAATTGAAGCAATTATATCGCAATTTGTTTTATTAATGCCGTATGCCCTTGCATTTATTTGATTTCCATATGGATGAAAAAATAATTTTAAATCAATGCCTGATTTTTTAAATTTGCTTATTAATGATGTAACAACTAAACGAGTCTTATCTTTGCTACCATTATCAACCACTATAATTTCATTAGGTTTTAATTTTTGATTTAGAAAACATCTAAGACAATCTGTAATATTATCTGCTTCATTTAATGTTGGGATAAGAACACATATTGTTTCTTTCATTTTCTCTTTTCAATTTTCTTAAATCCAGTATATTTCCACAATGCCTTTGGAATGCTTATTGAGCCGTCTTTATTTTGATTGTTTTCAAGCAGAGCAACTAGGATTCTTGAGGTTGCTAAAGCAGTGTTGTTTAAAGTATGAACAACTTGTCTTTCATTATCTTTTCTTACTACTCTTATATTATGCACTCTTGCCTGATAGTCAGTTATATTTGACAAAGACATAACTTCATTATAACTTTCAGTTGTAGGACGCCAGACTTCAATGTCTGCGCTTCTGTATTTCCAAGGAGCTAAATCTCCAGTGCATATTTCAATTACTCTATATGGAAGTTCTAATTCTTTTAAAATGCCTTCAGAATTTTTCATTAGTTCTTCATAATATTTTTCAGAATCTTCTGGCAGACAAAAAATAAACTGCTCTATTTTATTAAATTGGTGTGTTCTGAATAAACCTTTTTCATTTATTCCATGGCTTCCAATTTCTTTTCTAAAGCACATTGAATAGGAAAAATATTTTTTAGGCAAATCATTTTCCTGAAATGTTTCTCCAACATGCATTGCCATTAAAGCGTGTTCTGCTGTGCCAATTAATGCTAAATCAGTATTGTCAACTTTGTAAATAGAATTTGCAAATGTCTGTGTTCCTTCTGATGCAGAAAAAATATCTTGTTTAATCATTAAAGGAGTTTCAATATATTCATAGTTTTTCTTTTTCATAAAATCAATTGCAAATCTTATCAATGCCTGATTTAAATAAGCTAATTCATTTTTAAGATAGTAAAAACCATTTCCAGAGACTTTTGCTGATTCGTCAAAATTGGCTATATTCAATGACTCTGCTATTTCAACATGATTTTTAATTGGAAAATTAAATTTTTTTGGTTTTCCCCAGTGTTTTATTTCCTTATTTTCAGAAGAGTCTTTGCCAATTGGAGTTTGTTTAGAAATAATATTTGGCATTGAACTGATTAATAAATCAAGCTGTTTTTTTAATTCACTTTCTTTTTCTTCTAATGATTTTATTTCTTCGGGAAGAGATTTTGCTTGTCTGATTAATTCTTTTGCTTTTTTCTCTTCTTTTGTTTTCTTTGCTTGATTTATGTCTTCAGATATTTTATTTCTCTTTGCCCTTAGTCTATCCAACTCTAACTTGCTTTCACGCCATTTTTTATCTATCTTTAGAACATCATCTACATCACTTGCTTTTTTTCCTGCTTTAAGCTGGTTTTGTTTTACTAAATCAGACTTATCTCTTATAAGATTGATATCTAGCATATTGTAAAATATGCAAAAGGATATATAAAGGTTTTTAAGATAGGCCATCTGTAGGGTATTGGTGAAAAAGGGAATGATATCTTGGTTTGAAAGACATAATAGAATCTCTTGGATTATTGTTTTTGTTATTGCAATAACTATTTTTTATGTTTCATCTTTAACTTTTGAGCAGGTTCCGCGCGCTTTTAGAATTAATTGGAAAACAATTGCTTATCATTTTGGAATATATTTGTTTTTATCTTTTTTTATTAATATTTCTTTAGTAAAAGGTAGAGTAAATAATATTGCGCTTGTTTTGCCTGCAACTCTTGGAGCAATTGTTTATGGTTTATTTGATGAAATACATCAGTTGTTTGTGCAGGGCAGGGCATGCACATTTAGTGATTGGATGATTGATTCTGGGGGAGCTTTGCTTGCTTGTTTTGTTTATTTGTTGTGGGTGAGGGTGAGGAGAGAAACAAATAAATACTTCTAAAAGATAAAGTTTTCATGTCAAAAGTAACATTTGTCTTTGATAAGGGGAAAGATATTGAGAATATCTGGAAAACAATTAATGATAATACTTTAAAAGATTTTTCTCAGAATATACCTCAAAAAATTAAAGGAGCTGTTCAGGGAAAAACTCTTGAGCAAGCAGGGCAAGAGCTTGAAAATATCAATAATAATTTTTATAATTCTCAAATTCTGCAAATTTTCACTAAAACACTTAATAATTCATGGAAAACAATTGAAAAAGAATATCAAGAAAGAATAGAGAAAATAACAAAAAAACCATTTGTTAAGGGAAAAATTAATGCTTATTTAACAACAATTTCAAAATGCCCCTATAGTCCTGAAGAAAAATGGTTTATGGTTTCTGTATTTAACAATATTTTTGGATGCATGCAGACTGCAGGGCACGAATTATTTCATCTGCAGTTTCATAAATATTTTTTTAAGAAAGTAGAAAAACAAATTGGAGCTCAAAAAACTCATGAGCTTAAAGAATCTCTTACCATTTTATTAAATTTGGAATTTAAAGATCTCTGGTTTGTTGAAGATAAAGGATATGAACAACACAAAGATTTGAGGAATTTTATAAAAGAGCAATGGCAAAGTCAGAAAGAAAAAGATTTTGATGTTTTAATTGAGAAGTGTGTTGAATATCTTAAGGAGAAGTAGGAAGAATTTGTGGTTTTGAGATTAAAAAACAATATTATCATAAAGCTTATAAATCTTGATTTTTTAAGTTAAATATGGTATACAAAATTAGTAACCTTAGATATGAGTCAATTTCTCCAGGAACAGCTGGTGTTGCTCAAAGAATTTCTTCAGGTTATAAAGATAAAGGGATAGATGGATCTATTGGAGAAACAAGCAAACTTGTTTTTTTAATGAAAAACGATGTAATGACTTGCGGACAAAATCAATATTAAAAACCGAAGAGGTTTAATATTAAAATGGATATAATTAACGAAGTTTATGCTTCTCCTTATTCTTGTTATATAAACCTAACAAGTAAATGTAATCTAAGATGTAAACATTGTTTTGGTAGTTATTCGAGAGAAATTGAAAATGAATTGAATCTAGATGAATGGAAAAAAGTAATTGATGATTTGGTTAAATGTCAGGTATTTTATATAGTATTATCTGGAGGAGAAGCTACTCAAAGCCCAATTTTCAAAGATTTTGTTAATTATTTAATTAAAAAAGGAATGTATTTTATTTTAACAACAAATGGAGTTTTTTCAAAAAATATTAGGGATTTTATCATAGAAAAACGAGATTATATAATAAATATCAAAATAAGCTTAGATGGTCCAGATGAAAAATCTCATGGTTTTATAAGATTAAATTCTCAAGGAAAATATAATCCCAATATTTTTAATTTAACTATGGAGAATATATTTTATTTTAAAAAAATGAATATTCCTTTGACAATTTCTACGGTATTGCATAAAGAAAATATTAAAAAAATGAATGAACTTCAGAAGTTAATAAAAGAAATTAATCCGATTAATTGGTTCATTTCTCCTATCATCCCTATTGGAAGGGGAGAATCTAATAAATTTATTTCAGAATTTTATGAATATTTTGATAATAATTTTTGGGAATCTATTGCTAAAGATGGAAAAAGGAAAAAAATTAATGTTAAATTAATTGATATGCCTATTGAAATGGAGAAAAAAGGTCTTTCTGCTTATAGTTGCGCTGCAGCCATTAATTTTTGTGAGATTCATTCTGATGGAACTGTTTCTCCTTGTACATTATCCAGAGTTATTATTCCTAAAAAATTTATGCAATTTGATAATATTAGAGAAAAATCCCTTGAAGAAATTTGGGATGGAAAAATTTTTGAAGAGTTTCGTTCTTATATGGATGTTGGTTGTGAAGGATGTAAAATGTTATCTAAATGCAATAAATGTATCGCGCAAAGTTTTAGATATTTTGGTGATGGGAAATCACCTACGCCATTCTGTATTAAAAATGGGAAAGTTTTAGGATTAAATAATTTTGATTACTATAAACATAAATTAGATAAAGAATTTAATATAAAAATAAAATGATAAAAACATTAAAAAAACAGGTAAAATGGAGAAAAGACAAAAAGGAACTCTTTATTTGTGATTGTAAAAGATTAATTGATTTAAAACTTTCTTTTGAACATGAATCTTTTTTAAAAAGATTATCTATGGGATTAAACCCTGGAGAGTTAGTTGCAAAAGAATCTTTAATCTTTTCAGAATTTGAAAAGATGAATCTTTTAGATGATTTAAAAATTAACCAATTGCTCAAAGAAGATTTTTATTTAGCAATGAATCTTTTAGATAACGAACTTGGAAAAAACAGGGCAAGGGATTCAAATTTTTTAGAGGTAAAATTTAAAGAAAATGCAGAATTTTTTATTGGGATTTATTTGGGTAAGGAATTGATTGGAGCTGTTTGCGGTTTTCCAAGAGAAGATTATTTATTAATGAGTGAGATTGCTATTGATTCTAGATTTCAAAGAAGAAAATTTGGAGAAAAATTGGTTAAAAAATTTGAGAAAGTGGCTTTTAAAAAATATAATAAAATTCATGTTGGCGCTTTAGATAATGCAATAGAATTTTATAAATCATTAAATTATAAACCTTTTTTACTTGTTCAATTTGAAAATGGGGTTTATGATAAGAATGATTTTTCTAGTTTCGAAGTTTTAAGTGTCCTAGATTATGGAATTGAATTAAATCCAATTAATTGCAACTTAATAGAATTAAAAAGATTACGAAATCTTTATCCAAAAGCTAAGTTACAATATATTTTTACAAAAAGGAAGTAGTTGAGTGATTAGACATTAACATTACTCAACTCTACTACAATTTGTTGATTCATATTCAAAAATAACTCCGAAATTGTTATCAATAATTTCTTTATTAATTAACCTCTCATTATTTTTTTCTCCAGAATAAACCCATGCAAGAGTTCTGTTATATTTATCTAATCCTTGTCTTTCAATTGTAAGATTCTCATTCTCTGAAATAATAGATGAAAGATAATCTCTTGCTTCTTCATATCCAGAATCACCCTCTTCTGGAGTATCTACACATAACAATCTGATAATTTCTCCATTATTAAGAACAAAAGTATCTCCATCAATAACATTAATCGCAGACGATTCATAATTTTCAAAGTTATTGAAATTATTTGAGTTATTGGGATTATTGAAGTTATCAGGATTGCCCAAAAGGTAAATTGCTGTGGCAAAACAGCCAATTAACACAAGAACAGCTATAAAAACAATAAAAGGTGTTTTTAGTTGGGATGGTTGCATTTTAAACATTATAAACTTCTAAAATCTTTTTTCTTTTCTTTTTTAATTTTTCTGGAATATCTAAAAAATTATCTTCGCTTATAATACTTTCACCGGTTTTTAATTCTAATTCTTTTCTTGCGTTTCCAGCAACTTCTCCACCTTGTTTGGCTACAAATTTATTTTCTTCTAATCCTTTAACATCTTTAGCTTTAGCAATTCTTGTGGTAGATGCTTCTCCAAGCATAGTAAAAATTAGTTCTAAATCATCCATGTGATCTCTTAAATTTTCTCTTTTTAGTTTTTTAAAAATCCATAAGGATTTTTAAGCCACAAAAATCTCTAAAGGATTTTTGATGTTTAAGTTGTTTGTATTCATCAATAGTTTTTCCAAAAGTAGCCTTGCTTATTTCATTAGTCAGAATAGCAAATTCTTTTTCTTCTTTTATATCTCTGTTTTTCCATTCATCTGTTAACTCTTGTCTTATTGCTATCCCCCTCAATCTCTTTTCTATCCACTCTTTAGAATATCCTTTTAATTCATACAATTTTTTCATTCTTTCCTGCGCAAGTTCTGGATTTTCTATTTCTTGCACTCTTTCATAACCTATTTTTGCAAGCCATCTCTTGAAAGGCTCTGCTTTTTTTGAGGGAATTGACTGGATTATTCTGAATATACCTTCTGTATCTGCGCAATCGGTTTCATATTCTTTGCCATCTCCTGATTTGAGTTTCAGTTGTACACAATTTGTGGACAACTCAACTTTAGAGGATTCTTTTTCTCTAATCTTAAGCATACTCCAATAATTTCTAGGATTTTCACTATCAGTCAAAACTCCTACAATATCTACAACTGAAAAAAACCATTTATCTTCGACAGGCTGTAATAACTTAACCTCGCCACTTACTCTATAAACCCTTAATTCTATCCAGAAATAATGATTGAAAGGAGGTGTTCTAAAATATGAAAGGGAATGTAAGTTTCTCT
>Ga0208375_1003326_pt1 | contig 13852 bp, 13 predicted proteins | sample RifOxyD1_FD_184038 | JGI IMG/M metagenome (GOLD analysis project Ga0208375, IMG submission 184038) | Soil microbial communities from Rifle, Colorado - Rifle Oxygen_injection D1 (SPAdes) | ecosystem: Environmental > Terrestrial > Deep subsurface > Rock core/Sediment | place: Rifle, Colorado... | reverse complement strand
GAGCGCCTCATGCAACATCTTTTGTTCTTCTGGTGACATGTTGTTAAATATTTAAACTTGTCATTTTTAAACGATTCGTTTGCTTCGCCAACTCACAAATGCCCCTGGGCGGAATCGAACTACCATCTCTCCCTTAGGACGGGATTGCTCTATCCATTGAGCTACAGGGGCTGTCTCTATCACTATACCATATTTTGATTCTGTAAGTAGGGCCCTCTCCGAGCGTCCTCGCCTTTGCAACGCCGCCCTAGACAGGCGACGTTGTCGTTTATTGTTTGTTCGAGAGCTCGACGAGCACATCTCGGTTGTCCTCCGGCCAGATTTTGTTGGGGCGTTCATGCGTGCACGTGAGGCATCGGAGCATAATGCGCTCCTCCCCGGATATGTTCTCGAATGCTACGGGCTTCATAGGCCCCTGACACACCGAAAGGCGATCTCCGGGCTCGATATCGACATGCTTGCTCCAAAGACACTGTGGGCAATGATTGGTGTACCCATTGCCTCTGACCTCCTCTCCGCAGTGCTCACATACAAAATCCTCTCTCGTCCTCTTGAACATTGCTATGCGACTTGTGCTTTTTCTTCTACACGTACCATATGTGCTGTTTCTCCTTCAAGCACAAGTCGCTTGAGCCTCGATGACTGATAGCTCTCTAATCGTTCGCCAGAAAGGCGTGGCTGTAATTGCACATCTTGTATGGCAACCAGCCGATCGATTTCACTATTGATTTCCTCGACTATCTCGGGACTCAATTTGGTCATGGCAAGCCACTCGGTACGTGATGTCTCTGTGGTTTCTAGCAGATGCTTAAACAAACGGTCATCAACTTTTTCTGAGTCCGGGAGTGTCATGCCTGGCGTCATATATTTGCCCAGCCTATGGATAACGCCGACAATTACTTCTTTCAGTTCGGGTAGTTCTGCTTTCAGTAATTGTTCTACCTCAAATAGGTTTTTGGCTTCGTGTATCGGCTCAATATTTTGTGCTGACTCTGGCATACGTAATTGTTAGTTAGTAATTATATGCGGGATACGGGAATCGAACCCGTGCCTCAACCTTGGGAAGGTCGCGTCCTGCCATTAAACTAATCCCGCGCACCAAAGAAACCAACTACAGTTTGCCAGAAAGAAGGCTTTTGCTCAAGTGGCGTTGAGGTTGATGTGGTCGAGTTGGTGACAATGATGACCGTCTCTTCTCCTGGCTTCACTACCTGAAACTTCCGCCGTAATTCAAGATCGACTCCTTCATGAGTGCCGAGGCGCGCCACATCAGCCGCAAGTGCCTCTTTACGCACCACAGTGTCGATATAGACTTTCTTTGCCTCGGCACTATTTTTGGCTGTGTACCGCTCCTTGCCGAACAATTCTATGTTGGATTTGAGCAGTAGAACATTAAGCACGACGAGGGTTGAGACGGTAATCCATGAGTAGAGCACGCGCTTTATCTTTCGCTTTGCTTGAAAGTCACGCATGCACCTAGTATACTAATAAAATCATGTTTTTAAAAACCAAGCGGCACAAACGAGCATTCGGTGTTCTGGTTGCCATCATTTGCATCCTGACGATTTTTAGTATGGTTGCGTTATACTCGCTTCCGTTTCTCTATTAACGCTATTTCATTACCTTGAGGAACACGTCATGCGGGATGGTAACGACTCCTCTGGCTTTCATCTTTTTCTTTCCCTTTTTTTGCTTCTCGCGGAGCTTCATCTTGCGCGTAATATCACCACCGTACAGATAGTCGGTCACGTCTTTTTTCATACCTGATACATGTCGGGACGCAAGTATCCGCCCACCCGCCTTTGCCTGTATCTTGAAGTCAAACATCTGACGCGGAATGACGTTTTTGATTTTTTCTACCACCTCTTCTGCCTCCTTTTGTAATCGGGCACGAGAGACAATGCGAGAGAATGCAGGAACGACCTCGTCAGCGATGAGAATTTCGATTTTTACCACATCCGCTACGCGCATATCGGCGAACGTATAAGCGATCGATGCGTAACCAGAGGTAACGCTCTTGATCTCGTCAAAGAAGTTACGCATGAGCTCACGTAAAGGGATCTGGATAGAGAGGGCCGTTCGATGGTCGCCAAATACTTCGGTATTCATGACCATCGCCTCGTGTTCATGAAAGAGTTGCACGAGAGAGCCCATATATTCCGGAGGAGTAATAATCTGCGCATCAACCCAACGCTCATAGACTCGGGCAATTTTCATCTCTTCCGGAAATGCAGTCGCCGAGTATACCTTCTCGCGCGTACCGTTTGCGAATTCTACTTCATAACTGATCGTTGGTGAAGTAATGATCAGTTCGAGATTGAACTCCCGCCGCAAGCGCTCCGAGATAATCTCGAGATGAAGCATACCGAGGAAACCGCAACGGAAGCCTCGGCCGACGGCCCCCGCCGCCTCTTCTTCAAATGAAAGTGCCGAGTCTTGCAGACGTAAGCGCCCAAGCGCCTGACGAAGGGTCATGAAATCATCTTGATTTTCTGGGTATACGGAGGCCCACACAACTGGTCTCGGCTCGCTATAGCCGGGGAGCGGTGAAAGCGGGCGGGCACTTGTCGTTATCGTGTCTCCGACGCGGGCTGCGCCGGTTTGTTTAATGCCCGTGATAATATAGCCAATTTCGCCCGGACCGAGCGATTCGCACGGCTTCTTCTGCGGAGAAAAGGTACCTAATTCCAACACGTCAAACTGGTCTCTGCCTGCGATAAAGGTGAGCTTTTCCTTTTTACGAATCGTGCCATCAATCACACGGATGTACACGATGAGCCCCGCATGAATGTCATACTCAAAGTCGAAAACGAGCGAGCGGCTGGAGGTTGAACCTCCGCTTGGAGGTTCAACCTCCAAGTTCTGCGATGGTGGCGGTATGCGGGCGATAACCGCATCAAGAATCTCTAAAACGCCCTCACCGGTCTTTCCTGACGCACACAGTATTTCATCAGGATTACAATGCAGAAGTTCGACAACTTCCGAACGCACTTCGTCAACACGCGCAACCGCAAGATCGATTTTGTTGAGAACAGGAATAATTCTAACACCCAATGCCTGTGCGGTTCGTAAGGTGGTCAAAGTCTGCGCTTGTACACCCTGTGTCGCATCGACGAGGAGTATCGCGCCCTCAACGGCCTGGAGTGCGCGCGAAACTTCGTATGAAAAGTCTATATGTCCCGGCGTGTCGATGAGGTTAAACTCATGATCTTTGTGCATCATCCGTACGGGTTGCATCTTGATAGTGATCCCGCGTTCACGCTCAAGTTCCATCATATCAAGGACCTGATCTTTCATCTTCCTCTTCTCTATGGTGCTAGTAAGCTCGAGCATTCTATCAGCCAGGGTGGATTTACCATGGTCAATGTGGGCGATGATTGAAAAATTACGAATATGGAGAGAGTCCATCGAACTAGAATACGCGAAAAACCGAGAAATAACAAGCGTATTCCTCGGTTCTCTATTGGTCAGTCGTTACTGTCTGACCGGAGGAGTACTCCCCTTTTCGGGGGTCGTATTAGAAACGTTGGAGAGCGCATCGCGACCAGCTTCGAGGTTGCTGATAATTCGAGCAACATCTGCGTTATCAGGATTTGACTTTGCGATATCTCTGAATTGCACAAGTGCATCCGCCGATCTTCCGAGTTTACCGAGCGAAAGACCGAGGAAGTACTTTGCATTCGCATAAGCAGGATTGATCTGAACAGCTGTGCCGAGCGCCTGTATAGCGCCTCGGTAATCGCGTTTTAGATATTTAAGGAATCCGAGCTGGAAGTAGACACCGATGTCTTGCGGGGCAAATACAGCCGCCTGTTCTGCATTCTTTATCGCGGCATCGAGGTTGCCCGCATCTGCCTCTATCTGAGAAAGGAGAAAGATTGCGGCGGCATAGTTACTCTTTTCGGTGAGTGCCTTACCGATATATTCTCGCGCCTTGACCTTACTGCCGTTTGCAAGTTCAAGGCGGGCCATAATCAGGTATATCTCGGGATTATGCGGATTGAGCTTGAGTGCTTCATTGTACTCCGCGAGTGCTCGATCATAGGCGCCGGCGGTCTTAAAGGGCACGAGTGATTCGTAGACGCGACCAAGCGAGACGTGATTCTGATAGTTCGCGGGGTTAAGTTCCACCGCCCGGGTACCGGCCTCGATAGCCTTACGAAGTGACGCCTGGAATTGGGTTTGCAGATCCTGTGTCGAAGCGCCGGTTGTGTTGACGATACGACTCATCTCGAGAACGCGCAGATCAGCCAGCGACCGTGAGAATATATCGATGTTTGCGAGCGCAGCTGCCGACTCCAGGCTGGCTGCGGCGGCCACGAGATTTCCCTGTACGTTCGTTTGTACGAGTGCGGATTGGAACTCGGCAAGTGCAACGTAATTTTTGACAGTAAAGAAGAGATACGCGACCGAGAGCAACATAAGAAGCACAATTCCTAAAACCGATGCGAAACTAAAGCGTGGACTGGCAAAGAAGGCAAGCGTGTAATCACCCGAAAATTTGGTGGTTACTAAACTGCCGATAAATATCCCGGTTGTGGCAAAAGCGAGCGAGAGAATGACAATGTCGGGCACATACACAATCGTCATGACCCAGAGGAATAGCGAAGACACAAAAGTGGTGAGTAATACGCCATGAGTCAGATGGTCTAGGGAGAGCTTAAAGAGCGCTCGCAAACCATAGTACCCATACGCGAGCAAAAAGAAGAGCCACGCAAGCGTTCCCAAGATGCCGGTTGTTGCAACAAAGGTTGGTATATAGCCAACACCCGCATTGAAGTCAGTACTCCAGAAGACAGTGTCGTTTACCCCGGTCGGTTTGTGCTGTTGCCAGTTTCGCGAGAATGTGTTCGGACCCGTGCCGAGGAGCGCATTGCTTGCCAATGTTTTGCCGATCACTTCAACGGTTGAACCCCACGAAGGTCGTACTTCGAGCGACGTGATTTGATTACTGCCCAAATAGGTTCCGATTGGTGTATAGAGGAAAAAACAAAGTGACGCAATCAAAATAACATACAAGGTGGGAGAGCCAATAATACCGAGCTTTTGTGCAAAGTACATGACTGCTCCACCGAGAACAACAATCAGCAGTGTGATCAGATACGCCGAGTATGTGTGCGCAAGAAGCCACGGAACAAGATACGCAAGCACGACCAAATATACTACAAATGCGATGAGGAGCGCCGGAGCAAATTTGGCGCCGAACATGTGTCTGACCGAGAGACGATAAATGAGTAACGCCAAGGCGGCAAACCCCAGAACCGCCCACGCGACATTGAAGTTAACAAGAAACATAACGAGGAGCCCCAGGACGCCGCCAAGGTACGGCAGTGCACGCGGCGTGTGCGTTTCAAGAAACTCAATACATGCCATGCAAAGGAGCACTCCGAATGCGAAAAAGGTGCCCAGGTCATTCCACTTGCCCAATAGATTATCACTGGCATTCGGCAACAGGCCGAAGAGATTCGTTCCGTGTCCGAACATCACCCAGGGGAAGCCACCTTGGATCGTCGGGAAGAGCCGGAGCACCTCGACAACCGCAAGAATCGCAAATGAAAGCATAAACGCCTTCACCGCAAACATGAGCCGCTTCTTTGATTGAAAATAGATCGAAGAAAGTAGGAGAAGCAGTACAAAGATGATGAGTGTTCCTGCGGTACCGGCCTCGGTACCTACCCCCCAAAAGCTCACCCGAACCATCCCCGACGTCAATGAGGAAATGACAGCGAACAAGGCGACGAGACCACCCCCGAGAAGAATTGGACTCTTGGGAATAACAAAGGTGCCGTCTTCTAGACGTGCGCCAAGCCAAAATAAAAAAGCGAGCGCTACACCGACCACGAGGAGTGCCTTCTTTGCCAAATCAATGGTAACTGCCCCTACCGGAATAACGAAAAAAGGTAACAAAAAAAGTACTCCGGTAAGCAGCCAACTTGCGATATTGTCAAAAAGTGGTGCGTAACTTGGTCGCTTCTTACGAGTACCTGCATCATCTCGTTCAAGCTCTTCGCTTAAGCTTGAAAGCATTTCCTTTGCCAAGAGTTCGTCGTTCATAAAATAGCTTTTAGTTTGTTACTTCTTTTTAGAAGTCCAGTATAGCCGATTTTATGAGAAAAGCCCAATGAATCATTGGGGAAAACAAACCCCGCCGGTAAAGGCGGGGTTTGGCATGCGGTAAGCCGAATTCTGTTTGGATGCTCATGTATCTAGCCCCTCGATTACTCTCGGGGTCAAGCGGCACCTCTACGCATCGCACTATGTGCGATGCAAATTTAAATGTTTAAATATTTAAACTGCATCACACGCAGGGTGATGCGTAGATACGGCCTTGCACACAAGTAAGGATTTAGCGCGTTTCAGCCGGACTAAACCGGGTCGTTTCTGTTCGCACCTCGTGGATCACTCCAGATGGGCATTACCCACTACTCTTGTTCCGAAAAATCGGAACTGTGTGTTCGGACTTTCCTCCCCTCGATTGCTCTCGGGGCGAGCATCTCGCATACTTGACTGAGTATACTATAGATTGTACTACTTTGCCACCGATGGTTCCAATACTTGTGGCATCGTATCTATTTCGCACACACCGGCAACACAGGCGAGCTCATTTTTCGACGTTGTTTGGTCGTCGTACTCATACAAGACCAAATTTGAAAAGTCGATCTCCGGCATTTTCTTGATGAGCTCCTCATACTTTTCTTTGCTGATCTCCTCGTAGGGCGCGAGCTGATAGACATGGTTGTCGCGCGGGAGGAATGAAAGCCCGCCGATGATCTCCCAATTATCGTATACCCAGGCGCCAACCTTGAACCACTCATCATCAGAGACTGACACGGTACAGGAGGGATTGTGCTCGGTATAGTTCAGTTTGATCATCTTCCAGTACTCAAGTAGATCAAGTGCAGAAACCTGATTTTTAGTAATCGACTTTTCAGGTGCTTTCATGGGGAATTCAAGCACAAACGTATTGGCCGTTGCGGCATTCTGTCCTACTTCGGGGTGATACGGTACGCCCAGATCACGCATCATATGGAAGACGGGGCTGAATGATTCGACCCGCACGCGACGAATATAGTATGGAGCATGACGCGGGTGCATCCCCGAGCTGGAGTCCAAGAATTGGGAGGTATTACCCGACGGCTTAATACAGGTGATTGATGTTGATTCATTAATACCAAAACGCTTTGCGTACTTTTTGTTGGTCTCGATTGCGGCTGCACGCATCTTCTGGAGGGTCTTCGGATTCTTTAGGGCCGGGCAATCGTACATGCCGGTGATACCCACGCCAAGCAACGCCTCCTCTTCACAATTCTTCTTCCATTCGGGTTGGAGATACTTGAAGTCGGTCAGCATTGCCTGATACGTTCCAAGGATGGTGGCGATCTTTGTTTTATACACCAATGTCTTTTCGGTGTCCTCGGGTCGGGCGGTGACTTGGGTCAAGTTACAGAACTGGCGCGAGCGCAAGATGATCTCACCGCACGGGTTCATACCGAGGTGGCGGTAATATTTCTCGATCTTTGCGACGCGTCGTGCCGGAATTTGTGACTTGATGGAGCCGCGATTGTATATCCCCCGCTCACCGGAGCCGCCCTTGACTAAGTTGATCCACTCGTCCATGAACTCCGACATTGCCGGCTTGTTCAGATATGCAACCGAGTTGTTCGCCATACTGCGCTGCGGCTCGGTAAGGTAAAACTGCCCATTCTTTGCTTCGCGCATTTCAAGATCATCAAGATCGGAAAGTGAAATAAGCGCTGCGCGGCGGGAACCACCAATGACGACACTGGCACCGATCTTGCAAATGATGTCGTGGATATCAATCGGGGCCAGATGCCGTCCTTGTTTTCTGAGTATTTTGCTTTTCGCAAATTCAAGGAGCTCGCGGAGTGGCTCGGGGCCTGAGGCACGGCTCCCCATGGTTACCAAGCGTGACCCTTGCGGACGAATTTTGCTCAGATCAAAGATTACGTCTTTACCCTCACTCCATGTTTTACATCCATACACCAGTGCATCACACCATCCCTCCTTGGTATCAGGCACGACATGTACCGGCAATTTCTCTCCGGTCTGGCGCTCAATAATCGGGAATTGTTCGGCCGTTTGGCGTTCGACGGAAAAACCGATCCCACCGCCACACATGAGGATATTCATGAGGTCACCCAAATCCTGCCAACGAGTCGGCGCCACATATGCACAGTTATAGGCGGTAACATTGGTGTAGCGGCAGGCAGGCCCGGCAGAGAACTGGAGTCGGGCGGAGCCGAGGACATCGAGGCGGAGGATATTCTCACGAACCTCTTTATACTCTGCTTCGGTCAGCTTATTCTTAACCTTCTCGCGCATAAAGCTCATATAACGGTCAACGGTCTCTACCCATGCCTCGCGACGTCCCTTTTCCGGGATCCACTTTGAATATGCGGTATAGTAGACATACTCTTGGAGTGGATTCCTAAAGTATTTCTTACTCTCGTTTACGAGCCTTTTCACCTCATCGGGGACGGTGCGGCTTACCTTGCGAAGCGCTTCATGATGCTGTCGATAGAGGATGTATGCCTTTGCGGTCTTTACAAAATCCATAATCATCAGCTCCCGCTCGACAATATCCTGGACGCCTTCGACCGAAGGGATATAACCTCGATCACGGTAGACGATAGCGTCTACTTCGCGCAGGACACCAATAGCGACCATTTTTGCCGCTTCGGGGCTTCCCTCTTTCGTTTCATCAAATGCCTTCTGAATTGCTTGGGTAATGCGGTCGGGCTCAAAGGCGACAAGTGTTCCATCGCGCTTTTTGATCTGTTTGGGTAAGTGCATCAACTTGCTCACGAGAACTGATTTCTTGGAAGTTGCCTTCTCGACTGTTGTAACGCTCTTGGGCATAAGATTACTTTGTATAAAAAATTATAGTGCTAAGAAGTCTTCATTGTACGTATGAACTCATTAAAAAAAAGTGGAAAAGTGATTTCCCACTGCACTACAAAACGGTAACAAAAAATGCGCAAGATTTTTTTATTTCTGCGCCTGCACGGAGGCCTTTTCCCACTGCTTGACAGTAATGAAAAGCACTGTGCTTGCGATACAAACACTCGCGAGGATGTCGGTGAAATAGTGGGCCCCCAGATAGAGCCGACTCGACGGTATCAGAATAACCAACAATACACACACGGTGCGTACCATCGCACGCCAGAATCCATGCGGAAGGCTTTTGGTGGTGTAGTACAGTACAAAGCCGAAGAAAAATATCGTGGCGGCGGTGTGGCCGGACGGAAATGAGGTAGTTGTTTCAGAAACGACCGAGAGAAGGTTCCGTGGCCGGTGCACGAACGACTTAAGGCCGTAGACTACTATGGTATTGGTGAGTAATCCAATGATAAAAACTCCGGCCTGTTTAGATTTCCCACGGGAATACAGATAGATGACAAAAATAAGAGCAAAAATAATGATTGCCTCGGTACTGCCGATCTGCGTCAGATAAGTAAAAAATACAATGCCAGTCTCGGTGCGGATTCCATAGAACCAAGCGTAGACCGCCTGATCCAGGTTGGAGATCAGTGTATACATGTCAGTTATTCTACCGCGCCCTCAAGTTTTAGCAATCTTTGCTTCTCCCCACCATACAATTCGAAAAGTGCTTTGACGCCCCTCAAGTTCCTTTCCCACTCAAGCGTCTGGTGCGTCTTGAGTTCCACGGTAATAGCAGGAATGTTCTCTGAAGCAAGCCAGTCTTCGCTTGCGCCATTGACCACATAGGAGTCAAAGACCGGCACCGCCTTGTAACCTGTCCCCTTGGCGTAGGTGTTCATAATTTTCGTCGTTTCGGGCAAGATACCTTTGCGGCACTGTGATGCATAGACCGCATCAGCAGCACTGTGGTACATCACCACCGCGTCGGGCCGATTGGCAAGAATGTAGTTACGTAACGCTTTTGACTCGGGTTCCGAAAAGGCAACACTCCCCGTCCCGACACTTTTACCCTTCCAAACACCTGTGGGGCTCCAGTTACAATCAAAGTTTCGGTTCAGATCAACGCCATGCGCGTTGAAGCGGCCCACACTTTGGTCGCCTCCCGTTGGCACGTCGGCAAGACTAAACCTTCCCTCCTTGCCGACCACCCTAAATACACCATCAGGATTGGCGCTAGGAATTACCGTAACTTCAAGGTTTGCAGGAATCGTGTCGAGATTTTCTTTCAGATAATCCATAAGCTCATACGCAAGCAAAACAGAGTTCCATTCGTACCCGCCATGGATCCCTCCGACAAACAATAATTTCTTTATGGCGGAGGTTGAACCTCCGCCATAGGTATATGCCTCGATTTCCCTGTTCTGCACCGAACGTCCGATTACTTTGCGTTCAGGATTTTGCTTTACTGCCTTTTCTGCGAGCGGAACTGGTGGAGGTGCAGGCTTACTGCGGGTGAGTGCAATGACCAGAAAGCCAAGAATAAGTGCGATGATTGCAGTGAGTGCAATGACCAGCCACTTCGGGAACTTTTCGCTCATTTATTTCGCGTAGCGGGCCAGCACAGACTTTATACCAGCCAAATTTTTATCAAGCTCAATATCGGTATGGTTCGTAAGCAATACGCTGATTGCAGGAATATTCTTCTTTGCTAGCCAGTTCACAATATCACCAGAGGTCGGGTATGCGTCGAATGTGTCATAGGCCTTATAGCCTGAAGCCTTTGCATAGGATGAGGTAATTGCAGAAGTCTCGGGTAAGATCCCAGCACCGCAAGCAGATGCGTACACACCACCGGCTGCACTATAATACACAACCACCGCTTTCGGAGCGCCAGCAGGATGATCGGTCTCGAGGTAGGTCCGGATTGCGCGACTTTCGGGCTCGGAAAATGCAGAACTCCCGCCACTTACTTTCTTATTCTGCCACACACCGGTCGGCTGCCATCCGCAATCAAAGTTCCGGCTGAGATCAACGTTGTTTGCATTGAATCGACTGGCAACAGTCATGGCAACGGGCATCGAAGCATCAACGCGGATAAACGGCGTTGTGGTGCCCACCAGTTTATACAGGCCATCGGGGTTCAAGTCAGGGATCACTGTCATTTTCAGATTTGAAGGGATGGCAGTTGGATTCGCCTTTAGGTAATCTCGTATCCCGTATCCAAGGATGCTCGTATTCCAGCTATATCCCCCATGAATCCCGCCAATCAAGACGACTTCTTCTGTCCCTGTTCCATAATGATACGCTACAATATCACGTCCTTCGACGGATGTGCCGATCACCGTTCGATCTTTGTTCTCTGACTCGAGCGCCGCATCAACTCCGAGATCTCCTTTCAAATTTACACTCGCATCGCTGTCTACTTGATCATTTGTTGTCGAATTTTCACGCTGATCACCCCACAGCATATATGCACCCCCTGCCAGTACAACAACGACGAGAACACCGATAATCCAATTTTTCATATAGTTTTGTTATTTCTTAGTTAATCAAAAATGTTAATAAGATACTGGTCGATGTCATGCTGGTCGAGATCATAAAAGTTTTTCTGATTGTTGTGGAGGTAGGTTGCAAGCTTCACCCCCACAAACCTCCAGTGCCACGGCTCATACACATAATACTTATTACCTTGCGGGTAGGACATCTCGAAGCCGAAACGATATGCGTTATCACGGAGCCACGCGAAGGCCGAGGTTTTGTCAAAACCGTCAAGTTGGCCACCCGAGCCCGCAATGGTAAAGTCGGCCGTTGTGCCCAGTTGATGTTCGGAATACCCCTGTTCGGCTGAAAAGGCATTAGCCGTACCTGCACCATAGGTGACGGAGTAGCCGGACTTTAATGACTTCTGCTCGGCAAATGAGCGATAGGCGGACTTCACATAAAAGGGCGTGCCGTTTGCATTGGCGGTATCGAGCATCACTTTGATGAATGGCCATACCTCGACGATGATCTGCTCTTGACGTTTGTTGCTATAATTATACTCGAGCGGGATGGCATAGAGATGCTTGGGCACATAATTCTCGTTTAAAAATTGGACTTTCGAATATTTCTTGAGAAGTTCCGGGTCGAGCGCGGCCAGCTTTTGTAAACTGCCAACCGTCTGCGCCACACCGCCCACCTGTGACTTTACGGCATCGATATTCGCCTGTGCGTTGTTTAAGGTATTCGATAACCCGCTTGTCTGCGAGGCTAGGCCGGATATCCCCTGCGCAAGCTGTGCCTGATAGACCGTCGAGGAGGCCACTTGTGCTTCAAGTACGGCAAGCTTACTGTTTAATGTAGTAATCTGACTGTTCTGGTATAAGAAAACTCCGCCAAGCCCGAGAAGCAAAAGTATCAAGAATCCAAGCGCCTGTTTCATCCCTTCAGTATAGAGTAAAAGCTACCAAGCGTCCAGATAGAAAATTCAGAGGTCGGACCTCTGAATTTTAATTCTGGATTACTTTTGATTTTGCCGAGATTCGATAATCTTCTCGGCTTCTTCGCGGGTGAAGTCGGTCGATTTTAAAACAGCCCTTTTCGCCATTATCTTGAATTCGTTGTCCTCAAGGCCCCGAAAAGTGAATTCTAAACCGGCGGTGGGAGCTACCTCGGTATCATCGAAGAGGCTCATAAGCCCCTGCCGCTTTTCGTCATCGTCCAAGGGTGCCCTCCCGAGCCGAATGGCGTCGACGTAGCGAATTAGCGCGCCGATAAAGCTGGAACGAAGACTTTTCATTTCACCGACGAGTTCCTCGATGCGATTTTTGTTCCTCTGCTCTTTGGCCATCAGATCCGCAAGTTCTTCGATTGCCTCCGGACTCGGCGCAACCTCAAAATTTTCTGCTCCCATAGAATTGTGTTTACTTGTTAATGTTTACCCCATTGATTCCTTAGCCGTCGTCGCACTAATCCTTGCCCTGATGTACATATTTTACCTAAAGTCCGCGAACGTAATGACCGAAAGCTTGTCGAAGTCGTGACCGTAGTGCTGATACGCTTTTCTTATGTCACCATCAAAACGATCCTCCCACCTGAGGCCAAGTTTATTCGTGGCCGCTTTGAGCGCCTCGATTGAGGGCCCTTCGATCTCTGCGATCGTCGGTAGTCGCGGCATTGTGTCAATATCTACCGTGACCTCGCCAAGGGCGAAGGTATGGCGCTTTTTCTCATTCCTCCGTACCGCCTTGAGGCCGACTACCAAAAGAAATTCTTTACACTTTTCCAAGTCCGAAACTTCAAATTCGATTTCCCTTGCGCTGTCGGTTTGTAGGGCATCATTCGTTTTATAGGTCAACTTTATTTTACCGTTCTTCTGTCGTAAGCGCACAAACTTATTTGCCTTGGGCGGTGTCCAGGACCCGTCAGCGGCATAAAAAATTGCTTCGTTGAGTGTTTCTTCGCCTCTATCTTCCGCCCCCAATGCCAGCAACTTTTTAACCAGATCTTCTTTGTTCACATCTAGAAACCGAGTTTCAATTTCCTTTTGCATGATAGATGACTTTATTTTTCTTTTTTCGTATACCGATTCTTGTCACGGCCGTACTGCTTTTCACTCATCAACTTTTCCCACGCAACGTCGAGATCGATGCCGGTTGCGTTGGCAAGACAGGCAATAGTAAATATGATATCCGCGAGTTCGTCAGCCATACTACCTTCATGCTCGCCTGCTTTCTTCTTTTTATTACCAAATGTGTGATTTAACTCGCGGGAAAGTTCGCCCACCTCTTCCACAAGCCGAGCGAATTGTTCAAACGGTGGCCAGTACTGGGGCGTATACTGACCTGTCCATTCCTCGACATCATTTTGAACTTTTTTGAGATGCATACCATTTTTTGTTAACAAGAATAATACCCATGGCGAGGAAGGCCCCGACGATTGCAAGCCAGATGTCTTTGTGCGCGTCCCA
>Ga0208375_1003325_pt1 | contig 13856 bp, 15 predicted proteins | sample RifOxyD1_FD_184038 | JGI IMG/M metagenome (GOLD analysis project Ga0208375, IMG submission 184038) | Soil microbial communities from Rifle, Colorado - Rifle Oxygen_injection D1 (SPAdes) | ecosystem: Environmental > Terrestrial > Deep subsurface > Rock core/Sediment | place: Rifle, Colorado... | reverse complement strand
CATACATAGAAACGCTTTTAGGAACATACACTGATTTAATGAGCGGGATTGATACGATAAACCAAAAAAGTCAGTCACTTCCAGACATGAATACGATTAGTGATTTTCTAAAAGGAATAAGTGTTCCGAAGTAAAAAATTAAAACGCCCTAAAACATTTTGACTTAAAAATGTTCGGGCGTACAATTTCTGGAAGAAATTGTTTTAGCCGAGGTACCTGCCCGAATGTACGATTCGGCCAGCCCGACAAAGTCATTCTGGCGGGTACGGGCGGGGCTCAGTTTGTATAATTTTTTATTTTGTTTAGAATTTAAATATGCCGAGGTAGCTCAGTTGGTAGAGCATTTCCCTGAAGAGGAAGGGGTCGCCGGTTCGAACCCGGCCCTCGGCACACGAACAAAGTGAGGTGGGATGAGGGAGCGAGTGAACTGCTTCACTCGTGTCCGGGTTTGAAAAGCGGAGCCATGTCCAATTATTATTGGACGAGGCGAGCTGGGGTCGAGAGTACTTATGAGCGTAGCGAATTAGTAACTCGTGACCGAACCCGGCCCTCGGCACACTACAAAACAAAAAACTCCGCATATGCGGAGTTTTTTGTTTTGTATTATATTGAACGAACTTTTAGTTTTGTTTGTTTTTCGCGGTCAACTTTTGGAAGGCGAATGACAAGTAGACCGTGTTTTTCAATCGCTTCTGTTTCTTCTGGTTCGATTTCTTGTGGAAGCATTATCGTTCTTGAGAATGAACCCCAGTAGAGTTCGTTGTAGAAATAGTCATCATCCTCACCCTCTTTATTTTCTTCGCGCTTACCGCGGATTGTTACCATGTCGCGAGTTATGGATATTTGAAGATCATCTGGTTTTACCCCCGCGACAATTGATTTTATTATTATCTCAGTTGGTGTTTGGTAAACATCAACTGTTAGTTGTGCTTCTTCGTTTTCTTCTAACCAACCAGCCTCTCCTTTGTGGGCTCCTTTTTCCTCATTTTCCTCTCGAGTATCCTCGTTCTCCTCATTTAAAGAAACACTACCAGTTAATTTTTCGAAAAATGATCTTTTATCTTTTGACATAGGGGGCTTAGTTAATTATTTATAAAATTTATTCACTCAACAACTTTATTTTTTCAAAGACAAGAAGGATTAAAACGGCGACAATCCAAAAGAATGCAAATACAACTAGAACATTCTTGTTTTCATCGTTCATTATAAAAAAATTAAACAAAGTATGCAACGCAGTTGCGGATATTAAGCCAAGAAGAAGCGCGATTGTGCGACTAAAGAGACTTTTATAAAAAGTAAGTCCAAGTGCAATACCGATAAGGGCGCTACCTTCTGCATGTAAAACCGCTGCTCCTAAAAAGCGAAGATTTCCAGTAATGAGGCCCTCTAATAGATGTCCGTTTTTTATGGGGTCAAATAAAAATAATGCGCTTTCGGCGGCGGCAAAACCCAAGGCGGCGGTAATGAGATACATTGAATAATCAATTGGCTCATCTAAGAAACGTCTTGACCAAAAAATAATTGTCAAAAAAGCTAAAAATTTTGTGGATTCTTCTATGAATGCCCAAGCTGACAGTGTTGCCACTCCTTCTGCCAGGAAAACTTGGACATATTGTTGTAGTGGTAAAACAAACTCAACCCCAACCATTCCAGCAATAAAAACGAAAGTAAGAAGAATTTTTGGTTCTGGATTTAGTTTGTCTTGTCTTAACCAAAACCAAAGCCAAAATATTGCAGGCAAAATTCCACCAAGTAGGGAATAAAAAATTACGAGATTGTTTGAACTTATCATATTGGCCATTTTTCAACCATTAATATTTCTCGACCTTTCATTTTTGATTTTGGAAGATGTTGCCAGATTGATTCTGTTGCGAATGGCATGAAAGGATGAAGCGCTTTTAGTAGTTTGTGAAGAATTTCCTGAAGCATTATTGCTGTGGCACCTTTATCTTTTTCATCACTACCATTTAAGCGGATTTTACTTTCCTCAATTATTTTGTCTGCAAAAATGTGCCATGCATAGTGATACAACTTTTCTCCGGCAAGATAGAAGCGATAGTTTTCGATATCACCAGTAATTTCTTCAAGTGTTTTTTCAAACTCTTTTATTTGCTCTTGTTGCCAAGTGCCAAGCTCTATATTTTCAGTATTTATTTCCTCTGTGTTTTCTAAAACAAATCTAGTTATGTTCCAGAGTTTATTGGCGAAGTTTTTATATCCGCGAATTTTGTCTTCTGAAAGTTTAGAATCATTTCCTGGGGCAGTGCCGATAATAAGCGAAAGGCGAACAGCGTCGGTGCCGAATTTATCTGACATATCGACGGGGTCGATTATGTTGCCAAGTGACTTAGACATCTTGCGTCCTTGTCCGTCACGAACTAATCCATGTAGATAAACCTTTTTAAAAGGAATTTGTCCTGTGAGATATGTACTCATTAGAATCATGCGCGCTACCCAGAAAAATAAAATATCATAACCAGTTTCAAGTACGTCTGTTGGGTGATACCTTTTTAGATCGTCCGTTTTCTCTGGCCACCCCAAGGTGGAGAAGGTCCAAAGACCAGAAGAGAACCATGTATCAAGGGTGTCTTCATCCCGCTTCCAATCATCGCCTTCTGGGGCTTCTACTCCGGTATATGTTTCATCTCCTCGGTACCAAACAGGAATTCTATGTCCGTACCAAATTTGTCTCGAAATACACCAATCTCTTAGATTATTTATCCAATGGAAGTAAATTTTTGAAAAATGGTCTGGAATAATCTCCACCTGCCCGTTTTCGACGACATGAATCATCAGCTTTTTAAGAGTGACCATTTCTCCCGAGGCGATGCCGTTTATTTCTGAATAAGGTAGTTTGAATTCCTTATTAACATCAATGAACCACTGCATCATGATTTGTGGTTCTATTACACCTCCGCCACGGCTGTCGGTGGCGATATTGTGTATATAGTTTTCGTCGGTTTTGACGACTAGGCCTTTGCTTTTTAATTTTTCAACAATAAGCGCGCGCGCTTTTTTAATATGTTGTCCCGCAAATTCTCCAGCGATAGGCAGAAGTTTTCCTTTGTAGTCAATGATTTGTTCTTTATCAAGATTATGTCGCTCGGCTATTTCAAAGTCGACTGCATCGTGCCACGGGGTAATAGTCATGACTCCAGTCCCAAACTCCATATCAATTGCTTTGTCTTTAAGGATTGTTGCTTTGATAGGTCCGTTTATCCATTCTAATTCTATTTCTTGCCCCTCTTTGTATTTCTCATAACGCTTATCGTCTGGATGCATCACGACATATTTATCTCCAAATTTTGTTTCTGGGCGGGCTGTACCAATAACGAATGGTCCATATTGTAGGTAATAGAAAGTTGTTTTTTCTTCCACGTGTTCAACTTCTTCGTCAGAAACAGTTGTTTGAAGTTTTGGATCCCAATTGACGATGCGATGGCCCTGGTAGATCAAATCATCATCATACATTTTTTTGAATGCTGTTCTAACGGCAAGGTTACGCGCTTTATCTAAAGTGTATGCTTCACGGCTCCAATCAATTGACGAGCCCATGCGTTTAATCTGGCCGACTATTGTGTCGTGGCTCTCTTGGGCGTAATCTTCAACTCGTTTTAAAAAGGCTTCACGGCCTAAATCGTGGCGTGTTTTTTCTTCTTCTTTATAGATATTTTTTTCAACTTTTTCTTGGGTCGCAATTGCGGCATGGTCTGTTCCAGGGAGCCAAAGGGTGCGTTTTCCGCGCATACGATTAAAACGAACAAGAATGTCTTCAATAGCGAGCATTGCGGCGTGTCCGACATGGAGAGTTCCAGTGACGTTTGGGGGAGGGAGGACAATAGAAAAAGATTCCGCCTCGCTATCTGTGATTCCTTTCTCAACGCATACGTCTGGGTTAAAAAATCCACTATCCTCCCATAGTTTGTATATAGCACCTTCCGTTTCTTTTGAGTCGTATGGCTTAAGGAATTTATCATCCATAATGACAAAATCATATCATAAATAAGGGTTTTTTCTATTGTTCTTAATTTTACAAGGATTAACAATTTTATATTTATTTTGCTGGTATTGATAATTTTTTATTTCGTTGTATAGTTAATTAAGCGGGCTCTTTAAAGGAGGGTTTCAAATGAAGAACGACGAAAAAGAATTGACCAGGTCCTTCTCAATGGTCTTCGGCAATAAGGGCGATGAAGGTCGCTCTCCTGGACCACTGTTTCTTGAGGAGATCTTCTTTGCGCTGGAAGACTTCAGATTCAGCAGCTGTTTTGGTGGGAGAAAAACCAAGCCCGACATCGAGAGAGAGCGACAAGCTTACGAAGTTCAAAAGCACGTTGCCCTCAACATGTTTCGAAAGTCCCCAAGGCTTCGTGGAGCAAGCGCCGGGCTTAAAGAATATTTGGCTTATCGCTATTTTCTTTCCGCCATGATTAAGGATAAGGATTGGGCGGAGGTTTGGGAAAAGTTCCGGGGAAATTGCAGAACTAACCCCAGGCTTTCCGTCTACATTGATCACCTCATGATCTAAAACGAGAGGTTGCCCATAGCGCGGATTCGTGAAAGCGAAGTCCGCGCGATTTTTTTGTTTGATTTAAAATATCCAGCGAGTCCTATCATGATTGCGTTGTCGGTTGTGAGTGTTTGTGATGGAACAAAAAGTTTTGTTTCTGGAAAATTATCGGTGAACGATTTTTCAAAAGAATGGCGAATTTGTTTGTTTGCTGAAACACCACCACCGAGTGAGAATGTTTTTATTTTATATTTTTTTACCGCCCGTTCGCTTTTTGAAAGTAAAACTTCTGTTGCGGAATCTTCAAATTCACAAGCAATTGATTCTTTAATGTCCACAGTAATTTTAGCTAGAACATCCATCTGCGATGGGTGTTCGCCCGACCCAGCCGATGCTTGGTTTAGGGAAATTTTTTTCAATGTATAGAGCACGGCGGTTTTTAATCCAGCAAAAGAAAAATCAAAATCTTTTGAATGAAGCATTGGTCGAGGTAGCGGGTATGGTGATTTTTTCCCAAGATGTTTTTCACGATACTTTTCAGCAAGGCGCGATATTTCCGGCCCTCCAGGATATGGTAGAGAAAGCATTCTTGCGACCTTGTCAAAGGCTTCGCCGACAGCATCGTCTCTTGTTTGCCCGACTAGTTTGTAGACACCCCATTTTTTAGCCAAAACAAGCTCAGTATGACCGCCAGAGATAAGAAGAGATAACATTGGGAATAGTGGTTTTTTGAGCGTAAAATTGCCATTCTTTACGTTTTTTAGAAGAGAAGCGAGTAAGTGTCCTTCCATGTGATTTGCTGGGATAACCGGTATACCCCAAAGGAAATTTAAAGCTTTAGCAAAATTGATTCCAACCCAAAGTGCTGGCTCAAGTCCTGGCCCATTGGTTACAACAATCAAGTCTATTTTAGGAGTTTTTATACTTGGTAGTTCTTCACAAATCAATTCAAAAAGCTCTGATTCATGAGAGAGAAGTGTTTTTAATTTATTCGTGTCCTTGATACTAAAAGTTTTTGTTTTTTTGTTTTTTAATAGACCGCTTTCTTTTAGGGCGGTTTTTAAAATTGGAACAAGGTTTTTTGAGTGTTCGCGTTTGGCGAGTGCTGGATATACACCTCCATACTGTTCGTGGATTTTTATTTGTGAAATAAGCGCATTACCTAAAACGGAAACTTTTGTTTCCGTTTTGGTTTCTTTAATGTCGAGAATTGCTATTGCGGTTTCGTCACACGATGTTTCTATTGCGAGGATTTTCATAACATTTGCATATTATCCGAACAAAGCTAAAAAGGCTAATTGTGTAAGTAAGACAATCTTTTCTCTTCTGGAAAGCGTTCTATGGCATAACGAAGTGTAGTTCGTGGAATTTTTTTGAGGTGTTTTTTAAGGAATTTTTCTTCCTCTGCTTGAGAACATCTTTTGCCGACTTCACGAAGCATCCAGCCAACTGCTTTATGAATTAAGTCGTGTTTGTCATTTAATAAAATCTTGGCGACTTTTAATGTTTCTTTTGGCCGACCTTGTTTTGTAAAATGAAATGTTGAAAGTATTGCAATTCGGCGCTCCCAAAGATTTTTTGAGCGTGCAAGTTTTAAGAGGAGGGAAGTTTCTTGTTTTGCTTGATAAAGATACGCGCCAACAATTTTATCCGCCGAAAGATCAACCAAATCCCAGTTGTTTACTTGTTTTGTATGCTTTAAATAAAAATTAAAGACGCCTTTTTTGGTTTTTTCGTCTCCTTTTTCAAACTGATGAACTAAAATTAAAATTGCGACTAATCTTTCCTCGTGTATTTTTGAGGAAAGAAGTTGTTTGGTGTTTGGTAGAGAAAGGCCTTTGTATTTTAAAGAAATCGAACGAGATTTTGGGACGGTTACTCCAAGAAAAATATCTCCCTCAGCATATTCACCAGGGCCAGTCTTAAAGAAGCTTTGTAACACTTTCTTCTTTTTTGGGTCAGCCAGTTTTTTTAAGTCGTTTTTAAGAGAGATGAGTTGTGTCATAAATAGGATATGTTTAAGAATGATAACAGGGAGGGTAAGTGCGTCAACAGTTATGAGCAATCTTTGTTGTTATCGGGAATATAGAGTATATAATGTATACATGAAATCTAGGTGGTTCGAGTTAAAGTCAAAAGCGGTAAGATTGCGCAAAAGCGGTAAATCAATTCGATTTATTGAAGGTAAGCTTGGAATACCAAAATCGACCCTTAGTGGTTGGTTTAAAAATATAGAATTAAGTACTAAACAGAAAAAGGTTCTTAAGGATAATTGGAATAAATCTCTCGTTATCGCAAGAAGTCGTGCTGTGCTGTGGCATAATCAGCAAAAAGAAAACCGTATAAAAATCGCCAAAGAAGAAGCTTCTGATTTATTGAAAAAACTTAATACTTCTGACAATAATATTTTAGATATTGCTTTGGCGTTTTTGTATTTAGGGGAAGGGTTTAAAAAATCAACAGAAACCGGTATTGGTAACTCTGACCCGCTTATTCTAAAATTTTTTGTTTCAGTGTTGGGAAAAAACTACAAAATTGTTCCCGCGCGAATAAAATGCGAACTTCATCTGAGGGCCGATCAAAATCCAAATGAAATGAGAAATTATTGGTCTCGGACACTAGGGATTCCTATAGAAAATTTTAAAAGTACAAGTATTGATTATCGAACAAAAGGAACGGTTACGTACCCTCACTATAAAGGGGTTTGTGTATTAAGATGTGGGAATATTGCTATCCAGAGAAAATTAGTATACTTTAGTGAAATATTCTGTAAAAAAATTATAGAAGAAAATTAAAAAGGGCGGTTAGCTCAGTTGGTAGAGCGTTCGCTTGACGTGCGAAAGGTGACAGGTTCGAGCCCTGTACCGCCCACCGTAAGAGGATTAAGAGAGTTTTATTGTACAGGGCGCTTCGCTCCGACCCCATTTCGGCTTCAAAATGCGATTTCGATTTCTGGCGGAGATGGGAGGATTCGAACCTCCGATGAGGTTGCCCCCATGCCACATTTCGAGTGTGGTGCCTTCAACCGCTCAGCCACATCTCCTTTTGAACGTTCTAAATAATAGCGGTTTTTTGCATTTTTAGCAAAAAATGTTATGATTTCACGGTGTTTTTGGCTAAAACAATTTCAGTAGAAATTGTTCGCCCGACCAAGCAAAGCTTGGTTTAGGGCCCTATCGTCTAACGGTTAGGACACAAGCTTTTCAAGCTTGGAACCAGGGTTCGATTCCCTGTAGGGTCACAAAAATTTGCGGAAGCATAATTTTTTGTGATTTTGAAAAGTGACAAATTCAATTTTTAAAAAATCGAAAACCGGAGCGCGACGGCGCGAGGTGGGGTCGAGCAAATTTCTAGCAAGAAATTATGCATGACCGATTCCCTGTAGGGTCATTCGGCTTTAAGTAAAAGTGAACTGCTTCACTTTATCTTCCCATCTCCGCCAAAATTAAATTATGACATTAGTAATCGCCACAATAGTAATAATCTTAGGAGTTATAATTTTTTCTTTTACTATTAGTAATGTTATCTTAATAATATTTTTTGCTATTCCTTTTACTAAAAAGTTAGAAAAAATTAACTTATTAAAACCAAATAATCATATAATTCGTAGTTATGTCATGAAATTATTTATTCAAGTCATTATTCTTTTTGCAATAACAATATCTTTTTATATTTATTTTTTGGACGGCACTTTTATTAGTCTAATGATTGGGTATGTACTCGGCTTTATGGGTATTATTACAAAAATAAAGGAATTTCGTTTAAATATGAATAATTTTTCTGATTACTTTGAGACAAACAAAGATTATTTTTGGGAAGAGTTGGTTTCTAAATACGATGATGACAAAAATAAGTTATTGGAATTTGTAGTTGTTGCGTTAAAAAATAATTAGTGTGTACTGAACTAGAGTGTCATAAAATGAACAATAAAAACAACACAGAAAAAAGTGTTTATCTTAAGATTATTGAGTTTGGTTTAAGATACCCGAAGGGTTTTAATTACAATCAATTTTTATCAGATAAATCTTTGTTGCTTGGGGATTGGGAAAAGAAAATATTCTCTAAATATTTAGATAATGCATTTTCTAATTCTTACGGTACATCTATAAGTGGACAAAGTGCTAATGCCGAAACGATATTTTTCTTAGTAAAAAGAGGAGATAATTACCTTAGTGATAATTGTGGGTATATTATTAACTTAGAGGCAACTTTTAGTTATATAGATTATCAGGAATTAAAATTTGCAAGGCAGAATGCAATGGAAGCACGTTCTCTTTCCGAGAAGGCAATTAAAATATCCTTAGCAGCACTTATTGTCTCGGCATTTGTACCAATACTAATTGCCGGATATATGACACAAACCGTAGAGATTAACGACAATCAATTTAGTGTTATAAAATCCATAAGTACTAACACTAAACCTAAATAAATACATGCCCAAGCTCTCTAATGTAACCGTATTTATAATCTTTTTTGGAATAGCTTTAATTGAGGCGTTGCTCTTTCTTGCGTTAGGGGTAATGTCTCTCTGGGCTGATTTTCAGAAGAAATGAAATCATTTACCGAAAAAGTTTTTGAGGTGGTTTTTAAAATTCCAAAAGGTAAAACTTTAACCTATAAAGAAGTAGCGAAGAGGGCAGGCAACGGAATGGCTTATCGGGTAGTCGGCCGTCTACAGGTGCCTATCAACTGCCGATAGGCTAATATCTTAAACAAAAACTATAACTCCAAAATACCGTGCCATCGTGTAGTACGAAGTGGTGGAAAGATTGGTGGATATAATCGTGGAGCATTATTGAAGGCGAAGATTCTTCGTTCCGAAAAAGCAAAAATTAATTAGTTTTTCCGTGGAGGTAGATATAAATATCTTCTAGCGCTTTCACAGCATCACCTGCGGCGATATTGTTTTGGTGGTATAAACCATCAGTAACATCTCCTGCTGCCCAGACACCTAAAGTTTTGGTGCGTTGATTTCTTGGGTCAACAACAATATTTTTACGTTCGTTTAGTTCAACAAGCCCGTCTACCAATTCGGTATTTGGCACTTGTCCGATTTCAACAAAGATTCCGTCAGTTTTCATTGTGTGTTCTTCTCCGGTTTTTATGTCGCGATAGGTTAGTGATTCTGCAAAATCGTTTCCATCAACACGGATAGTTTCAGCGTTTGAAATTACTTTTGTTTTTTCATTTTTTAAAACGGCCTCTACTGTTCCGGGATCAGCTTTAGTAAATTCGTTTCCACGGTTTAACAAAGTGACACTTTTGCAATAAGCGAGAAGCTGAGCAGCTGATTCAAATCCAGCATTCCCAGCGCCAATAACAATCACGTCTTTGTCGGCATAAAGAGGTCCATCACAGGAAGCGCAATAGGTAATACCTTTGTGTTCAAATTTGTCGGCGTTTATAGCTTCTAGTTTTCTTCTTGCGCTACCGGTTGTGATAAGGACGGCGCGCCCTGAAAAACTTTTACCACTTGCTGTTTTAATAGAAAAATTTTTCCCACCCGCCTGTCCGGCGAGCAGGCCTTTTTCTACTTTAGTAATATTTTCCCCATCTTTGAGTTCAAGGACATTATTAGCGTAAGCCCTTAAATGTTTTTTAAAACTTTCCGCAAGCTCAATTCCAGAGATTGAGGGTGTCCCTATCCAGTTATGAATATCAGGAGAAACGATCGATTGCCCACCAAAGTCGTTGGTTAGAAGGAGTGTTTTTAAACGTTTGCGCGCTGCATAAATACCAGCGGCGCTTCCTGCTGGACCACCGCCTATTATAACGAGGTCATAAGAAGAAGGTGTCATTAATTATTTTTGTTTTGAACGTCGCAAGAAAGCTGGAACAGCACCCCAGTCGTCGTCATCGTCTTTTTCTTCTTTTTTGACTTCCTTCTGGTCTTTAACGTCTTTTGGTTGTTCTGTTTTTGCTGGTTCGTTTGTTGTGTTTACAACAGGAGAAATAACTGTTGGCGCTCCATCTTTTTTCTCGTCTTTTAGAGAGAATTGGAAGAGCGATGGTTTTCGTGGAAGAGATGTTGGGAAGCCTGTTGCGATAACAGTGATTCTTACTTCATCTTTCTTTAGCCTTTCGTCGCGGATTGCGCCAAAGATAACCTTCGCGTCTTTGTCTATTGCTTCGGTAATAACTTTTGCTGCTTCTTGAACTTCATGCATTGTAAGGTCGTCTCCACCCGCGATAGCAAACAGAACACCCTTTGCTCCCTCGATAGATATTTCAAGAAGAGGGGAATTAATTGCGGCAACAGCTGCTTTTTCAGCGCGCTTTTCACCAGTTGCTCGTCCGATACCCATAAGTGCTGAACCGGCATCTGCCATAACCGCGCGAATGTCCGCGAAGTCGACATTAATGATCCCAGGAATAGTAATGAGTTCAGAAATTCCTTCAACAGCTTGGCGTAATATCTCATCACACATAGCGAAAGAATCCTTAAGACTTGTATCTTTCCCAACAGCGGCGAGTAGGCGGTCATTTGGAACAACAATAAGGGCGTCAACTTCTTTTTCAAGCTCTTCAAGGCCTTTTTCCGCTAAACGCATTCTTTGGTTTCCTTCAAAAAAGAACGGTTTAGTTACAACAGCAACAGTGAGGATTCCTTGTTCCTTAGCAATTTTGGCAACAATAGGGGCAGCGCCAGTTCCTGTCCCACCACCCATACCACAAGCAAGGAAAATCATATCGGCGCCTTTTATAGAATCAACAATTTCATCTTTTGTTTCTTCAGCAGCACGCTTGCCAACTTCTGGGTTCATTCCAGACCCAAGCCCTTTAGTTAGATTTTTACCGATATGAATTTTTTTAGGAGCGAGAGAGTAATGAAGGTCTTGGGTGTCTGTGTTCATTGCCACGAAATCAACTCCTTTAACTTTTGAGTTAATCATGTGGTTCAAGGCGTTGTTACCTGACCCACCTATACCTAAAACTTTAATTCTGGCGAATGCTTCTATTACTGGATTTATTTTTGGCATAATTTTTCTTTAAGGTCTTTCTGGGACCCTCCCTAATTGCTTATTAAAAGTTTTATTATCATAACAGATAAATCTTAAAAAAAGAAAGGCTGTTTTTTTGGCTATTATCCTTAAAAACAAGCATAAAACTGGGAAAACTCAATGTTCCTAGGCGGTTTAAGGGAGAAGGCTTTTTATAAAGTCTTTTGCGCCAGAAGAAATATCGCCCCACAGGCCAACTTCTTTTTCATGGTCATCTTTCCCAAGTACACATAGTCCATAGGAAACAAACCAAGTAGAATCAAGCATTCTTGGTTTACCAGAACTCATATCCACAACTTCTTTTCCAAGAACTTTAACAGGAAGAGCAAGGGAAGCTCTCGCTAAATCTTCAACCGTTGCGATACCAGAGCCACCTCCCGTGATAAAGATACCGGCGGGTAAAAGACCGCTTCGTCCTATTTTTTTAAGATGATTATCAATTAGTTCAAAAATATCGGTTAGACGAGCTTCAATGATTTCCTCAAGGCGTTTACGTGGGTATTGTTCTCGTTTATCCCCGCGTTTGATAACTTCAGCTTCTTCAAGTGATACACGTAAACCCAAAGCAATGTCGCTCGTTATGTCAGTTGAGCCAATTTGGAAAACGTGAAGCGAGATTGGAACATCATTTTCAAAAACTATTAAAGAAACAGTTTCCGCTCCAATGTTTACAATTGCACAACCAACAGTTTTTTGTCTTTTACTGACGGCAACATAACTTGCGGCAAGTGGGGAAGCGACCACTTCTATAACCTGAACCCCTGCGTCCTCAACAGCGGAGACCATGTCTTCCATGTGTTGTTTTAAACAAGTAATGAAAAGTGTTTTTACTTCGAGCTTCAATCCTTTCATACCCACCGCTCGGCCATGCACATCCTTCCCGTCAATTTTGAAGCCAACCGGAATTGTTTGTATTATTTTTTTGTTATTTAATGCCCCTAAATTTTTTCTGCTTTCATCGGTTGCTTTAGTGATATCGCCCTCGGAAACCTCGCTGTCTCCTCGTGATATCACGGCGTTACCAGAAGATAGTGTTGAGTCTAGGCTAATCCCACCCAAAGACAAAAACGCTCTCTTAATAGTGATATGAGAATTTTTTTCGGCTTCTTTTATTGCTTTTTCAATAGATTTTGTCGCTTCTTCTGGTTGGATAATATAACCATGTCTTAATCCGCGAGATTCAGCGACCCCCGTTCCGATTATTCTTGGTATTTCTATACCCGGAAAACACTCCGCGACCACAACGCGGACAAGAGAAGTTCCAACATCAATGCCAACAACTATTTTTCTCGCCATGAGCTTAAAAATTAAGCAGTGAGAGATTAAATAATATGAGCTTTCCTTAGTTGTTAATTAAAGCAAACCGAATTTTTTCATCACCGCCCTTTCTTTAGCTTCCATTGTACTACTATGATTCATTCCTTTCAAATGAAGCATGGCGTGGATAACTAGATGACCGACAAAATTTAGATAACTTGTTTTAAAAAGTGGAGCATCTTTGCGAGCGGTTTTTAAAGAGATAATTATTTCTCCGTCATTCTTTTCGTAAGCAAAAGAAAGAACGTTCGTTGGTTTGTTTTTGTTGCGATGTTTTTTATTTAATTCCTGCGATCTTTCCGGACTAACAAAAACAATGGAAAGATTATAATTTTTTCCTAGAACTAAATTTTTTAACGCTACAAAAGGCAAGCTTGGGAGCTTGCCTTTTGTTTGTCTTATTACTGAAATATTATTTTCCTCTATGATTTTCACCTGTATGATCGCTTCTTTTTTTCAGGTAATTTACCAAGTTTTTTTAGTCTTTCGTATTCAGCTCGGCGTCCAATTACCACTAAAGCGCTTCTTTTCTTTCCAAGTTTTGTTTTCTCGCGTTGGCGGTATCTTAGGCTTCTAACTCTTCGCAAAACGCCAGATTCCTGGACACGCTTAGTAAAGCGACGCAAAAGATTTGTGCCGTTTTCGTTATTATTCTTAGTGACTTCAACGTTTACTCCCATGAAGGCAAATCCTATCACATAGGATGAAAGTGAGCAAGGCTTTAAATTAACGGTCTTTTATCTTCTTTATGTAGTCTGCAAGCTCGCTTATTTTCACTGTGTCTTGTGAGCGGGTGGTCATGTCGCGGACAATAACTGTGCCTTCAAGCGCTTCTTTTTGGCCGAAAATAACAGTGTAAGGGACCTCGAGTCGTTCAGCTGTTGCAAGTTGGGCAGAAAGGTTGTCTTTGGCTAAGGTTTGAGCCATAGGAATCCTTGCTTTGCGGAGTATCTCTACGATGGCGAGGCTTTTTAGTTTTGCTTCAAAACCGAGCTGAATGAAACAGACTTTTGGTTTTTTAAAAAACC
>Ga0208375_1003324_pt1 | contig 13856 bp, 13 predicted proteins | sample RifOxyD1_FD_184038 | JGI IMG/M metagenome (GOLD analysis project Ga0208375, IMG submission 184038) | Soil microbial communities from Rifle, Colorado - Rifle Oxygen_injection D1 (SPAdes) | ecosystem: Environmental > Terrestrial > Deep subsurface > Rock core/Sediment | place: Rifle, Colorado... | reverse complement strand
CCACCAATATGCATACCTAGACTTTTTGCTTTACGTATGAGTCCTGGTATATCATGCACCGACAGGTTTAGTTTCTTAGTGGCATATTTGTCAATAATTCTCTGGGATCCGGATTCTACTGGTAGCATGAACTTTTGGAAACCAGCCTCTGCCATTGTCTCCATAATCTCATCATCAACTGCACCTTGTACCCCGTCTTTTGATGTACAGAGATGAGCAATATTGATGCCATTGACCCCACTAAGTTTGACCTTGAGGTCAATGATTCTTCTGAAAATTGAAGAAGCTCTATTTTTCCTACCGAGAAGGGAATCATCCTCAAGAAAGACATGCTCAACCCCAAGACTTTTGAGTATTTCGATTTCCTGAACGACTCTTTCTATTGATTTCAGTCGTAATTGGCGGAGATTACCAGACTCAGATCCACTTTTTTCTAGTTTGATATGACAGAAATCACATTCAAATGGACATCCACGTGATGTCATAGCTGGAGCATATGCTACTGGATGATCTGCTGAGAAGCCACCTCCATAAGGTCTAGCAATCTGCCAGTATTTACTGAGTGGCATCATATCCCAAGCTGGGAATGGTAGATTGTCAAGGTTTGTTTCCACGTATACAGATGGATTGACCCGAACTCCACCGTCAAGCATGAAGGCTATCCCAGAAACAGAAGAGAAGTCTCTCATGCCCTGGCGTAATAGACTACAGATTTCGAGAATCGTCCTTTCAGATTCTCCGAGAAACACTATGTCTGCACCATTGTTTAGAAAGAGTTCCTTCTGTGCTCTTGCATTTACTCCTCCAATAAGGATGAGTTTCTCTGGATATGCTTGCCTAATAGAAGAAACAACCTCCCTCACCATACTTGTTTGAGCAGTGAAGATTGAGCTTATACCAATAACATCAAAATCTCGACTCTGTCGGATGATTTCCTCAATAGATAGGCCGACTCTAGTCATTCCATTTCCAAGTGGCGTCTGTCGAAAGAATGTTTCTTCAAGTGAATGATCATCATTACCCACGGAACAATCAAGAACTTTGACACTATAGTCGTTGCTTCTCAATGCTCCTGCAAGGTAGATCAGTCCCAGTGAACCTTCAGGCTTTACAGCACCGAAACGTCTGTCGAATCTCTGTGGGGAATACATGAGTAGAATACTTGGTTCCCCTGAATTTTTTATGTGCATTGGACAACCTTTCAATTATTGATGGTTATTGTCTGTTTAATCTGTCTAATTTATATCATCTTAAATTATCTATGTAAAGCTTTCTTTATACCGATTTCTCTGACATTATTTTTTCCTAACTTTTCTAAAATCATAAAGATAATTTCTTTTATAAAGTTATTTATCTTTATAACTGTATACTTTATAGATTTCTTGTCTATTCTGTATGGACGATAAAATATATAAAGAATATTATCTATACTATGTTTAGATAATAGGTAATCTGTTTCTTTTTCTGGAATTAATGTATTTTCATCATGCTTTATATTTCTATTGATATATTCTCCATAAGTTTTGATTATTTTACTACTGTTTCTTGCTATATGAGAGTTTTTATACATTGTTGAATCCTCTGCTCTACCTTTACCCCAATACAAGGGTGAAATATAATTTATCCAGTAAGCTCCTACTTTTAAATTATATTTTTCCCATGCACGCAAAGAAAGATCAGCATCATCAAGATCAGATGGTGCATAGTTCTCATTGAGAAAATCTAATTTTCTCAAATGATTCATATTAAAGGCTATTGGACCACGATTTATAACATCTCGTACTGCAAAGATATTTCTTGGTAATGAGATCGATTCTCTAGAAACTTGATTTCTATATATCAATTCTCCATCTTCTATACCAACAATATCTTGAGCTGTTCTAGATGTTACTGCCAATACATCATCAAATTTACGAAGTGGATAAGTGAGTCTTCTTTCCCAACCGTATTCATTTATTACCATATCGTCTTGTAGGGTAATCATATAATCTGTTTTCGCGAGTTTAAAGCCTATATTATTTGCTTTTGTTTCATATACATTTGGAGCATCAGTTACTATTAATTTCTTAAGATTTTTTGCTTTATACCTTTTAATATATTTCAAAGCCCTAGGTTTTGTCCTATCTGTACAGCCATCAAATACTAAAATTAGATTAAACGGTGTGGTGGTATTTCTAAAAATACTATATAATATTCTTTCAATAAGATTTTCTTGATTATATATAGATAGTACTATATCAAATAATATAAGTTGTTTTAACATATTCTAATATTGTCAAATTATACTTTTGGTTCAATGCGTCTCAAGAATCCAGCTTCACCACTATAACACTCAGGATTTTTCCAATCATCCCAACGAGCAGCTATGAGTCTGCCCGATACTCCGCTACCTTCAGGAGAAAGTAGAAATTTCACCAATTCCAATGTTTCATATGGCAATCTGTCTGTCTTTACAGCATCATCATATTCTTTTTTTCCAACGAATTCTGGACCTGCTGCTATTACCTTATGTGTCATATCGGTAAGTATAGATCCTGGAGCGATTGCATTAATACGAAATCTTGGAAGTTCCTCTGCTAGAGTTTCTACTAATCGTACAAGTCCACATTTAGATGTTGCATAAACAGAAAAATTCGGACGACCCTTAGTAGCTCCACCTCCAGAAAATGCAATAACTTTTGGATTCTCTGCTTTTTCCAATAAATCATAAAAAGATCTCATGGTATTGAAAAAACCATTTAGATTTACATTTATTGTATTTGCCCAAGAGTCTGGTTCTATATTCATTGCTGGACCTATTTTGCCTAGTACACCAGCACAATATATGAGACAATCTATATGATCAAATTTGTTTTTTATAGAGTTTGCGCAAAGACTCATATCTTTCCAATCAGTTACATCTGCTTTATAACAGTTATCTCCAGTCAATGTTCTAGATATACGCAATACCTCATGTTCTACAAGATTATCTGCAATAAATTTGCCTATACCGCGACTACTTCCAATAATTGCAATTTTCATATTTTTTAGTTAATGTGATTGACTTCGACAAATTTCTAAAAGCTCCATATTTTCTAATGCCTCATTCCCATTACATGGATGGATAGAATTTTCTAAATTACCAAATAATAGAGTATCTATTTCTTTTTGAAAGACATCCTTACCATCTGTTTCTATTACAATTGTTTCAGTTTCTTTTTGCGTTTTACCTGAAAGCCATCCCCATTTTTCCCCTCTGATATAGCTTTGTTTTCCATAACTCTTACCACGACCATTTACAATACCATACCCATTATCACCATTAATTTCAATTTTAAATGTGCTATGCCATTTTACTATAGATACTTGAAGATTAATAATACTTTGTCCACTCCGCATTAATACATGAGCTTCTTCTTCAATTCCAGTATTCCAGAATCCACGCCATATTTGTACATTTTTGACCTCTATCTCATCTTTAAACATGTATTTACATAAATCTAAAAGATGAATACCAGGATCAATCAAAACACCTCCACCTGCCTTCTTTGGATCAAGCTTCCAACTGTCCTTGTCTTTTGGACTTCCACCATGACCTAGCGTCATATTAACAGAAATGATTTTCCCAAAGACTTTATTATGTAAGTCCTCTAACATTTTATTGATTCCGTCATAAAAGCGATAGTTGAAACCGACAAAAAGTTGCCCTGTTCTTATTTGTGCTGATACTGTATCTTTTGCTTCTGTTAGGTTTCTACCAAGGGGCTTCTCTAGTAGTACATTGTATCCATTAGACAAAGCTTTTTTTGTTAGTTCAACAGCTATGTCATGTGGAGTCGAAATAAATATCCAATCGGGTTTCATTGTAAAGATTTCTTCAATTGAATTTGCTAAATGTAGATCATATTCTTGTAAGAGTTTCGGTTTTTCTTTTAGATATGGATCATAGACAGCACACAGCTGAATATTTCTTCCTGCTCCAACAAGTTTCATTAAAGCTAAAATTCTTTCTTGTCCAATTAACCCCGCACCGATCTGACAGATTTTAACAGTTTTATTCATGTGTTTGATTGAAGATCATTTCTTTTTGAAAGATAATATATCAAATCTAACACATCATTTTATTTTCTACAATAAAGTAATTTTTCTAGACTTTTGTCATCTTATAATATAAACTGTATTGATTATGAAAATAAAATTGCCTAAAATAGTCAAAGTATCTATTATCTTTCTATTTGAGAGATTTGGTTATAAGAATATTTCTAAAGATGGTATTATTACAACACTTAATAATATCATTTTTACAAAAGTCGGAAGAGAAGGTGGTCTGACACGTGAAAAATGGGTTGAAGAAACTATAAAGAAGATACCACCTGGAAGTAAAATATTAGATGCTGGAGCTGGAGAGTTAAAATATAAAAAATTTTGTAGTCATTTGAAATATACTAGTCAGGATTTTGGTGGTTATGATGGAATAGGTACAGGAGAAGGTGTTCAGATAGGAACTTGGGATAATTCAAGACTAGATATTGTTTCAGATATTACAAAGATTCCTGTTCCCGATAAATCTTTTGATATAATACTATGTACAGAAGTTTTTGAACATATTCCTGAACCGGCTCTAGCGGTAAAAGAATTTAGTAGGATTGTACACCCTGGAGGAAAAGTTATTATTACAGCACCATTTTGTTCACTTAATCATTTTGCTCCTTTCTATTTTGCTAATGGCTATAGTAAATATTGGTATGAGAAGATTTTAGTTGAGTATGGTTTCAATATTGAAGAAATATTTTTCAATGGTAATTTCTTCGAGTATATGGGGCAAGAAATTAGGAATATTAGAGAAAGAGCATTAAAATATTCAAAAATTGATACAAAATGGTGGATCTTTTTTAGGTTAGCTGAAATAGTTATGTTACAAGCATTATCTCGTCTTTCAAGAAAAGATAAAGGGTCACAAGAATTATTATGTTTTGGTTTACATGTAATTGCAAGAAAAAAATAATAAATAACTATGAATATAAAAAACAAATCATCAAATATTATATTTTATATAAAAAAAAGTGTATTTTATATTTTATCCATACTTTTACCCGTAGACTCATTGGAAGTATTGAAAAAACAAGGTATAGTATCCAGTCTAAGACATTTTCGTGATAAGATAATTCTTGTAAATTGGGTGGGGCTTCTTAATTATAGAACAAGAGATCTATGGGTTCAAGCAAAGCTCAAAGAGATTCCATGTGGACAGACAATACTCGATGCTGGTGCGGGAATAGAAATGTATAAAAATTCATGTAGCCATCTTAGATATACTAGTCAAGATTTCGGAGAATTTACTGGGGCGATGACAGAAAGAGATAAGATGACTACGGATGTATCCTTCAATACTAAAATATGCGATATTATTTCTGATATAACAAAAATACCAGTAAAAGATGGTTCCTTTGATGCAATTTTATGTACAGAAGTATTTGAACATATTCCAGAACCAGCACTGGCAATAAAGGAATTTTCTAGAATCCTTCAGAAAGGAGGGAGGGTTATTCTTACAGCACCTTTCTGTTCACTTACTCATCAATCACCTTTTTATTTTGCTAATGGTTATAGTAAATATTGGTATGAGAAAATATTATCAGAAAATGGATTTGAGGTTAAAGAGATATCATATAATGGAAATTTTTTTGAATATATGGCACAAGAATTAAGGCGTATTCCTGATATTAACAAGATATATCTTTCAAAAAAAGTCGGTATATTTACAAAAATACAAATTTATTTCTTACTTAGAAGATTATATAGATTATCTATCCAAGACAAAAAATCTCATGAATTACTATGTTTTGGTTTAGAAGTAGTGGCTGTAAAAAAATAATGAAAGATTATATAAAAAAAACAAAGATATTTACTATATATAAAAAAATAAGAGCACAATATTATTATTATAAGTATAGTATATTAGGTTCTAGATTAATATTTAATATATCCTATCATTATTATCTTTTAATAAATTCTTTTGAAAATAATCTCTTTTATAATTATAAGAAAAATATTCTACATAAAATTAATTTAAATAATATTAAAAGTGTTATAATTGTTTATTCTAAAATGCATTTTGATCCTAAAAATGATCATTCTGAACAACCGTTTTATTATACAGGTACTGCTAGTGTCACTCGACAAATATGGAATTTGTTTGAAGGCAAAGAACGTTTTTATATTGATATCAAGACTAGAAAGTTAGATAATATTCCTAAGGTTGATATTATTATCGGGCTTATGTCTCCACATTTTAGGATTTGTGCAAAGGCAAATCCAGGAGCAAAGAAAATATTATTACTTGTAAATTGTCATCCATTATATAGAGCAAAAGTCCTTCTAGAGGAATCAAAGAGTCTGCATAGGCATTTACCAGGAACAGAATGGGTATCACCTAAATTATTTTTTAGTACACGAAAATACGCTGATTCTATTGCTTTGACAGGAAATCAAGTCATAAAAGATACATATCTTGATTATGGAGTTAAAGAAATTCCTATTAGATTTTTAAATACCGGTATTAATACAGATAGGATTATACCGAATCCTGAACTTAGGCCAAAAGATAAAATTAGATTTATATACCCCGCTAGTCATAAAGCTATTCGTAAGGGACTCTTTAGAATGTTAGATGCCTGGAAAAAACTTAATCTATTAGTTCCAAAGGAAAGTATAGAATTATATCTAGTTGGTGGAGATGAACCATCTTTTATTGATGAAATTAATTTTTTTACTAAGGAATATCCAAATGTCTTTAACTTTCCTTGGGTTTCAAATGATGTTCAATTGAAATATTTTCAATCAAGTCATGTAGTAGTTGCACCAGCAATTGAAGAGGGTCAGGTTACTACTGTACTTGAAGTAATGGCTTGTGGGGCTGTTCCAATTATTACACCACAATGTGGTATTAATCTAGCTCACGGTATTGAAGGATTTATAATTAATGATTATAAAAACACAGACGAAATTGCTAATTATATGAAAAGATTGGTGAATAATAAGACTATACTTGCTAGTATGTCGATTCAAGCTATTATCAATATAAAAAGGAACAATAACTGGGAAGATTTTAGAAAGAATTTAACTAAGATCATTGAGGAATAATATATAATTTAATTAATTTTTCAATGTAAGAATTTTATGAAAATAAGAATTTTGGGATTCACTTAATTCTTTAGGAGATCCTGTTTCTATAAGATGTCCATTTTTTAATACTATCAATTTATCTGAATTTTTTACCGTGCTTGGTTTATGAGCAATAATGATAACAGTTACCTTACCTCTCAATTCCTCTATATATTTTTGGATTAATGATTCTGACTCATTATCTAAAGCACTTGTAGCTTCATCTAAAATTATTATTTCTGGCTTTCTTGCAAGTACTCGTGCTAATGCAATACGCTGTCTTTGTCCTCCAGATATTTCCATTCCACGTTCACCTACTTGTGTTTTAAAGCCCAGAGTTTGAGTTGATATGAAGCTATGTATATTAGCCATCTTAGATGCATTTATCATATCTGTATCAGAAATATTTGAATTATATAGCTTAATATTATTTTCAATACTATCATTGATTAAAAATATATCTTGTGATACATAGCCTATATGATTTCTCCATACATCTCTTCTTATTGTTTTAATATCGGTTTTACCTAGAAGGATCTGACCATCTGAAGGATTAATAAGCTGAAGTAATAAATCAACAAGAGTAGTTTTCCCAGCTCCGGATGGGCCAATAATACCAATAATAGTTCCATGCGGAATATCAAAATTTATATTTGAAAGAGTTTGATGTTCTCCTGAATAGCTAAATGATACATTTTTGAATGAAATATTATCTGTAAAATTTACATGTTCTATACCACTTTGTTTTTCTTGATTCTCAGTCGCATTTTTTTCATATTCAAAGGCCGTTTTAAGAAAAGGGTATAAAGCATTGATATTTTGTAGACGTCCTTGACCATCTTGTATATATGCAAATATTTTATTAATTGCATAGACAATCACTGCAAATGAGGCAAAGTTGAATGCAGTCATTTTATATGAGAAAGCAAATAGACCAATAATTAGAAGAACACTAAATGGTTGAGTAGCCACATAAGCCAAACTAGATAATACTGAAAGTCTCATATCTATACTTCTTAATTCTTCAAAATATGATTGACCACCTATAATAACAGCTTTTTCTAAATTCATGGCCTTAATAGTTTTTATACCCAACATACTTTCATTAATATGATTTGCAATTTTTTTTAATATATATGCAACCTGATGAGAAATAATACGCACTCTATATACAAGAGGTTTAAATATTAAGAAGAATATTCCACCCATTGCAATAGTTATCAATGTAACTTGTGGAGAGATATTAAATGCTATTACGCTATATATAGCAACATTAATCATTAGGATAATTGTACTACTGACATAGGAAAGTAAAGCACTATAAGTATTTATATCTGTCATTAATACTTTTTCTAAATAACCTATTTTTTGTTTTGATAGATATGACCAATTACTTTGCAATGTAAGCTCAAGTAGTTTATTACGAGTTTTCTTAATATAATCAGTTCTTATTCTATCAGTTATATAGTTTGTAAAAAAAGTCACTATTGATTTACCAATAAATAATAAAGCGATGATTATCAGTAAGTATTTCAACTCATATGGGATATGCATAAACCCAAAGATTTGTTCAGTGATTCGTGAAATTGTATCAGAGGTTTTATTTTGATCTTTTACAACAAATGAAAAAAGAGGAATTATACTATTTATACCAATACCCTCAAATAATCCACCAATAAAACTAATACCTATTAGAATCATTATTTTATAACGATAAAAACCGAAGGCCTTCCAAAACACCCTCAATGTAAATAATATACGATTTTCTTTAAAATTATCCATGATTATATTATCTTATTAAATCATTTATTGTCTTTTTAGTTGCAGTAGTTGAATCAAATTTTTCTTTCCAACCAATATCTTTAATTTTTGAGTTATCAATTCTAACTATTGGTACATCACCTGGCCATCCTATATTTCCTTTTGTATGCATAATCTTCACATTTTTAAGTTTCATAATTTGAATTACATATTTTGCAATTTCATTAACTGTTATAAAACTTTCAGAAGCAATATTAAAAGTATTGATTTTGCCCTTTCCTTTTTTTATAGCAAGAGAAACAGCATTTAAAACATCATATATATAAAGATATGATTTACTTTGTTCACCATTTCCTAGAATTGTTAGTTCAGATGAATCTTTTTTAAGTCTATTAATAAAATCAAGTATAACTCCATGAGTTGCTCTATCTCCAATAATATTTGCTGGACGGAAAATCCATACTTTCATATCAAAAAGATTTGAAAAAGCAGAAATAAGTGCTTCTGCTCCTAATTTTGAAGCGCCATACATTGACACTGGGAAAAGTGGCCCATAGTTTTCTGCTGTAAAAGTATTACCAACATCTCCGTATACACCACTACCAGAAAAGTAAATAAGATTTTTTATATTTTTTTCTCTCATTTCATTTAATAGATTAAATGTTGCAACGATTGTTTGATTGAAATCAAGAGAAGGATCTTTTATTCCTTTTGAAATATCTGGATTAGCTGCTAGATGTATAATTAAATCTGTATCTTTTGGTAATGCTTTTTCTAGATCTTTTATATTGAGTAAATCACCTTGTATTAGTTTTAGATTATCATTATTTAATAATTTCTTTAAAAAACTCTTTTTTCCAGAAGATAAATTATCAAAGACAATTACTTCTTTTTTTTCTTCTACTAAAGCATCAGTAATATGACTTCCAATAAATCCTGCACCACCTGTTATAAATATTTTTTTGTATTTTTTAGGTATAAACATAGGTCTATTATTATCATACTATTCACGCTATTGTCAAATTATCCAGAAAGTGTATTATACCATTTATGAGTAGAGATTCATTCAAAAATAAGTCTAAAATATCTCGTGATAGAGCTGTTATTATTACTCAGACTCCGATGAGAATTACTTTAGCTGGAGGGGGAACTGATGTTAACTGGTATAGCAATATAAGAGGTGGAGCATGGATAAGTGCTTCTATAAATCGTTACCTTATCGTTACACTCACAATGACTGAAGACCCTGATTTTATTGCCTATTCATATGGACAAGAAGCTTATCAAGGAAATTCTCACAAAGTAATACCTCCATATATAAGGGCTTGTCTAGAACATAGTGGTATAATAAAAGGCGTTAGTGTCTGTATCACCTCAGAGGTTTCAGGAAGATCAGGGCTTGGTGGTTCTGCTGCTCTTGAGGTAGGACTTCTGAATGCACTTTATTGTTTCAAGGGAGAATCTGTCTCTAAACTTCTATTAGCCAAGAAAGCTTTCAAAATTGAAAGCGTAAAATTGAAACGTGACTATATAGGTCCACAAGATCAATATATAGTTTCATTGGGTGGCATTAACTATTATGAAAGAGATGTAAAAGGTAATGTTTCTATAGAACCACTTCCTCTTTCACTTCATACTATTTCTGAACTAGAATCAAATCTTCTTTATTTTAGAACAGGAATTTATAGAGATGCTGGTGAGGCTCTCTCTGATCAGAAAGATAAAGCAAGTAAAAAACATATAAAAGCGTTAGATGATATAAAGGAATTAGGTCAAAAAGCAAAAAAGTATTTATTGGAGGGTGATGTTGATAGCTTCGGTGCGACTTTCCACGAGCATTGGAAAATAAAAAAGACATTATCAAGTAAGATTTCCAATCTGCAAATAGATAAATGGTATGATGAAGCTATGAAAATGGGAGCATTGGGTGGAAAGATTATGGGTGCTGGTGGTGGTGGTTGGTTTGTTTTTTACGTTAAGCATGATAAGCTTTCTTTTAGAAAGAAGATGAAGGAAATAGGACTCGAAGAGCGCAAGGTTAAATTTGATTTTGAAGGAAGTAAAGTATTAATTAACTTTTAAATAAATTTATTAAAATGAGAAATTACATTGATGATTATTTATCTATAGTTAGAAAGACAATTCTAAAGCTTGATCATAAGGAGGTAGAAAATACCATAAACTTTTTTGTAGATCTTAAGAAAAAAAGGGGAAGATTATTTCTATTAGGAGTTGGTGGTTCTGCTGCAAATTGTTCACACGCTGTCAATGATTTTCGTAAAATCTGTCATATAGAAACTTATGCACCTACAGATAATGTTTCTGAGCTAACAGCTAGAACAAATGATGATGGTTGGGATACTGTATTCAGTAAGTGGTTAGAAGTTAGCCATCTTTCTAAAAAGGATATGATCATGGTTTTTTCTGTAGGAGGTGGAAACATAGAGAAAAATATAAGTACTAATATTGTAAAAGCTCTAGATTTAGCAAAAAAAGTGGGGAGTTCTATTGTGGGTATTATTAGTCGTGATGGTGGATATACTAGAAAAGTGGCAACATCATCGATTTTAATTCCTATTTCTAAATCAGAGTTTATTACTCCAGTAGCAGAAAGCTTCCAGGCAATCATTTGGCATCTTATTGCTACACATCCTAAATTGAGAGATTAATTTTTTTAACTTTTTCTAGGCTTTCTTTTGTCCCAATATCTTGGATATATTCATATGATGGAAATACAGAAATTTTTTCTTTTTTAGATAGGAGTTTCGGAAATATATCTTTTGAGAAATCTACTTTTTTATTTTTTGGTATGTATTTAAAAATCTTTGGTTCAAAGATATAGAAAGCTCCATTTGACCAAGCAAAATCATATTTTAATTTTGTAGAATTATTTAATTCCTTAAATTTTGTAAGTATTCTATCTTTGTTAAATTTAATCGAACTTTTAAAATTTTCTCCTGTATGTTTATAAATGTTCAATGTAGCTAAACTATTGGATTTTCTATGAGACTTCATCATTTCTTTTATATTTAAATTCCTCAATATATCAGCATAGGTAACTATAAATGTATCAGATAACAATTTCTCGGCAGAAATTATGGCTCCTGCTGTACCCTTGGGTTTTCTTGGATTTTCATATATATAATCTATATTAACCCCAAATCGTGACCCGTCTTTAAAATAATTTATAATCGGTCCTGGAAGATAACAAAGAGCTATTATTATATCTTTGATTCCGTTTTTTTTAAAAAGATTAATAATATGTTCCAAAATTGGTTTTCCGGAAACTTCAATCATAGGTTTGGGAATTTTATTGGTTAAAGGTCTCAATCTTTCTCCTTTGCCACCAGCAATGATTATAGCTTTCATTTGAATAATTTTATTAGTATTGGAATAACTTCACTATGTGAATAAACTCTGAATTCTGGATTATAGCTTTTATTGATTGCAATTTTGTGTGGCAAATCGTTTGTATGAGAAAAAAGTATTGTTTTGCATCCGACTTTTTTACCAGCTTCCATATCTGTCGCATTATCACCGAGTATTACGCTTCTTTTAAGATCTAATTCCATTTCTTTTGCAGCTTGCAATAATAATCCAGATCTTGGTTTGCGACATTTACAATCAATTTTATACTTTTCTATTTTAGATTCTGGATGATGAAAACAGCGATATATTTTATCGATATATACTTTCTGTCGATTTAGTAAACCATGGATCTCTTTTTCTATATTCTCTAAAATTTCAAGATCTATTTTTCCTAGAGCAAATCCTGGTTGATTTGTAATCTCGATTATAGGAATATTTTCTTTATTTAACCAATCTATTACCTCAATAATTCCACTCACTAATTTTATTTGTTGTATATTCTGAGGTGAATCAAAAATACCTTCTTTTTGAAGGATCATATGATTGATAATTCCATCTCTATCTATAAACAAAGCCCTTTTTTTCATTTATTTCTATTATAACTGTACAATCACTTGCAATATAAATATATAAATTATACAATAGCACAACTATATGAAAAAGTCAGATTTTAACAGAAGTATTTTCCTAGATTCATCGAATATAAAGGAAATAGAAAAGTGGAATAATACAGGGATTATTGATGGTGTTACTACTAATCAGAGTATTATGCTGAAAGATGGATTAAAACTGAAAGAATTAAATATAACTATTAAAAAAATTAGCCAAATAATGAAAGGTAAGCCCGTCTCAATAGAGCTCACAGACAGTACTGCGACTATAGAACAGATGGTAGATGAAGCAAAAAAATACAGGAAAATTGCAGACAACATTGTAATAAAAGTTCCAATAATACCTTCAAGTATGAAAAGTCTGGAGATTATAAAAAAACTTGGGGATCTTAAAATACCTGTTAATGTAACAGCGATGATGACCTTCGAACAATTATTAATTGCTGCTCTTGCGATTAGAAACCATCCTTTTCCATCATTTATTAGTTTGTTCTGGGCTAGAAGTATTGAGGATCACCAGAAATATAGGACAAATAAGGAATTTATTAATGCACATGAAATACTGGGACCAGAATCAGACGTTAATTCATCTCCTATAAAGATTACTAATACAATTATAGAATTTATAAAAAATAGTGGATATAATAATCCTAAATTAATAATAGGTAGTATTCGTAATGTGTCTCAAATTGGTGAAGCTTTTGCTTCTGGAGCACATATTGTAACTGTCCAACCTAAAACTCTGGAATCAATGTTATATAGCGAACGCACCATAGAGACTAATGCTGATTTTGATAAAGCATGGCAAACTCTAAAAAAACAGTTATAGTTTATTATTATTTCTTATTTTTGTTACTTTTTTTTACCTGCATCTCTATCCACTCATAAGTCTTCTTCAAACCATCTTCTAATTTTGCATTTGATGCCCAGCCTAATTCCTTTTTTATAAGATTATTATCAGAATTTCTACCT
>Ga0208375_1003323_pt1 | contig 13856 bp, 10 predicted proteins | sample RifOxyD1_FD_184038 | JGI IMG/M metagenome (GOLD analysis project Ga0208375, IMG submission 184038) | Soil microbial communities from Rifle, Colorado - Rifle Oxygen_injection D1 (SPAdes) | ecosystem: Environmental > Terrestrial > Deep subsurface > Rock core/Sediment | place: Rifle, Colorado... | reverse complement strand
AAAATCCATGATTTTTTCCCGCGCCTCAATCTTCTGATACATTGGTCCAATGGTGCGTCCAGGATTTACTATCTTCATTTTTCTAAGCGCCCCCGGCCAATTCATTTCTTTGACAATAGCGCTGGAAACTGCAATGGTGCGATGTGATAAAAGAACGGTGATCCAATGCAAAAACTTTGTGATTAACTTTTGCCAGAGTGGTCTGTCTTCGTTAAAAGCCCAGCCGTGAGCAGTAAAAATTACGTTTGGGGCTCTTAATAAACGTCCAAGGAGCGTTCCGACACCACCGGCCTTGGAGCTGTTAACGTGAAAAACGTCGGGACGTTCCACTCGCAATATCTGCCATAGTTCGCGGGCGAAAAACCATTCTTTTTTTAGTGAAATATTGCGCCCGAGGGACTCAATATTTATGACCCTGATTCCAGCATTTTCCAGCATATCGGCCAGTATCCCATTACCACCCAAAGCCACCACCGGCTCAAATTTTTCCCGGTCAAGATTAGTAGCTAAGTCATAGACATAGCGTTGAGCGCCACCCCAATTTGACTTGGTGATAAGAAATAGGACTTTCTTTCGAGGTAGTAATGTCATAGTATTTGAGGATTAGTAAAGGGGTGGCTTGGCGCCGTCTTAACAGACGCTGTCCTTCTTACAGAAGCAGTGTAGGTTGCCGCTATTTTTTTCAAAAATAACTGGCAACCTTCTGAAACAGAATATTGATTCTGTTTCAGCCTTGTCGCCATTTCTTTTCGTACCTCAAGAAATAGCAGGCAAGGTCTTGCGAAAGCGTCCCACGCTTTCTCACCCCAATTGGACTTAGTTATCAAAAACAAAACTTTCTTTTTGGTATTTTTCTCCATGAATAACCCTTAGCATAGCGTACTTTTAGAGGCATAACCAGAAGACGGTTTACTGCTAATTAATATCATTTTAATCTTTTCTTTTTCAAATTGGTATTTATACCCCGCGCAGGCATGTCGCCCCCAATACTGGTGAATGAAGTCCGACTATCATACTTACGACAAGTATGATAGTCGGACTTCATTCACAAAATGGGCAAACCAGAACAATATGACGAACGGCGTGGATTGCTGTGTTGCGGTTTACAAAGACAGTGGCGGATGTTTTTGTAAGGAAAGGTAAAAAATGGTCCCTGATTAATTAGCATTGGATACTAAACCCTCCTTGCTATTTTGGGTACCTCGGGTAGGATATAAGGCAATCATCAAGCTATGGGCGAACGCACTCGAGAATTATTTATTTTGATCAGTGGGGATGTCACCATTTTTATGGTTTCTTTGTGGTTAACCTTGTTACTTAGGTATCTCACTTGGCCTAGCTGGTCACTACTTGAAGCACACTTTTGGCCCTTTTTACTCTTGGCTTTTTTCTGGTTATTTATTTTCTATATTGGTGGGCTTTATGATAAACAGACAGTTTTTTTAAAGACTTTTTTATTCAGTCGTATCTTAAACATTCAAGTAGCCAATGTCTTATTAGCTTCTTTAATATTTACGATTGTGCCTTTTGGTATTACCCCAAAAACCAATTTAGTAATTTACTTGGCCGTTTCCGTAGTTTTAGTTTCCATTTGGCGTTTGTATTTATTTAATTTTCTTTCGCCAAAGACCAATCATCGAGCCATTCTTTTGGCTGATGGCGATGAAGCAGTAGAACTGGCTGATGAAGTAAATAATAATGATCGTTATAATTACCAGTTCATTAGATTGATAGATAGTAAAATAGCCAAAAATACTCCAGACTTCAAAGATAAGTTATTAGCTTTGATTGAAAAAGAAAATATTCAAATTATTGTGGCTGACCCACATAGTGGCTATTTAGAAAAAGTCCTACCTTCGCTTTTTGACCTAGCTTTTCTTGATTTTAGGTTCACCTTTCTCAATTTTTATCAGGTTTACGAGAACACCTTTGACCGCGTTCCGCTTTCGGCCTTGCGTTATGATTGGTTTTTGACTCATGTTTCGCAATCGAAAAGTTTGATCTATGATTTTTCCAAAAGAACAATTGATATTATCGGTAGTTTGATTCTAGGCATTATTTTTATGTTCATGTTGCCCTTTATTTATTTAGCTATACGAATCGAAGGGAAAGGAGATTTGTTTATTTCTCAGGACAGGATTGGTCAATACAATAAACCAGTCAAAGTTTATAAAATTAGAACCATGACGCAAAACTTGTCTGCTAGTGCCACCTGGACGGACGAGGATGCAAAAAAGGGTAATGTGGTTACAAAAGTCGGCGCAATTTTACGTAAATTAAGTATTGACGAAATACCGCAAATATACACAATTATCAAAGGCGACATGTCATTGATTGGACCGCGCAATGACATTGTGGGATTAGGCAATCGATTGGCCGATGAGCTACCATATTACAAAATTCGTAACTTTGTTAAGCCGGGGGTGACCGGTTGGGCACAAACTAATCAACATTACATTGGTGACAATATCAGCCCGCAATCAATTGAAGAGTCCAGAATTCGCCTCGCTTATGATTTATATTATGTCAAGAATCGTTCGCTTTGGCTTGATGTGGCGATTGCTCTGCGCACTATCAAAACCCTCCTTTCTCGTTTTGGGGTAACTATTAAGTGGCCGAAGTAGTTTGATATTATTAACATAGACAAATACATTCATTATGAAACAAACCATTTTTATTATCGGCGGGGCGGGGTATGTGGGTGAAATGCTGTGTGAGCAACTTAGTAAACGAGATGATGTTGAGCGTATCATAGCTTTGGATAAGGAACCACAATCAGATTATTCCCAGGCCATTCCAAAGGTTGTTTACATTCAGCACAATATGGCTGATGATGGCTGGCAAGAACAAGTAGCATCCTATAACCCAACTACCGTGATTCATACCGCTTGGCAAATCCGGTCCATGTATGGTCAAAGTGATGAGCAGTGGCGGTGGAATGTTGCTGGGTCTGACAAGGTTTTTCATTTTGCTTTCAATATTCCTTCAGTCACCAAACTAATTTATTTTTCAACTGCCTCTTCTTATGCTGCCAAATCAGACAATACTATTGAACACCGCTTTACTGAAGCCGAGGGATTTCGTGATGATGAATACATCTATGCTAAAGAGAAAAAAGTCACTGAAGATCGGTTGTATGAAATGTACAACAAGGTAGTAGAATCTGGTGCTGTAACTCCACAAATATTTATCGTTAGACCAGCGGCCATTACTGGTCCGCGTGGTCGTTATATGCGGATTCGTTTTGGTCTACAATCAGCTCTTTCTGGAAATCTCAAAGGCGGATTTATCAATAAAGTTATTACTACTCTGACTTCGTTTGTGCCGGCGACCACCGGTTGGGTGCGACAATTTATTCATGAGGATGATGTAACCGACATAGTATCGCTTTTCACCTTTGAATCATTTAGTCAGCCGTACCAAGTTTTTAATATTACTCCAGAAGGTGAGCCGGTCCTAGCATCAGATATGGCCAGGGCGGTAGGGAAGAAGATATTGCCAATTAAGCCATGGATGGCACGTTTGGCCTTCTTCTTTTTCTGGCATGCCACACGAGGCAAGGTGCCAACCTGTCCAGGGAGTTGGCGCTTTTATTCTTATCCAATAGTGATGAGTGGTGCCAAGTTGGCGACCGTCTATCAGTGTAAATACAGTAGTAAAGATGCTTTTCAATACACCGATGGCCGTTATGAAGATTGGGTGCCGGAAGATAAAAGACGGAAGAGACCGCAATAAAAAAATAAAAATAACGACCGGCACCATAGGTGCTGGTCGTTATTTTTTGCTATACTACCCATCATGATTATTGATGGTAGAAAAATTGCGACCGAGATTATGGCTGACGTGGCGGTACTGGTGACAGAGCTACCAGCACCGCCACGGCTCACAGTTTTTACCTGTGCGCCGAATTTTGAAACCAAAAAATTTCTTACTCTCAAACAAAAGCGTGCCACTGAAGTTGGAATTTTAGTAACAGTAGTTGAATTTCCACCAGCAGTTGAATTATCCGAGATACAATCAGCCATCGTGTCTGCCCACGCCACTTCCGATGGCATTATTGTTCAGTTGCCATTTCCTCCTCAAATACCAATTCAGCATGTCCTAGATAAAATATCACCAACTCATGATGTTGATGCTTTGTTCTATGCTGGTATTGGCGAAGAAATATTACCACCGGTTGTGGGGGCAATAGATGCTATTGCCCAAAGACACCAAATTGTTTTTACTGATAAACTGGTAGTGGTGGTGGGATACGGCCGTCTAGTCGGAGCCCCGGCAAAGTTATATGCAGAGTCCAAAGGAGCAAACGTCAAAGTAATTCAAAGGGATACCACTGATGCCAATGACATTATCAAGAGCGCAGACATTTTAATTTTAGGGGCTGGCGTGCCGGGGTTAATAACTCCCAACATGGTGAAGGACGGAGTGGTGGTTTTCGATGCCGGTACTTCAGAAGAAGGTGGTATGCTGGTGGGGGATGCGGCGCCCGACGTGGCGTCAAAAGCTGCGCTTTTGACGCCCGTCCCCGGTGGTATCGGCCCCGTCACTATCGCAGTTTTGTTGCGTAATTTAATCCTTTTAATAAAAAAGTCATAGAAAAACTTCTCGGTTTATGCTATAACAAATCGCATTAGATAATTCATAATATATGGACAAAAATTCAGTTCAGCCGACCTCACCCAAAGTGGATGCTTTCCTTCGTCTATTTCGAGCGTTGGCGATTCTAGTTGCTGTATCGGGGTTAGCTTTTCTAGTTTATCAAAACGCCACTTCCAGTGATGCTAAACATCCTTTCAAGTTAGGTCTCGATTTGGCTGGCGGTAGTCATTTGGTTTATGAAGCAGATGTGTCAACCATTAATCCAATTGAGGTGCCGGCTTTGATGGAGGTTTTACGTACTGTGATTGAAAGTCGCATAAATATCTTTGGCGTTTCTGAACCAATAGTTCAGGTAGAAAAAAGTAGTTTTGTTTCCAGTGAGCCACACCAGCGTCTAGTGGTTGAATTGCCAGGTGTAACTGATGTCGGAGAAGCAGTGGCTGAAATCGGACGAACCCCGTTGTTGGAATTTAAATTAATTGATGAAAGTGCTTTAGCCAACATACAGGCAATTGATATGATAAACAGCTCCATTGCTAGTGGATCAGTCAATATCATTTCGCAAGTAGAAGCCAATAAAGACCCCTATATTGTTACGGGCTTAACTGGTCGTTATCTAAAGAGTGCCACTTTGGAATTTACCTCTGGAGGAGGTGGGTCGCTTGCTAATGAACCGATTGTCTCAATTCAGTTTACTGATGAAGGCGGTCAGTTATTTCAGAAGATAACCAGTGAAAATATAGGTGCCCGTCTAGCTATTTTCCTAGATGGGGAAATTGTTTCTTCGCCACGGATTAATGAAGCCATTAGTGGTGGTCAAGCCATTATTTCTGGTAATTTCAATCCCGAAACTGCCAAGGAGCTGGCACAAAATCTTAACTTTGGTGCCTTACCAGTACCAATCACACTTGCTAGTACCCAAACCGTTGGCGCCTCACTTGGCTTTGATGTCCTGCAAAAAGGGATGGTGGCCGGAGTTGTCGGTCTCTTGACAGTGATTGGCTTTATGATTTTATGGTATCGCTTACTCGGTATTGTGGCTGGATTGGCTCTTATTATGTATGTGGTTATTATGCTCGGATTATTCCAATTTATCCCAGTGACTTTGACAGCAGCTGGTTTAGCCGGGTTCATTCTCTCACTCGGTATTGCTGTCGACGCCAACGTCTTGGTATTTGAACGCATGAAAGAAGAGTACCGTAATGGTAAAGGTAGTCATGAAGCCGCCAAGATTGGCTTCGCCCGGGCTTGGTTTGCTATTCGTGATGGCAATGCTACCAGTATCCTTTCCGCCATTATTCTATTTTGGTTTGGGACTTCAATGGTTAAAGGATTTGCTTTAGTGTTTGGTATTGGTACTTTGGTCTCAATGTTCACCGCCCTCACTCTCACCCGTACTCTCTTGATGACGTTGCCAGACACCAAATGCGTAACCGGAGGTTTGAAGTCATGGTTATTCGGTTCAGGGCTATCCATTAAATAATTTCGTATGTTTTCAATTATCTATAAAAATATTTTCCTAGTCATTGCTGTTACCATCATCCTCGGCTCAATTATCATCGTGGCCACGGTGGGACTAAAGTATGGAATTGATTTTACCGGCGGATCATTAATGGAGGTTTCCTATGACTCGGCTCCTACCAAGGAAGCTGTTTCTGCCGAGGTAGACACTATGCAGTTGGGTGGATTTTCAGTTCGCGAATCAGGAATTGACGAATCGTCCCGATCTGGTTATTTGATTCGTACCCGTGACTTATCTGATAATGAACGTTCCACCCTAGAAGGAGTGGTGTTAGGTGTAGGGGAAGGAGGAAAAATCGAACGTTTCACCTCAGTCGGTCCGGTTATTGGTAGTGAACTAAAAAGCAAAGCTATTTGGGCCATAACTGCGGTTTCTCTCATTATCATTCTCTATGTTGCTTATGTTTTTGCTGGTGTGGGAAAACCAGTTAGTTCTTGGGTTTATGGCGGTATTACTATTTTTGTTCTCTTTCACGACATCTTGGTACCAACAGCGGTGATGAGTTTGCTTGGTCTATTTCGGGGAGCGGAGGTGGATGTTCTCTTTGTGATGGCTATACTTGCGGTACTTGGTTATTCAGTAAATGACACCATTGTGATTTTTGACCGCGTCCGAGAAAATCTCAAGGCCAACCGCACTGAGCGAACGATTAAGAAGACTGCGGCGGGAGGGGTAGTGCATGAAGAAATTGAATACACTCTAACCAAACCATTTTCCGAGATTGTCGGTAGTGCGGTATCTGACTCATTGGCTCGTTCTATCAACACTTCCTTCACCACGCTAATAGCTTTAACCGCTCTTTTCTTCTTGGGTGGATCACTGACTCAAAATTTTGCACTGGTATTGATTGTGGGAGTTATAGCAGGTACCTATTCATCAATTTGTATTGCCAGTCCGCTTCTGGTCGCTTATGCTGACTACATAGAAAAGAAAGCTATTAATTCAACCAAAAAATAGTTTCCTATGATAATTGGTATCACCGGCTCTTTTGGTGCAGGTAAAGGTGCGGTGGTGGATTTTTTAACCAAGACAAAAAATTTCCAACATTATTCAGCTAGCGGATTTATTACTGAAGAAATAGAACGGCGAAAAATGGATGTCAATCGCGACAATATGATTGTGGTGGCTAATAAACTGAGAAATTCCTTTGGGCCGAGTCATATTATAGATTCTCTCTACAATAGAGCAAAAGAGAAAGGTGGGGATGTAGTAATTGAAAGTTTGCGGGCCGTAGCTGAAGTTAGAAGAATAAAAGAGTTAGGTGGGGTAGTGTTAGGGATAGACGCAGAACCAGAAATTCGTTTTCAGCGTTCTATGTTGCGAAATAGTGCTAAGGATGATGTTAGTTATGAGAAGTGGCTATCTCAAGAAAAAACCGAATCAAACCAAAATGACCTCTCCAAGCAAAATATTTTCGGAGCTTTAGAAGAATCAGATCACATCATAACCAATAACAGCACCATCAAGGAACTCCACACCAAAGTCAACGAATTTTTAAAACAATATTCCCAATAGACATCAATGTCACTGTGAGCTACAGCGTACAACCCACTTCTTTTCGTCTTTGTCGTCTTCGCAAGTACCCGAAACAAACATAACGTTTTGTGGATGAAGTCCGACTATCATACTTGTGTTCAAGTATGATAGTCGGACTTCATCCACCAGTACATCCTCCATCATGCGAGCCACGTTAGAAACATAATTTCTAACGTGGCGGGCAACAGTGTGGCAATCCACTTAGGTCAAGAATGAATCTTTGTCCCAACAAATGGTTCATCGTGTAGATAATTAGCCAATTCTTCCAATTTTAGTCCATTGATTTGGGCCACCTCGATGCCTCCAGCTTCGGCAGCTTTGGCGGCGACGGGGTCAAAGGGGGAGGATAATCCTGGGGCCCACTCAGCGGGAATTAATTTTCGAAAATCAGCCCAGATAATATCCTCAATTTTAACAGCTTTGGGGTTAGTGCGGGGGTCGTCGGTGTAAACGTAATCAGTGTTTGATAAGTTAATGACTTTGACGGCGTGGATTCGTTCGGCAATTTGTATGGCGCGTAAATCGGTTGAACAACCAGGTCGATAGCCGGCCGCGATAATTACCTTTTCTTTTTTGGAGACATCCAAAATCTCATCCGGATTCTTAATCATGATGGGGTAGGCGATATCACGAAAAATGGTGCGAAGGAGGTGTCCATTTAATCTGGTGGCATGAATACCCATCCAGTCAAGGTCGTCACTTTCAAGGTTAGTGACCGTCGCTGCCGCTTCCTGATAGCGTCTAGCTGTCTTGCCACCCCCAGCAATAATAATAAAATGACGACCATTGGTGGTCGCCTCAGTATGGATTAAGTCTTTTAAATTGGAGAGGAATTTAGTATCAATCTGGTCCGGCACAATAAGCGATCCTCCCACTGACATAACAATAGTTTCAGCATGTGACATAGCTTCCATAGTGTACAACATCGCTGGCTAAGGGTACAGAAAAAAGGCGTGGATTGCGATAGCTTATTTAAGCGCTATATTCAAGAATATGACGCAACACCCGCTATCTTTAATAATAATTTTTCCTTTTTCTGGGTTTTTTTGTGCCTTTTTATACTAAATATCCGTGTTTATTTCAAACAATTTTGTCAAAAAAGCACCCAAACCAACCGACTGAATATAGGCAAGTTTTGTTAGAGGATTAATCCTCAAATAAAACTTGCACTTTTTTTTAGAATCTGTATAATGCTCGCACTGTTCATCAGGGGTAAAAAAAGCGGACGAAAGTCCGTTTTCGTGTGCGGAGTAATCCCTTTTTACTAATGAAGGGAATAGTGGTATTTGACAAGCTTGCTGGCAGAATCGTGCGACAAAAAGTGTGAACAAATTATTTGTTCCTACCTTTTGTCGCCTGATAATTGTGAGCAAGAATTGCATTGAGAAACATGTAATTTCATAGACTAAACATAATGGCAAAATTATGTTTTTGTACGTATATTGTTTTTTACATTTTTTTCAAAAATGTTTGAAACGGTATGCATCACAGCACAAAATTATAAGGCAACTGAAATGTTTTCGGACTTTCTTTTGTCTTATCCTTAGGTAAAAAAATAGTTTGTTGAGCGCGGGAAATAGTACAGTACCGCACATGCTCACAAACGCAGATCACTTGAAAATTTATTTTCAAGTACTCTGTCTTTAATTAGAGTTTGATCCTAGCTCAGGATGAATGCTGGCGGCGTGGATGAGGCATGCAAGTCGAATGAGTTTAAGCTCATGGCAGACGAGGTAGGAACACGTAGGTACGTACCCCAAAGTCAGGGATAATCCGTCGAAAGGCGGAACAATACTTGATGGTCCCAGCACTTTATTTAGATTATAATAATATAGATATGTTCTATGTATATGTAATCAAAAGTAAGAGAACTGAAGAATTGTATTATGGTTTTTCTTCAGATTTAAAAGCTCGTATAGATAGTCATAACCAAGGCAAAAACATCGCTATAAAAAGCAGTGTACCTTGGGAATTGATTTATTATGAAGCTTTTAAATCTACAAAAGATGCACACAAAAGAGAGTTACAATTGAAAAAATATGGTAACGCTCGAACACATCTGAAAAATCGAATACAAAATAGTCTTTTGTAATCTAAATAAAGTGCTGGGTAAAGATTTATCGCTTTGGGAACGGCCTGCGGGCTATCAGCTTGTTGGTAAGGTAACGGCTTACCAAGGCTACGACGGCTAGGGGAGGTGAGAGCCTGACCCCCACCGATGGAACTGCGACACGGTCCATACTCCTACGGGAGGCTGCAGTCGAGAATCTTCCGCAATGGACGAAAGTCTGACGGAGCGACGCCGCGTGGTGGATGAAGTCCTTAGGGACGTAAACACCTTTTATGGAGGAGAAAGTTTATTGATGTTACTCCATGAATAAGGGGCTCCCAACTCTGTAGAATGAACGGTTGGGAACATTGAGATTGAGCATCTCAACAAATTCTGTATTACATTGGTGCAGCACGGGCGAGTAATTACCCGTGAGAAAACTTGGCTATATGCTGGAAATCTTGTGTGGTCTGCGCCCAGTACTTATTTTTGCGAAAGTAAAAATAAGTACTGGGTCCCACAAGACAATCAGCAGGGAAGTCGCCCAGCACTTATTTATTCTCTTTAGAATAAATAAGTGCTGGGTTGACCCCTCAGAGACTACACGCCGAGCGCCAGCACTTAATTAAGTGCTGGATGATGATATAGTCCGATTCCTATCGCGAGGTAGGTGATCTTCATTAAATTTATGTTAGAAGATCTATAAAACACATTGGCCAGCAGGAGCGGTAATACAGAGGCCCCAAGCATTATCCGGATTTACTGGGCGTAAAGGGTGCGTAGGCGGTGTGATTAGTCAGGTGTTAAATCCTGGGGCTTAACCCCAGAATCGCATTTGAAACGGTCACACTAGAAGAAGTCAGAGGCAAGCAGAACTCACGGTGTAGGGGTGAAATCCGTTGATATCGTGGGGAATACCAAATGCGAAGGCAGCTTGCTGGGACTCTCTTGACGCTGAGGCACGAAAGCGTGGGTAGCGAAGCGGATTAGATACCCGCGTAGTCCACGCCCTAAACGTTGTCTGTTGGTTTTAAGGAGTATCGACCCTCTTTGAGACGAAGCTAACGCGTTAAACAGACCGCCTGGGTAGTACGATCGCAAGATTAAAACTCAAAGGAATAGACGGGGGCTCGCACAAGCGGTGGATCATGTGGCTTAATTCGTAGCTAAGCGAAGAACCTTACCAAGGCTAGAAATCTTACTGCACGCCTAGGGAAACCTAGGAATCCTTCGAGGGTGTAAGACAGGTGATGCATGGCCGTCGTCAGTTCGTGGCTTGAGCTGTTCCCTTAAGTGGGGAAACGAACGCAACCCTCGTTGCCTGTTATAAGTGTCAGGCGAGACTGCTCCCTCACGGGAGAGGAAGGTGAGGATGACGCCAGGTCAGCATGTCCCTTGATGCCTTGGGCTGCACACGTGATACAATGGGTGGTACAACGGGACGCAATACGGTAACGTGGAGCAAATCCTTATAAAACCATCCTCAGTTCGGATTGAGGTCTGCAACTCGACCTCATGAAGTTGGAATCGCTAGTAATCGTGAATCAGCAACGTCACGGTGAATACGTTCCCGAGCCTTGTACTCACAAATAACTGTGCCCGGCAGCTTTACAAATGCCAAATCGTTAAAATCGATTCCTCTCTATAGCACTACCGTGTTATAGAGAGCGTAGTGAACGGACAGGACGCGTCCCGTGAGGGAGCGTCTGAAGGGTCTAAGTAGCGAACAACAGCCTTCCGTGTAGAAATACACGATAACCAAAACAACGTATATGACTCACTCTGGTGGGTTTTGAGGAAATATACATTAAAGTCGTAGTAGGATGTTTGGAAAGGTTAGTAAAGTGACCCGGGGAGATCTCATAACTTGAATAGGTATTGACAGAATGTCATGAGAAGTCAGCTGAGTCGTAGTACCGAGCACCTTCTGTTTATTTTGGTAGATTATACTATAATAAGTAGATGAGAAGGTGCTCGGGAAGGACAAAACCTTTTTACACAGCTCCGTTACGGAGATGTGTAAATTGGACTCGCGTAGTACGGGAAATCCGTTTGCTACGTGGGAACGCAAACATATAACCTTATGGATTGCAATCCGCCCGTCAAGTCAGGGGAGTCGGGAGTGCCCGAAATACCACCTCGCGTGGTCTTACGGTAAGCTCGATAACAAGGACTAAGTCGTAACAAGGCACGGCTAGCGGAAGCTGGTCGTGGATTAATTCCAATTGGACACGTCGTTGTGAAGTGGTAACACTTTCACAAATAACGGCTAATTGGTCGATATTGTGTGTATCAATTGAGCACACAATGAGTAGACGATACAGACACTCTGAAGTGGTATCGGACTTTTAGGAAAGACTAAATCCAAAGGATAAGACAAAAGAGAGTGAAAAAGTGCTGGTAGCACTTTTGCAAGACTCATTGAGTTAGTTTGTGAGTGAAGCGAAACAAAATAGCCAATGAGTGGACAGCTTCTGTAAGAAGAGAAGTGACTTAATGTTGTGTAAAATAATGAGCGTAGCGATTATATTTTTCATACATAGAATTTTTTATCCCTAATAAAAATTCTTGCACTTCGCAAGACCTTGCCTGCTATCTTTCGAGTGAAGCGAGAAAGTAGCGACAAGGTGTACAGCCGCTGTAAGCGGACCTATAGTGAGGTTGTAACGGTTCTGTCATTGCGAGCGGAGCGTGGCAATCCATGTAGTCATACAACATAGTGCTAGTCTATAAAATTTCAATATCTATTTTGAAAACAGCCGTAAATTTCTTTCAGAAATTTACGGCTGTTTTCGTTACTCAACCAAATCTGTTTACTCAAAAAAATCAAACTCACCAGCAAAGATTTTTTCAGCATTAAGGTCATGAACAAATCTGTCATATAGGTTACCTTCAGTGTAATATTGCCTAAAGTTTTCTAGACGTGTATCAGGCGTAAGACTGTTGTCAAAAAGCTCACTAGCTAGCAACTCCGGAGTATTTCTGGAGTCCCAATCATATAAAGTATCTATGACGTCGTTCCTGGTTGAGTTCATTTGTAGTTTTAGTGTGTCTGGCATCGGTACAGCTAAATTTTGTACTGCAGTAGCTAATCCGGTATCATCTAATCTCAGTTGTTCATTATATGTACCAAGGACGGACAGATAGTCCGTCAGGGTTGATTCTGGTAAAACGCCTAATTTAACAAATCGATTAATGGCTTTAGCTGTTTCAACGGTGGACACACTGTTGTCGGGGGCTGAGGCAAAATCAGCCAGTAAATTGTCTTTTATAATATCAGTATTAGCACCAAAATCGATCTCCATTTCGTTGTTTACATATTGACTAACGGAGGTACGAATAGATTGCTCTAAAGTAGCTACGGGAGTAAAGTCTGGGGTATTAGGCGTTGGCGTTGTTCCTAACGATGGCGGTGGTGTCGTTGTCGGTGGGGTATCAGCTGAAGGTAATGTTGGTGGTGCATCAGTGACTGGAGGCGATATAAGTGTCGGTGAGGTATCAACAACTGAAGGTGGTAAAGATGATGGCGGTCTTGGAGGCGGTACAATAGATGTACAAGGGGCCAAATCTGAAGTGACATAGTCAGAGGTAGTGTCACTAGAACAGGGTTTATTATTAAACCCGATACCATTAATTAAAAAATTCACAATACCCCAAAATGTCAGAATAAATACGAAGGCGCCAATACTATATAGTGCCAAATAACGGGCATTTTTTTGTCCTTCAGGATCGTGGCTACCGATAATAAAGAATCGAACGACATTAACGACAAAAATCAAAAAAGCAATACCAAGAATAAAGGGAATCAAAATACTATTAATAAATCCACCAATCCCTGATAACAAACTCTGTAATGAACCAGTAGTGTCAGCTCCCAAAGAAATTTGTGGTAGCAGAAAAGTAATTAGTAACAGAATATAAAACATATCACTACATCATACCTTACCAAACTCACCACATTGTTATATATAGACAATTGACATAATGTCTATAATATACTATACTGTGAAACAGTGGTGTTCCCCACATTAACCCCAATAACCGAACACCTCACCTAATAATTTTGCACCACCACTCTGGTGGATTTTTTAATTTTAACACACGCCACTTTAAGTAGTTCCGCAGTCCAAGCTTCTGCTGGCGTATGAA
>Ga0208375_1003322_pt1 | contig 13860 bp, 15 predicted proteins | sample RifOxyD1_FD_184038 | JGI IMG/M metagenome (GOLD analysis project Ga0208375, IMG submission 184038) | Soil microbial communities from Rifle, Colorado - Rifle Oxygen_injection D1 (SPAdes) | ecosystem: Environmental > Terrestrial > Deep subsurface > Rock core/Sediment | place: Rifle, Colorado... | reverse complement strand
ACAAATACCATCGCCCACGGCTCGAATCCGATCCACAACGGGCCGACCCCAATAGCGGAATCCAATTTAGATCTGTCACCGATAGTTGGAGCGCAACGGGTTGTGGCGCTCGTCAAAATTGTCGGGACGACATCGCCGCGGAATAACATTTATATCAAGCCCGAAGGAGACGCCAATACTTACGCCTATGGCAACGGGAATACCGTAACTGGTGCAGCCTACCCATTTGGATGTTGCGGCGCATGGCCATACGGGTTTGCGCCCGGTTATGGAACGTATCAGATCGTTTTTACCAATGCCGCTGGCGTAGCGCGGTGGGGAGCGGTTGATGCAGCGAATTCCGTCGTTACCGTGCTCGGTTACGACGTCATAGCTGCAAACATCGGCCCAACCCTCACCGGCACCGCCCCGGTCGGCTTCGTCGCGTCGATTTCTCATATCGAATTCACAACCGAAGATATAGACGACGGCGTTGATCAAACGACTATTTCGCTCGTTTTAACTGACCCAGCGCCAAATATTTTAAATGCAATAATCGGGGGCGTTATTCAGCCTGGTTATTCTGGTTCGATAGTCGCTAATCTTTCGGGTGGGTTCGACATTTCAATTACCGTCGATGGTGGGATGACCGATGGTGTTTGGAGTGCCTACGCCTACTGCGAAGATTTTACTGGCGCTAGCGATGACGATACCTGGGGCTGGACGGCTAATGCTCCACCGGTTGTTACAGGAACAGCCCCGATTGGTACGTGCGTCTCAACGGCAGCAATAGAATTTACAACAACTGATTCGGACGATGGTGTCGATCCGGCGACTATTCATTTGATATTAACTGACCCGATGCTGGTTGCATCTAACGCAATTATCGCCGGGGTTATTCAACCAGGATATTCCGGTTCGATAGTCGCTAATCTTTTCGGCGGGTTTGACATTTCAATTACCGTCGATGCCGGAATGTCGTCGGGTGTTTGGCAGGCGGTAGCGGCGTGTCAAGATTTTGTCCCCGAGGGCGATTCGGATACTTGGGGTTGGACCGTCGATGACCCACCGACGCTGATCGGAACGCTTCCGATTCTCGGTTCGACGACTTACGAACACGCTATCGTCGCGTTTACCACTACAGATGATGTCGGCGTGGACCCGCTGACAATTTCTCTCGACCTGACCGCGCCAGATACTACGGTGTACCACGCGCTTGTCGCCGGTGTTTTCGATACGGGGTCGGGATGGAATGGAACTATCGTGGCCAACGCCGGCAACGGATATGACGTCACGTTGACATCACATCCATTATTTACTGACGGAACTTGGCAGGCCGACGCGGCTTGCGACGACACTATTGGCCAAAGTGCTACCGAATCCTGGCCGTTCACCGTTGTTGTAACGCCAGTTGGCGCACTTTACATTGGGAGCTGACCACAATGGCTACGACGACTTGGGATGACGTTTACGTAGCCGTACAGGCCAAATGCGAGACGGCGGAAAAACACTTTCAAATTAGAGTACACGTCGAAGACACCGATAACTACGCAGTTCTCATTCTTTGGCCGAATACCGAACCGCATTTACCGGCGGGGACGTGGGAACTAAGACAAGTTGTCGCGGGAATTTCGGTCTTGCTTGCCAGTGGCGACCTCGAACAATTCGACCTCGGTGTTTACTATATGTGGAGAATACTTCACAAAGCCGAAGGCACCAATATCGTTTACCAGGCGTACCAAGACGAGAACTTGCTAACCTACCAAGTCACACCAAATGTTTGGGCAAATGCCGCCGGTTCTATTTCTCTTTCGATTGAAACCGGCGGAACGGTTTATGTTAATAAAGTCAAAGTCGCCGACTTTCCGATTCCGTATGATTTCATCGGTCCAAGTTGATACAATCAGAGTCAAAGTTGTGCAAGCCGTTGCACAACTTTAGGAGCGTGTTCAAATGGCCACTTCCGACGAATTTGTGGTTCTAGCACAGAAGCGATTTCTCTCACGAGACCGCCACGACGAAAACTTTTTTCAATACTTGTACGAAGACTGCAAAGACTTGTGGACTTCGATTTTCCCCGAACCTGGCGTTTTCACGTACCCGGTGACGATTACTCCGAACGCCGGCTCGTTCGATTTGTCGTCGTTGCCACTCGGGGCGTACCTCGAAGGGCTCGACAATGGCGGCCATAAACTGATTCTCGATGGTGTGGCTCGTTGCACGGGTATTCCTTACGAGGACGACGGCGCGAGTTTCTATTGGATTGCGCTTCATTACGCCGAAATTCCGAGTGGCGTTTACGCTAACCCACGAACGGGGAAAGCAGAGTTCGACAAGACGAAAGAAGAAATCGGGCTCCGGGATTACCCGGATTTGGTAACTGACACCGGCTTTGGCACTATCGAATTTCGTATCGACTCGATTTGTCCCTCGGCGGCTCCTTCGGATTACAGTGGTCGTTCGGCTTGGGTATGGTTGAGGAATCCGCAATCGAGCGACGTTTCTATTGCGCTCGAACAATGCGTCATTGCCTGGGATGGTGTTCACAATACTATCACGACGGCCGCTGCCTTCGGGCAATCGACGATTTCGACGACAGTCAACGATTATTACGTTTGTCTCGATGGTTCATGTGTTTACAACATTGGCGGCGTCGTCGGTGTAAATCCGTACTCGGACGACTACCTTTTGTTGGGATACATCAACTCCACGGTCCCCGTTGCGGTCGATCAAGCGTTGCAGATCGACCTATCGGGCGGCGGCGGGCATACGCTTCAGAAGGCTTACGACGGATTAGGCGGGAGTGGTTCTGGAAGAACGGTTACGGTGGCAAATCAAGCAGTTTTTCTTTCGCAGGCCAACACGACAGTTTACGAAGCTGATATTTTTCAGTCGGTTCTTCGTAATTTCAAGGACGACGACATTGTACTTCCTGGCAATCCGCTAGTTGGTCCTTACGCTTCAACGGATGTCGAAAATTCCATTGACACGAAAATGCGGCTTCGGTCATTTACGTCGTACATTGATAGACGAAATCTCATGGATACGACTGGTGGCGATGCCCTCCGTGGAAGTGAGACCGTCGATCTTTTAGTTGGAACAAATACAATTTCTTTCACCCGCGGTGCTCCGTTGGATTTGACTGCGCCTGGAAGCAACGCGATCATTCTACCGAATAATATTCTCGAATTTTACGATTTTGTTGAAATTAACGGCTCGGCTAATAATCAAGATGGCGTTTACATTATCAATAGTGTCGCGTCGGCTTCGACTCTTGATGTTTATACGATGGATTTTGATACTCCGGTGTTCGTCGCGGAAGTCGGATTGACGGCGAGACTTTATCGTCCTTTGGTGTCCATTGGTAAAAACTACGGGCACATTCACATCGTTTCGGTTGAAGATTATATTAGCGATATTGGAGCCATGGCTTCCAGTATTCCGTTTATTGTTGATGTTACTTCGACTTTTGGCGCCGCTAGTTCTCTAGCACTCTTCCGGCGCGACCCACATACCGGAACTGATTACTTCAAAATTCGCGGAAATGGAGGCATTGAGTCGACGGCTACCGTCGAAGCCGACGATTCTATTACTTCTCATAACAACGTACTTACCGATAACGATCATGGCTACACCGTTGGTCATACCAAGACAATAACTGTTCGGTACGGACCCGATGATTTTCAACTCACGGCTGGTGCTCCAGCAGTCGCGCATACCACGCCGGGTGATCCTACGACGGCAATCGTTCTTTCGATGGCAGTTGGCGATTTAGTTGTTTGTGAATTGAAACTTCCACAAGGCGCTATATTCAATAAAGTTTCTATGCTTTGGAATCCAAATAAGGCTGGTTCGACAGTTCGTTTCTGGCAGGAGGCCCACACTTACGGAGGCGCGCCGGTTGTCGTCAATCCGGTAAATTTTGGTGCTGGCGCTATGGATTTAATTTCGGTAGGTGGAGGGTTACAGGATCTCAATGCAACTTACGGCGGAATTACCACAATTGATAACGATTCGTATCGCTATTACATTACAGTTCAACCAGACGGTGCTTCAGCCGGCGATTTGATTTATGAATTGAAACTTACGTTCGACGTTGATTATCTTCGAGCTATGGGAGCATAGCTGTGATATGCCCATCGGTAAGAACAAACGAACAGTGTGCATCGAATACAAGTTCGCTCCAGTAGATATTGATCACGCCGGCTGAAACAGTAGCCGTAAGATCTCCATCGACATCTCTAGGCCCCCATTCGCATCGGATAGCATCACTCCAATCGGTTCCGCCTGTTTCGCTATCTGGGTATCCATAGAACATAACAGCCGATACTGAAACGTCGTCGTTGTGTCCGACGAAAGTCAAAGTAAGATCTCCGTAGTAGGCTGGCAAATATCCATGAGTCACAACCGTCCACGATGTTTCGTTGCCATACGCGACGACCCCGCCACCTTCCAGTGGATGTAAAGGACTGCTCCCGAACGAATCTTCGGACGACCAGAAATACATATCTGCTCCTGGAGTATGATCGCCCCGGGGCTCAAGACAGCCGTCTGTAATAGCGCAAAGTACAATGAGTACGACTAGAACACCAAATGTATGAAACTTGGTCATGATCTTTTCCTTCCTGTATTTATTATACATATTACTGCAAACGTTTGTAGCTACAAGATTACTTCTACCACGAACTCTTCCCGGCTTGGTTCCCAACATTGTGACGCTTTGATTGAATCCACAAGCCGGTCTTCGTGGTGTCGTTCGAGTAACTCCGAGGCGTCTTTACAATTTCCAAAAAACTTCTCGACTTGTGCGACTCGAATATCGTGCGTCTCGTGGTAAGCCGCGAATGAGTCCACCATGATCTTCCCGCCGTCGTCGTTGTCGGCGACAACTATGACGTAAGGGAAGCGACTCAGGAATCTTATTTGTTCTTGATTTATCCTGTTCGTCCCAATAGCGTAGGCGTTCAAATAGCCAGTACGGTCAGCCGCCAAGGCATCGAACCACCCCTCGAAGACGAGGGCTGGCATTCGCGGGTAAACGTACTGCGAACCGAACAAGCCGGGTTTGCCACCTTTAGCCGTTGTTACCTTCAGCGTACAATTACTTTCAACTGAACGAGCGACGAAATTTCGGAATTCTTTCCCGAGGTATATTGGCGCTACGACTCGCCCATGTAGTTCCCCGGCTTCGACGAACCCAATCTCGAATCGTTGTGTTTGTTCCCACGTTATTCCGCGCCGTTCTAAATATCGAGAGAATTTCGCCGGCCATTCTTCTTTTCGCTTCGGGGCTTCGTAAAACGACGGAAGTCGAACGTCGCGTTTCTCGGAAACTTCGACGACAACTTCGACCGTCTCTCCCGTCGCGTATAATTCGACAAGTTTCGGGACTTCTTTCCAAGTACACCGAAGTCGATCTTTGATAATCGAAAAGTAATTCCCACTAGCTCCACAACCGAAACAATGCCAACGTCCGTAGTACGGACTCTTTGGCCGAACGTCGATATGAGCATCGGGATGGGAGGTGTTTTCTTCCTCGCCGTGTTTCTGACACGGAAACCAAAGGTCGCCCGGATTACGTTCCTTGAATGGTAATTTGAGTTTTTCTTTGAATAATCGGCGTATATCAACAACGGCTAGTGATTTGTTCGTTCGTTTGGAAAGTGACATCACACTTTTCCCCGGCCGAAATTCTTGCGAACCTTTGGAGTAACTTCATGGGGAACGCGCATATTCATGCGTTGTCCCCCAGAGATATTCACCGTAGGACCGTTCCAATCCATGGTCATACGCCAAGGCCATTGACCTCGGCGTTGTTTCCAGCATGTCACTTCAAGTACATTATCTTCGAGTTCCGGCTCGTGAATTGCCGGGCGGTACAACGTAAGAACCAAGTCGGGATTTTCGACCCAGGCTCCTGTACCTTTGAGCACGTCTCGCGTCGGTCGTTTGTCGTTTCGTTCTTCGAGTATTTTCAAGTTGATCTGGTGCAGCAAACAAATATGCGAGTTGACGCTTCCGCCGTCATCTTCGTTCATGCTTTGAATGCGGTTCAGGGCTTGCGTTACTTGGTCGGGAGTCGATGCCGGGATTTTCTTCAAAAACAAATCCCAATAAATTACGTCTCGCCCCCAACGCGAAAATTGGTCTTCGGCCCAATCGAGGACTCTCGCCGTCACGTCCCACGGCGAACCCCGCATAAAACGATTCGGTGGCGGCTTTAGAAAAAGTAGGTTCTCGGTCCCCAATAAATTGGCTACGAAATCGTCGATATTTTTTTGTTCCTCGTCGTTTATTCGGTTAGCGAATTTGAGAAATTTCGATAGCGGAATACCCAAGTGTGAAGCGCACATGGTATCAATGCTCGATTGGATGCCGCCTTCCCAAGCCAATATCCCGACCTTGATGTCATTCTCCATTGCCTGTTTCTTGGCAAGGTTGAGCATGAACGTCGTCTTGCCTGTCGAAGGCGTAGCGGCAATGACCGAAACTCGACGGTCGGCGAAACCTTCGTCGAGGTTCAAGTCCAAACTCTTGTAACCACTCGTCCGAAAATTCGGCTTGGCTATTCGCCTGGCACGATATGTCGCTTGCACTTTGGCAATTAGCGGTTTGTTTTTGACTATCGGGTCGTCGTCTCTGGTAACTGCCAAGGTACCGAGAATATCTTCGGCTAATTTTCTGGCCGTTTCTGGTTCTTCTTTGGTGTCTTTGAGAACATTGGTGAGTTTGGCGACGTTCCCGGAAAATAGCACGAGCCGAGTTTGATCCCACACCATACGCTTGAGGTGGTACTCGACGTTTTCTTTTTCGGCTAATTTGTAAAGTTTCTCCAGGTAGGAACGACCTTGCCATCCGGCTTTTGGTAAGATGGTCTCCAGTGTTCCCGGAGTATATTTCAATTTGCGCTCGGCCATGGTTTGCAGGCCAGCCCAAATTAGTTTGTGATCTTCGACGCCAAATTCGATGTCGGCTCGACCAATGAATTTGAGTAAAACTTCTTCGTATTTCAGGCACGTCCCGAGAACTATTTGTTCGTGAAGTGGGCTGTAACTCAGGACTGGCAAGCGAAACTCCGTTCAAAGTTGTGCAACGCCTTGCACAACTACAACGACTTCCATCGTTGATAATACGAATATCGTTGAGCCCAGGTATGACGATTCTGAAAAAACGTCTTATACGTCGGCCGACTATTCGGGAAAGTCTCTCCGGTTTTCATGGCTTTGGCCCATAGCGGCAACAACTCTTCGACGTACTCGACCAATTCTTCAGCCTTTGTTTTCAAATCGCGCATCATGCGTTGGATATATGAAGTTGCAATGGTCGCTATCCCGTTTTTATCGCCCGCCCACTCGGGATCTTCTTCGCCAAAAGTCTGCTTGTAAATTGCCAGGTAACAACCCAATACGATACCAGTACCGCACGAGACTTGTCCATTCCGGTTCCTCCAAGATTCGTATTGAGGAACATAGATGTCGAAGGTTCGTTTATGGACTATTTCTCGTTCGACCGGAACCCGTACTCTTCGTTGTTTTGTTCTGATTTTGTCTTCGCCGAGGGCCTGACCTAATATGATGTCGAACGAAGCCATTGGGCTGTAAGTTCGCTCTAATAAAGAACGTAACTCGTCATCGCTCAACGATTGTCGTAAATATTCGGCTTTTATTCGTCGCCGTTGATACGCCGGATTTCCCGTTCGATTTTCGCTGTCATTTCCTCCTCGAACGCCGCTCGAACGTATTTGGAAAATTCCTGTCGTGCAAGATTGAGATCGGCGTCCTTCGGAATTTCTGCTTGCATTCCTACTATAATCTCCACCGAGTTGTACTTGTACGCCGGGTCGATTGCTTCCAGAGTGAATCGACTTGTCAGTTGAATCGTAATTTGAGTCACTCGAAACATCGGAGTTATTCGCACTTCTTCCCTCACTACAGGTTTGGTTTGCCTGACTTTCATGTTCGACATTTCCTCTCGGTTTGGTTTGACGAACTCTCATGCGAAGATACCCTTCGAGTGGTCGAAAATTTCGATGTCATACTTAGCTCGCTTGAGCATGTTCAAATGATTAGGATAGCAGCGAATATCCCAGAAGTAATATAAGTATGCAATTTCTTTTCCGGGATAAGAACGACCAATTCGTCCCATCATTTGATTGAACAGTTGTTTATTTCCCGCGAGCGGCCCGAGAACGAAACATCGCTCAAGTGGCGGAATGTCATGCGCCGTACTCATTTTTTGAATCGTACCTACGGCGACTTGCATACTCTTGTTTCGCAAACCACTTTCGGCGATCTCGAACGTGCCTTCGTCTTGTTGACCACCGACCATTATTCCGCAATGATAACCTTGGGCGATCAAAAATGATTGCCACTTGGCAACATGGTCGCGCCGAAGCGACGTTATCAACGTCGAGTTGCCAGCTTTGAGGCACGGAAGAACGAAAGAGGCTATCAAGTTTTCTCGTTCTTGGTTATTAAACATTACTCGATAAAATTCGTGAGCATTCTTGAGCGCGGAAGGTAAATCAATCCAAGCTATACTTTCGTTTCCGACTTGCATGAAATAATTGAAATCCGTCGGTATAACTCGAACAATTACTGGACAGATTAGGTTACGTTCGAGCAATGATTTTTTATCAATCTCTTCTACGACCGAACCGAATGCGTCGTAAATCAGAGGTTCGTTTCCATCTTTTCGGCGTTCATCGGCCGAAATCCCGATGCGAAATCGCGCCGGGAATTTACCAATGACTTCCTGGAACGTTCTGGCGGCGAAGCGTTGAACTTCATCGCAGATAATCGAGCCGAAACAACCAACGTATTCGCCGGCACAATTTCGTAACGTTTGTTGCATTCCTACGGTGATATTGCGAACTTTCTTGTTGCCACCGCCGAGGACCCCTATCTCTGAACGGTTGATCTCGAATCGTTGGAAAATTCGGTCGATCCATTGCTTCATCAGCCCACTTCGAGGCGAACCTTCCCAAACCAGGATAAGTACCGGGCCGGCTATTTGAAGCAAATATTCTACCAATTTCAAAGCCGCTTCAGTTTTGCCCGATGCGGTTGGTGACCGAACCAAACAATTTTCGTGCTTCAACATGGCCGCGACAAGACGTTCTTGTTCCGGCCAAAGTGTTACGGAATTACTGTACGGTTTTCCTGGTCGCTCCTCGACTGGTTTCAAGCATAACCGATGGTCAATCCACCATGGGACACACCCGTATCGTTGGAAAATTTCTCGAAGTTGATTAGTGCCTCCGCGGGGTACAGCCAAGGTTGGAACATTATCGAATTCCGTCACACTGACATTTTCTTCGTAATTAGGTTGAAATTTATCATGCTCGTTGACGTAGAACCCCATTGCTTTATTTTTGGAGTAAGCAGGATTTTTGTGAGTAAATTCGCACTTGATGTCCGAGTGAAGTGTTGGATATTTTTCTACTCTTGGAATATAGAGTCTATCTCGGATAACTACCGGAATTTTCTGTGGATTGTCCATTGGTTTTATTATGACAGGACATCCTCGGAGCGGTTAGCGAGCCGACGAGCACCTTTCCATTCCGAGGATGTAGGAGAGGTTTCTAGTTTACTCGCCGGAACAAAGTTGTGCAAGCCGTTGCACAACTTTTAGAAGCCGAGAAGACCCATGAAAAAGACCGTACAATCTCGAAACTTGTTGAGTGTTCCCAAACTCGCCGGATCGCGTCGGAAATACTCGAAGATAAGCATCATCAAGTCATGAAAAAGTTGTTTATCGTGTTGGTTGTCTGGAAGACAATGAAAGAGGGCGCTCGTGTCAATAACTTCATCTTTGTAAACGACAGTTTCTTGAACTAGTCGATTCAAATCGAGTACAAGCATCTTTCCGCGAGCTGCACGACCGGGATTGACGAAGTGTTTATCGAATTCGAGAAGTAATTTACCGAATCGGTCACGGTCGTATTCAAACCGCTTGATTGCTTCTTCTCGGGACAACATTGCTCACCTTCGTTTCATGAGTTGTTGAAGTTGTTCGGAAATGGCACTGACTCCGCGGACTTGTTGGGCAATCAGCGGGTTTTTTTCGACGAGGAACATGAAATACACGGTGTCGATGATGGTGTCATAAAAATACTTTTGATCTGGGGGGACACTCATCATACGAATGACGTGCTTCCGGTATTCGTCCAGCGTAAGTCTTGGTTCGAGCCGTGGCTTGGCGTTCAGGTTGAGTAAATTTTCGGCGCCGTTATCGAGAAGCCATTGTTTGGTTCCGTCTTTGAGTTCCTCGAACAAACCGGCTTCCCAAAGAACGCCGAGTAAATCGGCGAGCACCTCATTGGAAATTTGATTCATTGGTCAACCTCATCGGTAATTGGCAAATTCCCGGCGCGATTTCGTATCGGGATTTCTACCAACGAAACGACAAACGACCAACGCGAGACGTACTCAATTGAAATGTTGAATCCGCCCGAAAGGTTGGCGTTTATCGAACCGGAATATCCTGGTTGAATAACCCCGGCGGTTATCACATTAGAACCACCTGTAACAAGTGAAATAGTCGTTTGATCGACACCGTCGTCTATATCTTCAGTCAAATTACAGAGTATCTCATTCGGAATTGGATTCATTGGTCAACCTCGTTACGAACTGGTTGGAGTCCCCGGGCGGATAGATTTTCCGGCGATATTATTAAGTACTATTTCAGTCCCGTTATTGAGAATCCATTGCCTTGTTCTAGGCTCTAATTTTTCATACGTGCCTGTTTCCCAGAGAACTGCGAGTAAATTACAAAGTATCTCATTCGGAATTGGATTCATTGGTCAACCTTTCGATAGCCTTTTTGATCGGCAATTCGACGAATAATTCTTCCGGGTTGCGTCGAATTTCTATTTGATCGTCGTGCGGCGAAAGAACAAAAAAACTTTCATCGAAGTGAAGTTCTTGTAATATTTGTTTGATCAAATGTAAAGTGCGCCAACCGGCGTAGTGTGATATTGTCGTGTGATTATTTATATTCATTTCGTACCGAATGTTTCGACTTTTTTGCTCAAGCGAACGTAAAAGATTGTCGGCTAAGCGTTCTGGATCGACCCAATTATCATTGGTTATTTCTTCGTGACTAGCCGTGATAAAGTTATTACCATATTGAACAGCATTGATAACTCTTGGAACAATAGCACCAAATGATTGCGTCGAAGCGTGAGGTGAAATAACCGGATATGAAAACCACGGGCTGATCGAAATATGCCCGGTATTTAGTCTGGTAATAAGAGTTTGTTTCCATTGATTATAATCACCTAAAAGTGAATCTATTTTTGGTGCTAAAGTAAGATCTACCCATCGGATACCAGGAGCGCGACTGAGTTTAGAAACGAGCGATTCTATTTTTGAAAGATCGTGGATCATTCGAGTAAATCCTGTTTCGTTATTTATTCCCGAAACATTAATAATACCTCCGAATTCTCCGAGAATTTTCGATAATCGAGATTCTTTCAGTGATTCTACTCTATCGCCGATGTAATGGAATCGGTCATATAGATTTTCTGGTGTTTGTGGATCGCAGAGAACGATGTCGTTGAACAACTCGTCGTATTTTCCAGTTTGTAAGGCTTCAACTAAGTGGGTTCCAATGCACCCACTTGATCCGATAATGAGAAGGTTTCTGCTCATCGTTTGTTACTCGCTGTCGGCGTGTAAAATTTTCATGGCGTCGGCGATACTTTCTGGTCGTCTCGGTTGTGCGAAAAACCATAGGCGAACACTGTCGTCTAATGTCTCCGGTTCGACCGAGAGATTTCGTTCCCGAAAATATTTCTCGACTCGACGCTTGAATCCATTGATGGCAATTTCACCATGATATTCAGTCATGGTACGTCCCATGAGCCAATCAATTTTCGTTCGGAGAAATTCCCGGAGAGTATCTTCGTTAACATCCGCTCGCCATTCGAGGTCGTTTACCAATTCCGAAATCTGGCTTTCCTCCGTGTTCGTCGTTTTGTTGGTAGACAATGTACCAATAAAATCTGATTGAGATAGAGGACCGATCTTCGCGCGATCAACTACTCCAAAATCGAATGTGGCTTCGCGTATATACTCCCAATCGAGGTTACCAAACACCGGATTAGCTTGACTCGTCACAACAGAAGCTGGAACGATCAATGCGCGATTGAGTGGAGTAATAGCGTTCAGTGCGCGAAGTAAAGCAATTAGTGTTACAAATTGCAAAACGTGACTTTGCTCGTAAAACAAATCGCCAATCAGTTGTTTCGGTAAATCGCCGGACGATGTGGTCCACTCTTCGTAACGAGTAAAATATTCCATCGGCGAATTGCCGTTGTAACCAAGTGATTGCAAATGAGGCAATGAAAAATTCGCTCGTTTGAAATCTTCCCTGTAAATGCCGTTTGGCCGATTTTCAGCTCGGATTCGTGGGCGAAGAAGCCCGTTATTTATGATATCAATGCCCCAGGTAATATCGCTCAAGTATCCCGCGTGAGGAACAGCATGTTCGAGTGACATGGGGGCGAAGATTGTGAACGGCACTTCTTCCGACAGTGGTCCGCCGGCTTTCATGGTGCCGTCGCGCTCAATGACAAAATGAGTACCGTAAACGCCCCGGGCGATGCAGCGAAGGGTATCTGCGACCGACCGGGTTTTGCTTTCGTGGATAACCGCGCCCGTTGGCAAGAAATCCCCCACAAAATCATAACGGTGGTGATTGTTCTTGACACTCAGTAACGATGGCACTCGGCGCCTGGTGTAATTCTTATAATTTTCCTGACATTCCACGAGGAATTCCCAAGCGATATCGGGATCAATTTCTTTTTGTTGCCACCAAATGTCACTCATTTTCGTGTTCCTCTGAGTTGTGCAATGCCTTGCACAACTTATTGATTCTGTCTTACAAGAATTATGCGTCAGGCCAGATGTCGCCATGAGCGATGAAAGTTTCAAACGCGATCAGATCTTCAGCCCGAATCGAAAATTCGTAAATTTCGCGTCGGGCCGAGCCGACGGGAATATGTTTGGTTGGCGTTCGTCGAAATTCTAGTTCTGAATCTTCAAGGACGTATTTTGTTTTCGTGGCGCCAATGATGTTTTTCTTACTGGTGGATTGTTGTATTGTTCCATCGCGCCCTTTATACGTTGTTTCAAGTAAAACCGAAAACCGAGGCCGCCAGATTTTTGGCGCGGCTAAATGGCCGTAAGTAACGTGACCATTGAGATAACATTCGCCCATATTGATCGCGTCGGCGGCATTTTCTAGTAAGGTGCCCTTTTTGATTTCGAGTCCATACAAAGTGTTGACTCGTTGAATCGACGCTGCTTTGGCATCGCTTTGTCGCATTCGTTTGTATGCCCAACTTTGCCACGTTCCGGGCATCAATTCGGCGACTGAACAACCAGCTACTTCCGCGAGACATTGCCAGCGTTCACGAGCGCGAATCAGTGTAATGAATGAACGAGCGCCCATTTGTCCGTGACGTTGGTCTTCGATTACCACGTCGGGCGATTCGGCATTTGGTTCGACTGGTAAAGAGGAAAACCAAGTTTCGGAATTGGTCAGTGCCGTTGCCGTATTGGTCAATGCCGTTGCCATCGGAAAAAATTTTGGCATGTACGGTTCCAAAATCTCACGGAGGCAATTTTGAACAATGAACGAATTGGATGGGAAACATAACCCATACATTTCGAGCATGTACTTCGCGGGGTCACCGACTGGTACAAATAACGCCAGGCCGGTGTATTTTCCAGGATCAATGGCGAGTAATGGCTTCATTATTTTTTGGCTTTCAACCAGTCTGGTGTTATTGGCTTATTGCCGGCATAACGCCCGCGACAAATTGGCCACCAATCGCAGAATTTTTCGGAACATTTCCATCCACTCGGGTCGCAA
>Ga0208375_1003321_pt1 | contig 13860 bp, 17 predicted proteins | sample RifOxyD1_FD_184038 | JGI IMG/M metagenome (GOLD analysis project Ga0208375, IMG submission 184038) | Soil microbial communities from Rifle, Colorado - Rifle Oxygen_injection D1 (SPAdes) | ecosystem: Environmental > Terrestrial > Deep subsurface > Rock core/Sediment | place: Rifle, Colorado... | reverse complement strand
CTCTTTTTTTCCCATCTATGATTCCAACTGCTTCAATCCTGCATTTACTTGCACCATGTTTTCCAGACTTGCTTATATCAATGCTTTTAACCGTACAAGCTGCACCATCTATTATTATATTTGTTCCAACTTTTGCTTCGGTAGCATTAATGAATTTAAAAACCATAGATAGAACAGAAAAAATACATTTATAAACGTTTTTACTTAGGAATAAATATAAGAATAAATAAAAATTATTAAAATTTTAAAAAAATGAAAAAATGAAAAAAGGAGATTTTGTTGAGATTGAGTTTACAGGAAAAACCGCAGAAGGAATTATCTTTGACACTAATGTAAAAGAAGATGCTAAAAAATTGAATATTGAGAATGTTAAGCCTTCGATTATCTCTCTGGGCAATAAAATGTTCTTAGAAGCCATTGACGAATTTTTATTGGATAAAGAAATTGGGGAAAATTATTCTATCTTCCTCACTCCAGATAAGGCTTTTGGAAAAAGAAGCCCGGAAATGATTCGGCTTATGCCCATCAAAATTTTTCATGGGCAAAAGGTGAATCCTCAAATAGGAATGGCTTTTAATTTCGATGGACAAATTGGAAAAGTGATATCTGTTTCTGGTGGGAGGGTTAGAGTTGATTTTAATAATCCTATTGCCGGGAAAGATGTTATTTATAACATTAAGATTTTAAGAAAAGTTGATGACATAAATGAAGAGGTAAAAGCAGTGATGGATTTTTTCTTTAAAAGAGAATTTCTTTTTGAGGTTAATGAAAAAGATAAAAAGATATTAATAAGTTTAAAACAAGAAGAGTTGCAACTAAAACCACTATTTGAGTTGCTTAAAGATAAGTTTAAAGAAATTTTGAAGTGTGATATTGAGGTTACTGACAAATCTAATTTGCCTAAAATTCCAGAAAAGTAATTCTTAAATAATCTTTAAATGCCTCCTAAAAAACGGTTAAAAATTCCGTTTATAAAAAATAACTAAAATTTTACATAAATACTTATAAATATTGTTTTTTCTAGTATATCATGGCTTATATCACAGAAAAGAGGAATGATTTTCCTGATGAGCTTTCTCCAGAATTGAGGGATATTGATCGTGAACTTGAAGAATTATTAAAGAAGCAATCTGCCAAAATAAAGGTTATTGGGGTTGGGGGTGGGGGCAATAACTCTTTGTCCAGGATGAGGGAAATTGGTATAAAAGGTGGAGAACTTATTGCCATAAATACTGATGCTCAAGACTTGTTGTATGCAAACGCAGATAAAAAAATTTTAATTGGTAGGGAACTTACTGCAGGATTGGGTGCTGGAAGTAATCCGAAAATTGGTGAGGAAGCTGCAAAAGAATCTGAATCTGAAATAAAAAAGAAAATTTTTGGAAGTGATATGATATTTATAACATGCGGGCTAGGGGGAGGAACAGGAACTGGTGCAGCTCCTGTAATTGCAAGTTTAGCTAAAAAGCAGGGGGCATTAACAATTGGCATTGTGACCCTCCCATTTACAATGGAAGGAAAAAAGAGAATCGAAAATGCTATGATGGGTTTAGAAAGAATGGAATCTGTTGTAGACACATTGATAGTCATCCCTAATGATAAACTTCTTGAATTGGCTCCAGAACTTCCATTGCACACGGCCTTTAAAATTGCAGACGAGATTTTAACAAATGCCGTTAAGGGCATAACAGAACTTGTTACAAAATCCGGATTAGTTAATTTAGATTTTGCAGACATAAAAGCGGTTATGGTTGATGGGGGGGTTTCTTTAATTGGTGTTGGTGAGAGTGATAGTCAAAATAGAGCAATAGAAGCAGTTGAAAAGGCAATTCAAAATCCTTTACTTGATGTGGATATCTCAAATGCAACGGGGGCATTAGTAAATATAATTGGAGGTCCAGATATGTCGCTTGATGAGTGTAAAACAATTATAGAAACTGTTGGCAATCAAATGAGTGAAGATGCTAAACTGATTTGGGGTGCACAAATATCAGATGATATGGAAAAGTCAATAAGAGTTTTATTAATAATCACTGGAGTAAAAAGTGCACAGATTGTTGGTCATAGTGATACAATTGAAGCAAAAAGGCATCAAGAAATAGAAGAAGAACTTGGAATAGATTTTTTAGAAGCAGATTAATTCAATTTTAAAGATAAAATTTTAAACATTCAATGTTAAAAGATAAAATAATTTATGAAGGAAAAGAAATTACGGAAGAGCAAGCAAGGCGATTAATTGTTGAAAATGTATTAATTCAATTAGCATATAATCCTTTATATTACAAACATGGAGTAAGTGATAAATTAAAACAAACTTTGGATAAAGGAGAAATGCCAAAAATTCTGCATATCACCTGATATTATCCATAGCTATATGATATAATTCAAAAGTCTTAAAAACCTATTACAATTACTTAAGATATGCCAAAGAGATTATTGATTCATGGAAAAACTTTTTATCATAAATGTGTTCGTGTTTGGCACGTTATGAGAAAACCCACTAGAAAGGAATTTGAACAAGTTGCAAAAGTTTCTGCATTGGGAATATTAATTATAGGAGTTATTGGCTTTCTTATCTCTTCTTTGATGAAATTTTTCGCTTAGATAACTTTATAAACCTTTAATTCAAGTAATTTATATCTTTCTAAGATATTAAGTCTTAGTTGGAGCAAAATAAAAGAATATAAAACGAAAAATTTAAACAAAATAAGCCAATATAAAGACAAAACAAAATAAACAAAAATGATATTTATTATTAAAGTTACAACAAACAAAGAAGAAAGAGCTTTGGAATTAATGCATGAGAGAGTTTTGAAAAAAAACTTAAATGTTTTTGCAATTTCTAGGCCACATGGTTTGAGAGGTTATGTTTTATTAGAAGCAGAAGACAGAGAAAGCGCAGAAGAAGCTGCTTTTAATCTCCCATATGTCAAAGGAATTATAGGAAAGACAATTACTTATGCTGAGATAGAAGGAATGTTAAAACCCTCAATTACCACTGTAAGCATTAAAGAAGGAGATATTGTAGAGATAATTTCAGAACCATTCAAAAAGGAAAAAGCAAAAGTTTTAAGAATAGATAAACAAAAAGAAGAGATAGTAGCAAGCCTATTGGGGGCGGTTGTTCCACTACCCGTCACATTAAAATTAGACAATGTTAAAGTTATAAGAAGAGAAAATGAAGAAGATGAAAATACAAATAAATATGGAGAGATGAATTAAAATGCAAGTAAAAGTTTTGGCAGAAGGCGGGAATATGAAGCCCGGTCCAGCTCTTAGTCAAAAACTTGGTCCCGCAGGAATAAATATGGGGCAGGTTATTTCAAAAATTAATGAGGCCACAAAAAATTTCCAAGGATTAAAAGTTCCAGTCGAAATAGATATTAATACATCAACTAAAGAATTTGAAGTTAATGTTTCTTCCCCCCCAGTATCAGAATTATTAAAAAAAGAACTTGGAATAGAAAAAGGTTCGGGATTACAAAAAAGATCTCAAGTAGCTAATGCCTCTATAGAACAAATAATATCGGTGGCAAAAACTAAACTTCAAAATATGCTATGTAAGGATTTGAAATCTGCAGTTAAAACAGTTGTAGGAACATGTGTTTCTCTTGGCATTTTAATTGAAAATAAGCCAGCAGTAGAAATAATTCGGGATATAGACGAAGGAAAATACAATAAAGAAATTAAAGAAGAAAAAACACAAACTCATGCAGACAAAAAAGAGCAATTATCTGTTTATTTTGCAGATGTAAAGGCCAAACAGGATAAAATATTACAAGCTGAAAAAGCTGCTAAAGAAGCTGAAGAAGCTGCTAAGAAAGAAGCTACTCCTGCAGCAGCAGGAGCAGAAACTGCATCAGCTACTCCGAGTGCCGAACCTGCAAAGAAATAGTTTATAAATATCTTATAACTATGTTTTTTATTGGGGCTGTGGGGTAGCCTGGTAGCCTTAGAGGTTTGGGACCTCTCGACCCCGGTTCAAATCCGGGCAGCCCCATATAAACTTTATTTCAAAATCTAAAATGATAGAAAATTTAAAACCAATTAATACAGGAAGATTTTTAGTTGATAGTTCAAAAATTCAAGGTTTAACTAATAAACTTGAAAATTCCGAATTTGAAGTTCAATTATTACCTGGTGGGGTTAAGGTTTTTTTAAATACTGCAATTGATACAACCCCCAAACCTTTTAGAGAAATTTATCATAAACTAGGTTTAAACGAAGAAGGAGCAATAAAATTATTTGATTATATATGTTCTAATTTTCAAGATAAGAAATATTCCGTTAACTTAAAAAACTATCCCGCATTAACAATACAATAAATAAAAATAAATAAAAAATAAAATGGCATCAAAAAGTAAAAAATCAAGGGCAAGTGGAAGATTTGGAGCAAGATATGGAAAGAAAATAAGAGATAAACTTGTTCAAGTAGAAGATAAACAAAGAAAAAAACAAATATGCCCTTTTTGCAAGAAAATAGGATTAAAAAGACTTTCAAAAGGAGTATGGGAATGTAAAAAGTGCAGTAAGAAATTTGCTTCAGATGTTTACTATATACAGAATTAAATTCAATATTTGATATCTATAATAAAAAATAAAAAATAAAATGGCACAGTATAAATGTTTTAAATGCGGTAAGAAAATAACTGACACAAACTTAGGCAAAAGATTTGTCTGCCCCCATTGTGGAAGCAAGATTTTTTTCAAACCACGAACTCATGCAAAAAAAATTAAGGCAATTTAATCACCTTATTTGATTTTTAATAATGTCCTTAATTACAATTTTAAAATGAACAAACAAGATAATAAAAAAATCCAAGATTTGCAATTCTTGGAACAAAATCTGCAACATCTTTTTCTCCAAAAACAGGCTTTTCAATTAGAGCTAAATGAAACTACAGCCGCTTTAAAGGAGTTAAAAGGTTCTGGAAACGAAGTATTCAAATTAATAGGGCAAATTATGATAAAAACAGACAAAGAAAATATTCAAATAAATTTACAAGATAAAGAAAAAATGCTTGAATTAAGAATAAAGTCAATTGAGGAGCAAGAAAATTCTCTTTTTGAGAAAGTCAGTAATCTCCGAGAAGAATTAATAGAAAATAATAGTAAAAAATAATTAAAAATAACAAAAGAATAATGTGTTTATTGGATTAACTTTATTCTCCAAAATATGTTAGACACTTTCGAAATCTTTATAAATGCATCAAGTATATGATAGTTATGGTGTTTGATTGGCTGAAAAATAATTTATCAAGATCTTCAAAAGAAGATTCTGGAAATGAATATATCGAAATTGATTTAGACAAAGAACAAAAACAAAATAAGGTTTTTGTCAAACTTTTTGTATTAAAAGACTATGAAGATGTCAATGAAATCTTAAATGCTTTAAGGGAAGGATATACTATTGCCATTGTTGATATAAAAGTATTAAGGCAAAAAGATTCTATAGAACTAAAGCGAGCAATTAGCAAGATAAAAAAGACAACAGACGCCCTTGAAGGGAATATTGCAGGTTTTGGAGAAAACACAGTTATTGTAACTCCTTCCTTTGCCACGATACACAAAGATGAGCCAAAGCCAAAAGAAGAAAAAAAGAACAGGTTTGATTAAATATTAATTATCTTTTAGAAATTACAGTCTTTTTTAATTTATATTGTTAGTAGTTCTAATTCTATTTTTATTTTATAATCTTGTTGTAAATTCTTTTTATTAGAAGAATTTATTCTTAAGCCCCTTATTTGTTGTAACTTAATAGTGATTACTAATAGAAAGATTTAAATACCCTTTATTATCACTATTATTACTATGAAATGTATCTATTGTTTATACCAATGGGAAACAAGAACATCCAAGCCAAAGGCTTGTCCTAGATGTAAAAGAAGATTTGATTATCCTAATTTTGAAATTAAATTAAACACGATAAAAAGCGTAAAGCTTGAGGCAAGAAAATGAACCCAGATCAAGTAAAATTACTGGATGAATATAGGAAAGAATTAAGAGATGTGTATTCTCAAATTCCAGTAGAAAAAATTTATTTAAATAGTAGAAGCGAAATGCCATTTAACTTTATGGATCCAGATAAAAAATTACGTAGTGTTTCTCTAGATCCTATGACTAGTTCAGTTATTATTAGTGCAATTGTTCCTAAAAGTGCAGTCCTATTTAAGGGAGGTCATGGTGGTGGTAAAACTACTATGATTGAAGAGGTATCTTCAAGATTATTTGATGTTTCAAGAGATGAAATTGTTGCTGCTATGATTAGAGGTAATGATGATCAAAATGTTAATACTCTTTTAGCCTCCTATGATATGGGAAAACTAATCACAGGTAAAGGAGAAGATGTAAAATGGAGAAAATTTGTTACTTGTCCAGTTAAGATTGCAGATGAGATTAATCGTTTTCCTCCTACAGCTCAAAATGCTCTATTTGAAATATTTAACAAAGGAAGAGTTGAATTTGCGAATGAAGTTTATGATATTAAGCAATTTGAACTATTTGCAACAATGAATCCTAATGATCCTGGAACATATCCTATGAGTAGGCCCTTTTTAGATAGATTTGGTTTATGTATTCCTGTTCCTCAAATGCCTTCAGCAGAAGATTTAATGTCTCTTTCTTCTAGAAAAGATGATAAAATATACAAGCATGAAATTCCTGAGAAAAGATTAACATTAGATAAATCCATGGAAATGGAAAAAATAATAGCAGATAATGTAAAATTAAGCCCAGATGCATTGTTATATTCAATTTATTTGGGTCAGTCTTTATCTTCTTGTATAAGAGGAGACTTTGGAGATAAATCTCATTCAGAGCTCGGATTAGAAGAAAGATGTCAAGGTTGTGAATTTTCAACTCCAGAATCATTATGTAGAAAATCTCAAGATGGATTTTCTGGTAGAGCTTTTTTAGATATGCAAAGATGGGCAAAAGGATATTCCTTTTTCTTAAATGCATTTGAAGATTCAAGTAATCCTGAAGTTCAATTGGGTATTTTGGAAGGAATTGTCCCTTACGTTTTATATCATAGACTTACTCCTAATAATAGTTTTTTTACCAAAGATCCCTATCATGGAAGACAATTAACTTATCTAAAAGATATTGCTTCTAAAGCAAGACAAGCCTATTTAATGGTTAAAGGTCCACTATTAGAAATTCCAGATATATTAGCAGGAAGAATAGATCCAAAAAAAGCCCAAATTAACTCAGTAAAAAAGGATTTAGTTGTTTTAACTCACTTTAAACCAATAGTTGACGCTGTAGCAATGCCTGATTTTAGAGCAACTTATGATGCTATTGAAGGAAATGATCACATTACAAAAGAGGATGTAGTTAGTTTAAATAACACTTTAACATTTAATACAGAACTCCCTCCAAGGGCGAGGGCTTTCTTGAGAGAAAAAGCTTATAATAAATCAAAAGGAGGCCAAAGTTTATAAAATGACTGACTGGGACAAAGTGTTAGATCAAGAAAGAACAAAAATATCTGAAGAAGAAAAGAGACAAAAAAGCGAAGAAGAACAAAAAGATTTTGAAAGAAAAAAAGTAGAAGCAGAAGAAATTAAAGAAAAAGAAGCGAAAAAAGCTCTTCAAAATAATATTATTTTAGCCGCTCAAGATGTTTTAGGAGATTATTTAACTCGTAGATTTTCTCCTTTTATTGAAAAATTTCCAAGTTCTGAATCTTTTTTTAGAAATTTTGCACCATATGTAATAAAATTTAGTTATGTGGTTCGTAATCAGGGATCTTCTTCTGAAGAAGATTCTTTAAATTTATCCTTTGTAGAGGCTAATGAAAAATTATTAGATCCAATATTTAAGAAAGTTTATGGGGGAGATTATAGCTCAACTGATTTTTTTAAACCAGATCAGCGTGGAAGAAGAAGTTTAACGGAGGTTTTTCCAGAATATTCCACAATTCAGATTCTTAATCAATCTTTTAGTTATAGCCACCCTTTTGATGTTGTTATGATGCTTGAGGCAGATAAAAAGCCCTTAATTACTATGGCAACTAAAATGTTTTTAGACAGTAATCCTAATCTTTCTCAGCCTATTCTTGGGAGTAATGGTAAAGAAATTATTAGGGGCAAACTTTGTAGTCTAGAAAATGTACTAAAAACCGCTAAACAATTTAATATTACTGACATTAAAGATTCTATTGCAGCTTTAAATTCTGTTATAGGTAATCTTAAAAGATGAATATTATAAATAAAATTTTTAAAAAAAAAACTGAAGAGTCAAGAGTAAGGCTTACTTCATTAGAAGTAGAAGAACAAATAAAAAAAGGGTGGTGGGATTTGTACGTTTCTAATCTTCCAAAACCTAAGATTATTGATACTAAGGTAAATAAGGAAATTCCAGAAGAATTTAAAGAGGGTGTTCCTAGGGGTTTTTCTATTGAGGTAGAAAAGGAAACTTGGACAACTTATTTTAATAATGATGATGTTCCTAATTTTAGAACAAAGCAAGAATGTAAAGATTTTGCGAGAAGTGTTGGAGGTCATCACGAAACATCTCATTACACTATCTGTCCTGGAAGTAAAAGAATGAATGTTAAATTAGTTGATTCTGCATTAAAAGGATTTTCTTCTGAAACAAGAAAAGCTGAACAAAGGGCAGCACAAATGGCACATCTTGTTACAAATATTTTTGGAGACTGGGTAATAGACTATCAATTAGGTGTTGCCAAATATGGAAGAGAAGATTTTTCGGATTTAACCAGATGGAGAATGAAATCCACTATTGATAGTGTTGTGAAAGAAACAAAAGATTTATCTCCCTTATGGAAAATTCTTGTAAGAACTTATGAAAAGTTATTTGATGATAATTTTGGTTTACAGGGGCACATTCCAATTGACGGATTAGAAGAAAGATTATCTAATGAATGTTTTAAAATTATGGGGAATGATTTTTCCGATAGTGCTACTTGGCCAGATAAATCAAGAGCAATTGCTTCTGTGTTAGAAAATATATTAAATCAATCCGAAGATAAAAACGAAAGAGAATCTAGCTCCGGGGAAGATAAGGGTAATAGTTATGGTGTTCCAAAAGATGTTCAAAAACAAATGGGCCCATCAGCAAATAAAAATCCCTATAATAAATTTAAAAGAAGTGAAAGAGAATCTAGCTCCGGGAAAGATAAGGAAAATTCAGAAAAAGAAGGTAGACCTATTGACCAAGAAATATTAGAAGAAATATATCAATTAAATAAAAACAACCCCAGTCAATTTGCAGGAACATTAGCTGCATTTGAACCAGAATTAGTTGATAGAGCAACTAAACTTATGTATAGAATGAGAGCAAAGGAATATTTAATTAAAGTTTTAGAAGAAAAGTCAAGTGGAACTTATGGTACTCCTGCAGGTTATAATGGATGGGATATTGGAAATCCTTTAATGGGCAGGGGGGGTTTAGAGATTATTCCTTCAATAATGTCTCATGGTAAAATTCTTCCTGGAATTAATACTACAAGAAAAAAATATGAAACCTCTACTTTACCTGGTCAATTAAAACAAATTAAGGACTTAGTTTTCTATATAGACTCTTCTGGAAGTATGGACTGGAATCCTGAACAAAATAATGAAGAACTTAGAGGTAGTTTTGACAAAGCAATTGTTGCAGCAGAAGCAACTGCTTTGTATGTCTTAGAACGTGGAGGTAAAGTAGCAATAGTTAATTTTTCTGGAGATAAACAATATAAATATCAAAAGTTCACAAGAAATTTGGATGAATTTGAAGATGCTTTAATTCTACATTATAATGGTGGAACAACCTTTCCAATCTCTATTGCAAATGCTATAGTTGAAGAAAATGCAAGCAATGGAATCGTATCCTGTTATATTAGTGATTTTGAAATCTATAACTCCGATCAAACACAAGAATTCATTAAAAAAACTACTCATATAAATAATCCAAGTTATCTTTTTGATATAGGCGGAAGAGAAAATTTTGCAAATAGTCTTAAAGGTAATTCCCATGTTAAAGGAATCCCTATAAAAAATTTAAATGATTTAAAGGGTGTGATTCTTGGTGAAGTTAAAAGAAACTGGTAGTTCTAATTTTAAGTCTTTTAATAAACTAAATCTTACTTATACTAAAAACAGTTTTTAACGCAACTACTATTGTTGCTGGGGCAAATAAAGCTGAGAGCGCTCCAAAAATAGAACTTGCAATATCTCCCACCCCTATTCCTATTAATGTTCCTCTAACACTATCAATACCAAATCCGCTTATAATTACAAGAATGGCTCCCGCAATCAAAAACGTCTGGCTATCTCTTCCCGTTTCATTCATAAAACCTATAATCACCCCGAGTATAACAAGAATAGCATATGCAGCAGAACTATATGTGTTAAGTTGTTCCCTTGATAATTCTAAAGATATAAGTTTAGAAGTTGATAATCCTATAATTGTTCCAATAACGACAGCTAAAATCACTCCTATTAAAAAAGCCCTCGCTCCCAATACATTTTCTTGTGATTTCAATGGCATTTTCTCTTTTATTAACTAACTATTAATATAACATAGAAATAATCTATTTAAATTTTTTTAAATACAGTATTTTCTAATATATTTTAGAAAATAGAAATCTTTATAAATCATAGTAACTGAAAAATGATTACACATGGAAACAAAAATCTCATTGTTTGCAGTAACCGCAATTTTTATCTTAGTCATTTTATCGGCTATTTTAGTAAGTGCTGCTACAATTACTATCACAAGTGCTCCTGCTTTATCCCAAACAGGAAATTCTGTAAACATCAAATTAAAGAGTGATGTTAACGAAACAGTTACTTTTTCAGGATTAAATGACATTATTGTTGGTAGCAAAAAAGTTGATTTTACATTGCCGACTCCAAATCCCGTGAATCTTGTTGCAGATGAGGAAAAAACAATTACTATTGATTATACTGTAGAATCAGGATTTGTTTTTGAATTTGGTGAAGATTATAGTACTATTCTTAATCTTAATGGAAGTTCCTCAGGATTGTATACTCAAAAATTAAGCTTCGAATCAACTGATTATTGCACTGCAGATAATAATGGAGAATTAGAAGTAACAATTGAAGATATTACAGTTAGAAGAGGATTTAGTGATAATGACAATGAATGGTACCCTTTAGATGAAGTTGAAGTTGAAGTTCAAGTATCAAATGATGGAAATGAAGATATTGACAACATAGAACTGCAATGGTGCCTTTATGATTTAGACAACAAAGAATGCGTAATGGATGATGAAGAAAATGATTTTGATTTAAAGGATGGAAATGACGAAACAATCACTATAGCTTTCACATTAGATCCAAATGATTTAGATTCAAGTGTAACTAACTATGAATTTCATGTCAGGGCCACAGGAGAGGTTAATGGCGGAACTTATGACGGAGATTCAACTTGTAACTCAGACAAAGAAGATGTTGACGTAATAATTGGGAATGATTTTGTTGTATTATCTAATATTGAAGTTCCGGAAACAGTTCAATGCAATGTTGAATTTGTAGTTAATGCAGAAACATGGAATGTTGGTGACAGCGATCAAGATGATGTTTCAGTAACAATAGAAAATAGCCAATTAGGAATTTCAGAAGATGTTCTTGTAGGGGATATTGATGCTTTTGATAAAGAAGACTTAAATGCAAGACTTAAAATTACAAATAACAATGTCAAAGATGGTTCATATAGTCTAACATTCAAAGTTTTTGATGAAGATGATGATATTTATGAAAGCGAGGATGACGAAGAATCAGAATTTTCAAAATCTATCACTGTCCAAGGATGTGGCACAACTCAAGATAAAAGCAAAGCTTTAATTGAAGCTACATTAGAAGAAGGCGGAGAAGCTGGAAAAAATCTTATTATTAAAGCAACTGTTACCAATACTGGAAATGAAGAAGAAACGTTCATAATTAGTTTAAGTGGTTATGAATCTTGGGCAACAACTCAAAGCTTAGAACCATCTACACTATCTCTTGGTTCAGGAGAATCAAAGGACGTTTTAATAACATTAAAAGTTAATAAAGACGTTTCAGGTGAAAAAGCTTTAGATATAGAAGCAACACCCACAACAGGTGAAAGTACATCGCAAACCGTTGCTGTCACAATTCAGAAATCTTCTGGAGGATTTGGAGGAATAACCGGATCTGCAATAAATGGGGATAATTGGTATCTTTGGGGAATTGGAGCTTTAAACATAATTTTAGTAATTGTAATTATTATTGTAGCAGTAAGAGTTGCAAGAAGTTAAGATTATTTTTTAATCTTTATAATTTTAAATAAATTTTATATATACTGGCTTATTTCTTATTCAATAGTTATTTAAATAATTTTAATCTATTTGATTTATGTTAGGAAAGAAATTTAGTCTTCTTTATTTAGGTATCATCTTAAGATACATTATAATCTTAATCTTAAGTTTATTTAATTTTTATGTACTCGCCACAATAATCACCCCATTAACAGTTTATTTATCTTATTTAATAGCTAATATATTTTATCCAGCGATTTTACTTGGCGGAGATATACTCCTAGAGAATTATGCTATCAGTATTGTAAATGCTTGCTTAGCAATTCCCGCTTATTATCTCCTCATAGTATTAAACCTCTCAACTCCAAACATTAAATTAAAAAAAAGAATTTTGATATTGGCTTTGTCTCTTTCAGCACTATTAATCTTTAATTTAATTAGAATTATATTTATGACTTTTATATTTATTTCTTATAATAATTTGTTCAATGTTCTTCACATAATTCTCTGGATATTTGTGAGTTCTTTTTTAATTTTATTTATTTGGTTTTTTACAATAAAAATATTTAATATTAAATCAATTCCTTTTTATTCTGATATTATTTATTTGTATAATAAACATAAGTAAAGCTTAAAATCCTCGTAATTCAATTAATAACATGTTAATCGAGATTTTTAATGTATTGACTAATTCTCTTTTATCAACTATTGGAAGTTTAGGATACTTTGGCATATTTGTATTAATGACAATAGAAAGTTCATTAATTCCCTTTCCAAGCGAAGTTGTTTTGATTCCAGCAGGAGCCTTAATATCTCAAGGAAAAATGTCTTTTATCTTAGTTTTCATTGCTAGTTTATTGGGAAGTTTAACAGGTGCCTTTTTTAATTATTTTCTTGCATTATACATTGGAAGGCCAGCCTTTGAGTTCTTCATTGATAATTATGGAAAATTTTTATTATTAAATAAATCAAAATTAAAAAAGACAGACGCCTTTTTTATTAAACATGGAGAAATAACTACTTTTGTTGGCAGATTAATCCCCGTTATAAGGCAGTTAATATCCCTCCCAGCTGGTTTCACTAAAATGGATATAAAGAAATTTGCCCTATTCACTGCGTTAGGTGCAGGCATATGGTCTTTTATTCTAATTTATATTGGAATTTTATTTGGAAATAATCTTGAATTAATAAAGCAAAACCTTAATTCCTTAACTTATTTACTTATTTTAATTTCTGCAATAATAATTGTCGTTTATCTTATTATTTATAAGAAGAGGAAACTCAGTAGTCATAAATAAAAATAAAATAATTAAGAAATAAACTTAATAAAAATTTAATTATACTATCTAATAACAAGCCGATTATTACAATTACCTCAATAATTGCCTGATAATATTAAGAACTTCTTATATAACTTTATTTTTATAAAATCTACTTACTATTTTTATTATACATCATCAATGTTACATGAAATCTATTCATTTATTGTAATTAAAGATTCCACCATAAATCTTTCTGTTGCTTCTAAAATCTCACAATTGTTTACATAAATATCATAACAATAATCTCCTGTTTGTTTAATAACAGTTTCTTCGCTTTCAGTAAGTCTCACA
>Ga0208375_1003318_pt1 | contig 13872 bp, 9 predicted proteins | sample RifOxyD1_FD_184038 | JGI IMG/M metagenome (GOLD analysis project Ga0208375, IMG submission 184038) | Soil microbial communities from Rifle, Colorado - Rifle Oxygen_injection D1 (SPAdes) | ecosystem: Environmental > Terrestrial > Deep subsurface > Rock core/Sediment | place: Rifle, Colorado... | reverse complement strand
ATTAAACCCAGAAGACCAAGTCTTTTTTTTAATAATAACCATCAATTACCCACTACAATCAACTATTTAAACTTTTGCCCACTACATAATAATAATAATAATAATAATAATAATAATAATAATAATCAAACAATTACCCACTACAATCAAAAACCCAAGAATTAGGCACTACACCTCCAACAATCCAGAATAATCAATCAATTAAAATAAAACAAATTTAAAGTCCGCCCATTCTACACACTGTTGTTCCACAGCTTGGGCACTTTCCCTTTGCAATCTTTGTCCCCCTCTTTGTCAAACTTTCCTTAGGGTCCCGCATCTCAACTTTTTTCTTGCATTTTACACAGTATCCTTGTGTCATGTAAAAACCTCCAATTTTATTAAAACCCAAAGGTTTTCCGTATTTATAAAAGTATCTTAACAGGAAAAAACCAAATTTTACACATAAAATCGGAAAAGAGCGCAGGGCAGGATTCGAACCTGCGAAAAGTCGGGTTGCAGCCGACTGCAGTAACCACTGTGCCACCTGCGCGCAGGTGATAACATTTTAACAACCGAGAACTAACTTATAAATCTTCCTTAGAATTAATCAAATATCTGCCCCTCAACTAAATTCCCAATTCCACTCCTATCTCCCCTCTCTCTTCCCCAAGTTCCATTAGATATTGAACTCACAACTTTACCAAATTCCATAGGAACTGGCAAAGGAACCCCATCATAAACATAACCTTTAGGAACAACTAATTCAACTGCTGGAGGGTCGCTTAACCTTCCATGCCTAATAACATTATTACAAATTCTTTGAACATCTCTATAAAATCTCCCAACACCTAAATAAATCATTCCCATAAAAACAAAGAATTAACAAACTACTTAAAGTTTATTGTGTTCAAATCCAAAACGGCCCCGACAGGAACTAGTTTACAACCTTTGTGTTGTGCCCTCCAGGGCATTGAACATTGTTCAAATCCAAAACGGCCCCGACAGGATTTGAACCTGCGACCTATTGCTTTCTTCATTCTTCCTGAACTCCAGAACTATTATAATTCCTTGGAGCCAGCGGACCCTTTCTTTCTAAGAAAGGTTTGCTTTAGAAGGCAATCGCTCTATCCAAACTGAGCTACGAGGCCAACAATAGAAAAACTAAATTAAACCTTTTAAAACTTTGTAAAGTTACAGCTCAAGCTTAATCATCTTTCTCTTAATTTTTTGCCCAAAAGAATGCGCCAAAGAAAACTTATGCTTTTTCTTCCACCAATATTTAAAGATAAAGAAACCAGCAATCAAAATCAAAAGAATCACACCGGTAACAGAAAGAGTTTTCTTATTGCTCTCAGAAATAGTTAATCCTGTAATTCCGGTTGAAGGTAAGAATATATCTTTTGAATCAGTAAATTCAACCGAACCATCACTAAACTTAAATTCAAGTTTGAACTCCCCAAAAGAATCCTTTGGCAAATCAAATTCCAAAACATAATCCTTTGTTTCACTTGCTCCCAACTGAACACTCTCGCTGCCAATCATTCTCTCCACACCATCAAAATCAACCAATTTATACTCAATCAAAATATCGTGGCTACTTCCCGAATACTCCTCTAAATTATAATTAACTCTCAACATTCCGCCAATCCTTTCATAATCATTAATTTTGGACTCAAAAGGATTTCTATAAATGGTAATTCTAAATTGCTTTACTGCCTGCCCCTCACTGCACTTAATAACTATCCCGTCGTTGTAAGTTCCAAATGCTGAATCTGAAGGAACATTTATCTTAAAATTAAACTCAAATTTCTCCCCTGCACTCAACCCCCTAACCTGCTCACTTTCAACCCAGCCGGCAAGATTTCCATTGCCCTCCAGCTCACAATCATTCAAAAATCTTTTTTCGTTATTGACAATCTCAACAGAAAGAACATCAGAACTGGAACCTCTCTTCAAAATCATCTCTTCCATGTCAGAAAACCCAATCAAAACTTTGCTCGGTTGCCCTTCTTCTGGAGTTTGAAGTATAACTCCGCCTCCTCCCCCAGTACCTCCTCCGCCATCCCCGCCGGTATCTTCTGAAGAAGTGGAAACACTAAATGAACTGCTTGAACTATTTGAATTTCCGGCAGAATCATTCACATAAAAGTTCAAAACATAATTAGCATCCGCACTAACATCAAAACTACTGCTCCCTAAACTACAGGCAACACTTGTATTGGCAATTTCCACACTCGCCCCCTGATAAATATTATACAAACAACTCACAGGAGAGGAATCATTAACAGAAAATGTCAAACCAATTCCGGTTCTGGAAGATTTGCTTCCAGACGGCTCGGTCAAACTCAAGGAAGGAGCAACTCTGTCAATATAAAATGTTTTGTTTCCATTTGTGGCAGAATTGCCAAGAGTATCGTTGCAGACAATATTCCACTTATAAGTTCCATCATTCAAATTCAAACTAAATACATTTTCAACTCCACTCGCCGGAGAATAATCAGTTGAATTCAAAGAAAATACTCCATCAAAATCCCCCCACAACTCACAAACATTCAAATCAATATCTATTGGAGTGTATCTAAAAGTAACATCTCCAGAATTAGAATAAGTTCCAATAGGAGAACTCAAAGAAATTGTGGGAGCACCAATAACAACACTAAAAGAAGCGGAAGCATTTGACTCCAACCCAAGAGTATCATTAACAAAAACAACTAATGTATGGCTTCCTTCAGAAATATCAAAAGTAGTATTTACACACCCCACAATCAAAACATCAGCCCCCCAATCAATATTATACCAGCAGGATTCAATATTGCCATCAGCGTCATAAGTAGAGAAATCCAAACTTAAACTTTCATTATAACCATAACTCCCGCCATCCTGAGGCTCAAATAAGTTTACATTAGGTGCAGTATTAACTAAATCATAATCAATCGTAACACTTTCAATAAGAGGGCTTGTCCCAGAATCAGGAGTCATAAAACTAATTTTATACTGGAAATATTGGGAAACTAAATTCAAATTGCTCAAATCAACTGCCTGCCATGTTCCATCAGCACAATTAGCAGAAGAGCAATTTCTGACCTGAAATGTCAAATCAGTTTGTTTTGTTATTGCAACACTCCCAAAAATCTCCCCGTTTCCTCCATTCATATTACTCGCGACAGATGTCCATGTCAATCCAGCATCAGCTGATTTATAAACATCCTCACTTCCATCTGCAATATAAAGATTATCATTACTATCTGCATAAATAACTTTCCCGTTGTTTGAATCCCCCACTCCATTATAATCATCATTAATCAAACCCCATGTTGTCCCAGAATCGGGAGAGGTCCAAATATCTTGATTATGCAAAATAAACAAATCACCAGAAGAATTCCTGGCCATATAAGTTGCCCCATTTGGGTTTCCACCATTATAGTCATCCTTAACTAAATTCCAGGTAGTTCCTAAATCAAAGGAATTCCACACATCTGCAGCACCATCAACAGCAAAAATAACATTAAAACTATCAACAGTTATTCCAAAAATATCACCATTGCCTCCATTAAAATTAGTTGCAACTTTCGTCCAACTAACTCCAAAATCTGTAGATTTCCAAACATCTTGATCTCCCTCAATAATAACAAAGTTATCAGAATTATCTATTCCAAGAACATAACCATTTTGTCCTTCCGCACCATTATAATCGTCATTAACCAAACCCCATGTTGTCCCAGAATCAGGAGAAGTCCAAATATCTTGATTATGCAAAATAAACAAATCACTGGAAGAATTCCTATCCATATAAGTTGCCCCATTTGGGTTTCCACCATTATAATCATCCTTCACTAAATTCCATGTAGTTCCTAAGTCAAAGGAATTCCAAACATCTGCAGCACCATCAACAGCAAATAATAATTCAATAGCTGGCTCTCCACCACTCCAACTCAAATTATGCCAAGTAGAATCATCTCCCGCATCAAAAATCTGGCTCGTATAAGTTCCGCTCGTCTGCCCGGAACTCAAAACAACAGCACTTCCATTCCATTCGGTATAACTATAGGTTCCATTGGCAAAATCCCCGCCAGTGACATCTTGAAAAATAATAAAACCAGTAAAACTGCCAAACCTCAAAAGTTGCACGGCTGCAAGTAAGAACACAAGAAGAAAGAACAAAACAAAAAATTCTATCACCCTTCTTTTCATTTCTCTAAAAGCCCTCCCTTTCTTATAAATCTTACCTTACAAACCTATTTAAATTATTATTCATTTACAACTGCATGGAAAAGGTAAAAATAACTTTCTTAGGCACGAGCAACGCAATTCCCACAAAAAAAAGAAACCATACCGCAATAGTGATAAACTACAAAAATGAAACAATTTTGGTAGACTGCGGAGAAGGAACTCAAAGACAGTTCAAGATAGCTGGAATCTCTCCATTCAAAATAACAAGATTATTGATAACTCATTGGCACGGAGACCACATTTTAGGATTACCTGGGCTTTTTCAGACTCTTGTAATGTCAGGATATGAAAAAACTCTGAAAATATACGGCCCAAAAAGAACAAAATTCTTTCTAAGCACAATAGAAAAATTAATGAGCGAGCACAAAATAAACACTTCAGCAGAAGAGATAATCTCAGGAAAATTCATAGACACTCCAGAATTTTCAATATCGGCAGAATCAATGGAGCACGGAACGCCCACACTAGCCTACTCCTTAACTATCAAAGACAAATACAGATTAGATAAAGCTAAAATAAAGTCACTTGGACTGCCAAACTCAGCATTATTAAGAGATTTAAAAAAAGGAAAAGACATAAAATTCAACAATAAAAAAATAAAAGCATCAAATATAACCTACTTAGAAAAAGGAAAAAAGATAACAATAATTTTAGACACAGCATTTAATAAAAAAGCGATTGAATTTGCAAAAGAATCTGACTTGTTAATTTGTGAAGCAATGTTTACTTCTGAAGATGAAGTTACAGCAAAAGAATACAAACACCTCACTGCATCTCAAGCAGCAGAAATAGCAAAAAAATCAAAATCTAAAAGCCTTCTGCTGACTCATCTGTCTCAAAGATATGAAAAAGAACCAGGAAAAATAGAGAAAGAAGCAAAAGAAATTTTCCCCCAAACAAAGACAGTAAAAGATTTTGACACAATTCTTGTTTAACTCTCTCCCATCATCTCAAAGATAACCTCTACGCCCCCAATATAATCAAACCTTCTCTAACTCGCCCAATCATCTCGAGAATAAACTCAACAACCCCAATTATAACAAATTACCATCTCCAACATAACATAATATCCCCACTATCCCTCTATCAATGAGATGATTCTTATATTCACAATCTAATCAAATTTTTACCCAAAATCTCAAGAACAACCCCTTCCTCAATATAACAGAATTATCTAATATAACTTAGAAATAAATAATAACATATCCTTATTCAGACAATTATCTCTTTGTGGGTGGGTGGGTGGGACACTTACTTAGAAGGTGAAGATGGAGAAATAAATATAATCGTATCTCCTCTCAAAAAAGTCAATCCAATATTTTTCTTAACTTCTCCGCCCTGAACTTCCTTAGCATTATCCAACGCAACATTGATATGCATATCAAATGCCAGCAAAGTTCCAACAAACTGCTTATCTCCCTTAAGTTGAATAAGCACTTCCTTTCCCTTAGATTGATTAAGTAAATCAAGTGGTCTCTCAATTCCGTTAGCCATATTTGCTTTCATTTATCTCTGTATTTAAATCTTTCGTGTAAAAATAAAAACAAAAAGGTATTTAAACCAACTTTCTAAATCTTAATCATGAATCGCGGGAGAAAAATATCTGGTGGGAAGTATCACAAGCAAAGAAAGAAGAAATTCTTCACAAAAGTAAATCAGGAAAGAATTGTTTCACTCGGAGAGACAAAGAGAAAGCAGATTAGAGGCAGAGGAGGAAACAGAAGAACAATTATGTTAAAAGCAAATCAGGTAAATCTAAAAGCTGGCGGGAAAATCCAAAAAGTTGAAATAAAAAATGTTTTAGAAACACCGCAAAACAAATTCTTAGCAAGACAAAACAGATTATCAAAAGGAGCGATTGTTGAAACCTCAATTGGTAAAGCAAGAATAACAAATCGTCCAAGTCAGGAAGGTTGCGTAAATGCAGTCTTAATCGAAGCCTAAATTTCCCCCGTCGATAAAATTACAAACCAGCCAAAGGTTTAAATACTCACCTAACCACAAACCTTTTAAAGCTTTCTATAACAAAAATGAACTACGTCAAACGCTGCCCCGAATGCGGAAGTGTCAATTTAACTTACGACGAGCAACATGGCGAAATAATCTGCAACGATTGTGGTTTAATCGTCGAAGAAAAGATGGTAGATACCGGACAGGACGCAGGAGGGCAATTCGACAAATCAGAGAAAAAAGGAAGAGGGGGGGCACCAATTTCTATGCAAAAATTTGACAAAGGACTAACGACAAACGTCGGAGAAATTTCAGATATTTACAAATTAGAAGCAGGGCAAACAAGAAAATTCCTAAGATTGAAAAAATGGCAGGAAAGAGTTTCAACATCCATTGAAAGAAATTTAAGACTCGCAATGGCAGAATTAAGAAGAGTAGCATCTTTCCTAAATCTTCCTTCAGTTGTAAGAGACGAGGCATCAAGAGTTTACAACTATGTTTTGCAAAGAGGATTAGTAAGGGGAAGAAGTATGGAATCCGTAATCGCCGCATGTATCTACGCAGCCTGCCGTTCATACAACATCCCAAGAACACTGGATGAAATTGCAGCCGCCTCAGATGTAGAAAGAAAAGAAATAGGAAGAACATACAGATTTATAGTAAGAAAATTAAAAATCAAAGTAACACCCTCATCTCCAAAAGATTACATTTCAAGATTTTCTTCAATCCTCCACTTATCTCCAAAAGCCCAAAATGAAGCATTAAAAATCCTGAAAAAAGCAGATGTATCAGAATTAACTTCTGGAAGAGGTCCAGCAGGAATTGCAGCAGCAGCGTTATATGTAGCAGCACTTCTGAACGATGAAAAGAAAACTCAAAGAGAAGTAGCAGACGTCGCAGGAATAACAGAAGTCACAATAAGAAATAGATACAAAGAATTAATAGACAGATTAAAACTTGATGAGAAGCTAAAAGCTAAAGTAGCTCAAGCAGAAAAAGCAAAAAAATAAACTTTAGCTTATCTACCGAATGGTAGCTATTACAAGGGAGACGTTAGAACTCCAATACCCATATGCACTCGCTATAGTAGTGCCAATTTTTTCTTCAGCATCTCTCTGTAGCTTTAAGAAGAGGTAAACAATGTTGAGCAAACTTTGTTTGATCATCTACCTCAAACTGATATCCCCTCTTTCTAACATGTTCAAGCTCATCTAAGATTCTCTCATATAATCTCCAATCAATCTCTCCAGCATCAGAAATATCAACACACCCATACTGCTCTTCTCTAAGTATTGGTTCTCCGCTCTTCTGACGCCAAAAAAAAGCTGAGGCATAGGTTGTAGTTCTTGAAACTTTTAATATGGCATGATCATCAAGTATTTTATCAATAGATGTACGAACAGTTAAACCCTCTATAAACTGTTCATGAGGAGAAAAGGGTGGATTCAAAACAACATGAAAATAATAACTATTTGTCTCTCGCACTAATTTATCTATTCCCCTAACCACTTCCGAGGACGCTTCTTGAAAAATTGAAATTGTTCCGCTCATAAAATTAAATAAAAATTTCACCTTTTTAAGCATTTATATATTTTCTATAATCGCAAGACAAAGCAACCACTCTAAGAGCACACAGCAGTTAGTTTTATAACCCTTGTATTAATTGTAAAAGCAATTATTAAACCCAAAATGCGGGGGTGCCGGAGTGGTCAAACGGGGCTGGCTTAGGACCAGTCGGCTTAGTGCCTACCTAGGTTCGAATCCTAGCCTCCGCATAATTCTATGATGAGAACCTTTGGGTTTGTGTCGCGATAATTCGCGATGCAGGTCGAGCTTCAAATATTGGTGAGGCCCGAATCCTAGCCTCCGCATATCAATATCACTTTGTGATATTGGGTTAAGTTTGTAAATTTCCCTATTTGTTATCACTACCAGTTAAGATAACAAAACAGCAAAAAAGCTTATAAACCAAAAAACAGAACCACTATCATGAGTTACAAAGGATTAGCATCAATGTTGGCAGGAGTCGCAATGGCAACTGCAGTAGGATGCTCTTCAACAGGAAGAACCTGTTCACAACAATACACAACAAACACACACAATAATATAACAGCAACAGATTTCTCAAACAGACAAATAAGAGGAGCACAAAGAAGAGTAGTAGATTTAGAATTACCTAACTCACAAAATTACACATTCGGAAGAATCGAAGAAAACCAAGAACCCATAATAAATGAAAAATACATACCAAAGGAAAACGTCTTTGAATATTGGGCTGTAAGAGAAGATGAACTTTCAACAATAATTAATCAAAAAGACAGAACAGCAAGATTTGGCAGACATGATAACCAAGTAAGACTATTTATAAAAAACCCTGAAGTAGAAGGACTAAGAACAAACATGCCTTACAACACGCCAACATTAAAAGAAGGACAAAGAGCAGGAACCCTTCCAATATCAGCATTTAATATACCAACAATAAGATTTACAGACGGAAAAGAAATAACAGAAGTGGCCTACGCTGAAACAATATTTAATGGAGAAAAGGTTACCGCCCTTATAAAAAGCCCATTCCATCTTGAATTAGTCGGAGGAAGAATAAATTTCTTGGGAGATAATATTTATTTAGAAACATTGGGGCAATTGGAAACAATAGCACAACCAGCTCAAGAAGCACCAGTAAGTCCTCTGGAAGCAGAATTAATTATGAGAGAAACTCCTGTCTGCGAACCAACAGAATAGAAAGAACTCTGTCTAAGAAAGGCTTCCACCAATCTCATTATAATTAAGTCCATCTATATGACAAAGATGTTCTTCAAAATCCTCAGTAAAATAATCAACTCTGATTTTATTCTGATAAATATCACCAGCTGATTCAGAATTTCTAATTTTTAAAAAGACTTGATTATTCATTCCTCCCTGAAAATAGATATCCGTTATCTGCGCTCCATTAAAGTAAAGATATTCTGTATTGCTATTAAATTTCCTTATATTGTAACCTTCATTAGATTCAACACCTTCCCCGACCCCGCTGAGCATACCACCAATAGAGTTATAATCCATTTCGTCAATGAGACAAAGGTGTTCTTCAAAATCGATAGTGAAATAATCAACTCTAATCTTATTCTGATAAACATCACCGGCTAGTTTAGAATCTTTAACTTTCAAGAAAACTTGATGATTTGCTCCACCACTAAGATAAATATCATTTACTCTCTCATTACCAAAGTAAAGATATTCTATATTACTATTAAAATTCATTATATTATACCCCTTTTCAGACTGTACCAATTCTTTACTTTCCTCCCCAGAGGACCCTTCCACTTCAGAATTTTCTTCAAAAATCAAAATTCCTTCAACAGTCTCACCAAACTCTCGTTCTTCCAAATCAACAACAGGATCTTCTTTCTTAAGAACCTCCAAAGTTTTCTTAGCCACATCAGTAATATCCCCATCAATTTTTGAATTCAAATCAAATCTAAATCCCTTCCCTAAAGAACTATCAAAAACCATCTCCCCAACATTAACTTTTCCTTCATCCTCCGTCAAAGCAAAAACTTCATGACTTTTAGTAGTAGGTAAAACAAAAATATCGGTAGGCTTATCATCTTTCATCAATAAATAAACATCCAACCCACCTGCTTCATCGTAATCCTTTACAAGTTCCAAAGCATATTCATCATCCATTCCTCCCTCTGCTTCATCCTGAGTAATGACTTTGGAGCCATCAGTCTCAGCCGCCTTAACCTCAAAACTTCCAGCCAAAACATCTGCCCTCAAAAGAAGAAGCATCGCTTTATGATGATTATAAACCAAATTAGCATACAATTCACTAATTGATTTCAGAAGGCTATCTTTCTTTTCGTTATTCTCAAACCTTGCCCCAATATCATCAATCTCAGAAACAGCAGATTTATCTCCAGTAATTTTTCCGGCATCACTTAAACTCTGTTTCTGCTGAGATTCAAGAACTTTCAAAACTTCCTTCTTCTTCCCTACATTAGCATCGGAAATCGCACTGCTGACACTCTTCTTGTCAATCCAGCAAATCATTTTCTTATCTCCGCAATAGCCAACATTAACATATCTTGTAGGGTCTGTTGATTCAGCAGGATTTCTCGTAGCACAAATTCTAACAATGCCTGAACTTTGAACATCTGGAACCAGAAATTCTTCAGCCCCTTCCTGTAAATTACCACTAACCAAACCTCCAAGATTTGCACTTCCGCTTACACATTCATCTTCAGTAGTAATGCCATAAATAGAAGCCTCATCTCCGACAATCTCGTCAGTTAAATAATTAACAGCAAAACTCGTGCTCACTTCTTTAAATCCGCATTTTTCATCATTATTTATCTTTACACAAAGTTCTTTATATCCCTCTGGAGCTGTAAAGTCTTTAGTCTCTGTCTTGCTCTCTCCTCTTACAATAAACCCGCTTGAAACCTGAACTCTGCTTGGAACATTATAGAAACTTGACTCAATAGGGTCTTTCAAATAAACGCTGTAATAAACTCCTGCATCTTTCCCTGCAAAAATATGATAAAATACTTTATACTGGGCAGTCGCAGGAACAGTTGCATCTGTAAAAGTAGACGAGCTGAAATAAGCATGGAATTGAGGAGGGCTGTCCGGCTCAATCAAACTCTCAAAAGATGTAGGAGCCTTTACAGAAATAAATGCCTTGCAGAATTCTCCTCCAACATCTTCAACACTTCTTGCTTGAAATGCCTTCAAAGAATTTGCTCCATATACATTAGTCATATAATCAATGGATTTTTCAGCATTGCTCCAAGCCCCAGCCCAGTTTGAATATTCTCCACCGCCCCTCGTTCCTCCGCTGTAAAGTCTCTCAACTAAACTTGGAAGTATCTGCTTCGCAACAGGAGCAACCTGATTCCAGAAAAACTCACAGATATAGATGCTGTAAATTTGGTCGCAAACTCCAACCATCTGTCCAGTTTCCAAACTCTCCTGAAGGCAGGACTGATGAGCTTTTAAAATAGAAACATATCCGTCAATTCCGGCTTGTATTCCAGTCAAACAAACAGGAATTTTAACTTTCTCGTTCCAATTGGGCAGGCACAATAAAGTGCTTCCGATTATTCCGCTCTGAATTACATCAGCCACATAATATTTGCCACCAAAATTGCACCTCGTGGCAGGGCAAATCACTGGGTCGCAAACATTGAACAAAAGCAAACAATCATCCGCACTCATAAAGTCCTGGCACTCAACTCCATCATAAGCAGAAACAGGAGTCCCCTGATAAATTTTCTCCCCATTTATTGTAATTATTTTTTGCCCCTTCTGCCTTGCAGCATCCAAAATCGCCTTGGAAGATTTGTCAATAACTTGCTTTGACATAGGAGAACCCAACCCAAGAACATCCCCACTGTATCCAGCATCAACCCTTTGGCATTCATCATCACTATTCATTTTTCCATTTGCCCCAACATTGCAAACCTCCCAATGATTAGGAAGCCCAGAGCTCTTATAAACTCCAGAAACATCTCCCAGCCCTGCAGTGGACTCAACCTTGACATACCACCCATTATTTATATCAAATGGAACAACCGCAGGCATATTCTTATCAGGCCCAGAAGCAAAATATCTTACTTTCAAATCGCTCGACATAATTTTATTTCCAAATAAATCCCCATAATCTTCAAATCTGGAAATACCCCCCCTCTCTTTCATAAACTTGTCGACACCCCCTTCATAATTTTTCAACTTTGCCCCATCAGAAACTATTTCATAAACACCAGTAGGGCTCAAGTCATTTCCATTTTTATTTCCAACAATAAGATAGCTACTTGCCCCGCTACTAACAACACTAGCGCCATCAAATTCTCCTAAACTAACTCCAGAAGTATCAATTTTCGCCCCCTTCAATGTTAATTTATTATCCGACTCAGAAATTGAAGTCCCAGAAAGAACTTTAACTTTCGCAACTCTTCCCTCTCCAATCGGCGTGGAAAGTTTCAAAACATTCTGAACATTTGAATCCTTATTATACTTATCAATTATATCAGCATTTAATCCGACTCTGTCATTAATATCTTTAATAGTTTCATCAACATCATATCCTGTCTTTTTCATTTCAAGAGCATACTGCATATCTCTTAAATCAGACATAGAATATGGTGCAACTCCATCAGCAGGAGCACTCCATTTGCCTATCGTGTCAGGATATTCACTCTTCAACTTGTTATAATAATTCTCCAAAGCTTTCTCCCTGTCCAAAACTCCATCTCCAGCAGAATCAGCCTGTAAATTCTCTATTTTTTCATTAATTCCTGCCCTAACATTAATTTCTGCCTCAATCTTATCCTTATTAGCATTAATGCACTGAGTAACACTTCCATAACTAACAACAATTGGCTCTCCCTTCCCTGTATCTAACTTTTTGCTATTGACAGCATCTCTGCACCTCTCGCTCCATCCATTATCTCCCTGCATCGCCTGTTGCCTTGCCAAAGCAGTTCCATCAACACCTTCAAAAAAGTTCTTTACAGTCAAAGCAGCCGCAGTCGCAAAGCAAGCCCCCTTCAACCCCTTTACAAAATTCCCAAGATTTTCAGAAATCTTTTCCCACTTTTCTAAACTTTCGCCCAAATTTTCAATCAACTCTTCAGTTTTATCAGGACTCAGCTTAATAGCTCTCTTTTCAATTCCAATATTGATAGTCAAATTAGTTTCAGTCTGGGTTCCTTTCGCCTTAGGAATCAAATTTATCTTGGCAGCACCTTTAAAATCAATCTCATCAACTCTAACTGCAATCCCGCAAATTTCTTTTGATTCTCCTTCAAGCAAAACTTTTTCGCTATCTTTGCAATTATGCCCCAACCTAATCTGATTTGCCTCAATTTCAGTAATGCTTATCTGATTATCTCCTCCCTTGCCATAAATAACATCACCATCACTATAATTCTTAGCCCCCTCGCTCCCAACCCTTACCTTAACTTTGCTTTTTTCATCTGCCCTATCCAGTTCAACCAGCCGAATTGTTCTATATCTATTATCAAGTTCAATAACTTCTCCGCTCAAACTCGTATCAACTTCATAAAGCATTCTTAATCTGCTTTCATAATATTCAATACTTTCAGAATTAGAATATAATCTAATATACATTTCCAATAATTCGGCTTCAGTAACCTGCTTCTTTCCTGGAGCATTTTCATCAACAAACTTAATTGCCTTTTCAAGAGCCTCTTTCCCATATTTCCCTTCTCCTTCAGAAGGATAACTCTCAGCAACCTCCTTATAAGCATTAATTACTTCATAAAATTCTTTATCATTATCCAATTTTTCTTCAACCAATCCTTTCCCTCCTTCCTTCTTTTCGCTTCTGCTCAAAGTAATAGTTCCTTTGGTTCCGGAGCATTTTATTTCAGCACTTCCGTATCCGTTTTCATCAATGCTTATTTTTTGAACACTGCATTTATTGTTCAGAAACTTGCTTCCCTTATACAAATCCAAGATGTTGTATCCTTCCCCGTCAGAGATTTCAATTCTAACTCTGTCCTGTTCTCCAACATATCCATTATACTGAATCTGCAGTCCTGCTCTGCAGTAAAACCCAGGAACATAAATGTCTTTGCTGTAAAAATTGGAAAAAGGGGCAAGAAGAAATTGAATGTGAACATTTAGAAAAAGAAATTGAAAAGATTTTTGGGAAGAAAGTTAATAATCAATATAAAAATCTTG
>Ga0208375_1003317_pt1 | contig 13873 bp, 12 predicted proteins | sample RifOxyD1_FD_184038 | JGI IMG/M metagenome (GOLD analysis project Ga0208375, IMG submission 184038) | Soil microbial communities from Rifle, Colorado - Rifle Oxygen_injection D1 (SPAdes) | ecosystem: Environmental > Terrestrial > Deep subsurface > Rock core/Sediment | place: Rifle, Colorado... | reverse complement strand
CGCCGCCAAGCACTTCGGCAACGCGCAGGTCAAGGCGTTTTGAAGGCGTATCGATGTTGAAGGCGTAGCGCCCGGACAGCGCATCGCGGGCGGCCGCAAATTCATCTTCGGAAAGCCCCTTTGAAATCCAGGCCTCCAGCAGCTCAAAAGCCTTTGGCAGCGCCCTGGCCGCATGAACCGCCGAAGGATATGTATACAGCGAAAACAGTGTTTGAGACGACTGGCTTCTGTAAAGCTGTTCAAATCCGCTGTATGCGCCGTATGTCCAGCCGTTTTCGACCCGGAGCACCCGGATGAGCCGGGAAGTGAAATCCGCCCCGAACACGAAATTACCGACCTCAAGCGCCATCATATCCTTGTCACCAGGGGCAACCCCGGGAAGAGCGATGAAAAGCGGCGTCGTTGACATGTCCTGTTTTTCAACAATCACCGCCCGGCGTCCGGTCATCACCGGGGCAGGAACAGAACGGGCATCAAGAGTTCCGGGAGGCAATACGGACATCGCCGCACGGAGGGCTTTTTCGGCTTCCGGCACGGCATACGGCGACACGCAGGCAACCAACATGTTCGACCGGACGTATCTCTCGCGATGAAACGCCCGGAGAGCCCAAATGCCCGCGGCATCAACCCCGGCAACAGTCCCTTGCGTGGCGTTTGCCGCCTTGTGACCGGCAAACGCCGTTCCGAGCGCCGCCATGGCGGCCAGTATTTTCGGCTGCTGCATACGCGTCAGGAGTTCGCCCTTTACAATCCCCTTGAGGGTTGCAACCTCGTCATCGTCAAACGCGGGGGCACTCATGATCTCTGAAACAAGCATCATGAAGGCATTAAAATTCACGGCTATGACGGAGCCTGTAAAAACAGTGATCTCCCGGTCGGTTCGCACTTCGAGCGAACCACCGATGCTCTCGACGGCTTCGGTAAGGCGCGGATAGTTTTTTGTCTGCGTACCGCGAAGCATCGCGCGTGCGACAAGATTTGCCAACCCCGGCATATCGTCCGGATCCGACAAACTTCCGGAGCGCACGATCACCTGCACCACCGCGTTTTTCATCAGCGCGTCCTGTTCGATTACAAGAGCCGGAGCCGCTGATGTTGAAAAAGTGTTTCCAGTTGCTGCTGTTATCATTGCAAGTGCTCCTGCCAGTAAGGCCGGTTTGCGCGGGTTCATTTGCTTTTTCCAATGACAACCGTCCGGTTTGACTGGACCAGATATTTTGCTGCGGCGGCTTTTACCGCATCCGGCGTGATTTTTTCGGCGGTGCTGACAAAATAAAACGCATAAAGAGGCGTGCCCGCAGTGATGATATATTCACCCATGAAGCCGGCAAGCGATTCATTGCCGTCCCAGCTCTTGTACACCGAAAGCAGGAACTGGTTGCGCGCACGCATGACCTCGCCGGAAATATCATTGGCCGCATCCGCAATACGCAAAAGTTCCGAATCCATCGCCGTCAACAATTCGTCCGGCGCATGCCCCTTGCGGACTTCGGCAGAAATCGTGAAAAGTCCCGGGTCCTTCAGCATGACAAGCTCTCCGGAGACATTCACCGAAAGTCCGGCATTAACCCACTTGGAGCTGAGAATGGACCCCTCGCCGGAGGTAAGCATGGATTGGAGGATCATGAGCGTCGGCATGTCCTGGTGCGTGGCCTCTGGAACATGATATGCGATAAGTATTTTTGGCTGCTCAAGTTGCGCGTGTTCAAACGAGACGCTGCGCATGGCGGTCTGCGCCGGCTCGACCGGCGGCCTTTGATGCCCGAGCGGCTGCGGCCGGCAAGTGCCATAGTATTTCGTGATGAGGCTCATCGCGTGCACCGGGTCCACGTCGCCCACGATCAGTATGGTCGCGTTGTTGGGCGCATAATAAGTCCTGTAGAAATATTCAGCCTCCTCCTTGCTGAAGCGTTTGATCTCCTGTTCGGTGCCGATCACGGAATACCTGTAGGGATGCAGGGTATAAGCCGTCTCAAACAGAAGTTCGCTGGCAACATTGCCCGGGTCGTCCTTGCCCATCGCATATTCGCCAAGCACCGCGCCGCGCTCGGTGTCGAGCAGCTTCTGGTCGATCACGATGTTTGCCATGCGATCGCTCTCAAGTTGCATCACAAGTTCGAGGTGTTTTGAAGGCATGCTCTCGAAATAATTCGTGCGGTCGAGCCAGGTGGTTGCGTTTTCGTTGCTGACGCCGTTGCGGGTCAGAATCCTGTCAAACTCCCCGTCCGGCGTATTTTTTGTTCCGCGGAACATCATGTGCTCGAAAAAATGCGCAAGTCCCGTGGCATTCAGTTTTGGGTCCGTTTTCTCATCCTTCGATCCCACCCGAAACCACGTCTGGAAAGTGAACACCGGCGCATTATGATTTTCGACAATATAAATTTGCAGACCATTAGGCAGCTTGCCGCTGTGCATTGGCAACCCATTGGGCAACGTGGTTGTCGTGACTGTCGAGGTTGTCATTGTTGTCATTGCCATGGCTCCGATCAAAGACGCAACTGACGAAAAAACGGAAAGGCTCATAAGCACATTGGGATACACCATTAAAAGGTGTCAGACAACTTTTCGTATACGCAATGAGTCATTATTGCGTTACGCCTTAACTATTCGTATGTTACGCCGATTATTTCAAATTCGGCCTCACCCTTCGGGGTATGGGCGACCACCACATCACCCTCATTGGCATTCAGAAGCGCCTTGGCCACGGGCGAAATCCAACTGATATGTCCGCGCGCAGGATCAACCTCGTCAACGCCGACAATCTTATAAATCTTTTTAACGCCGTCCTCACCCGCCAGCTTGACGGTGGCACCGAATAATACGCGGGTGCCGCTTTGTGTGGCGGGATCGATGATCCTGGCGGACTCAAGGCGCCTGGAAAGGAACCTGATCCTCCGGTCAATCTCACGAAGCCGGCGCTTGCCATAAATATAATCGCCGTTCTCGCTGCGATCACCGTTGGACGCCGCCCAGGCCACCACGCGCACCACCTCCGGCCGTTCCACATGCAACAGCTTGTGCAGCTCATCGCGCATGCGCGCGGCACCGGGCGGGGTGATGTAATTTACAAAACCCTGCGGCATCCGCTTTTCTTCGGGCGCATCGCCTTCATCCTCATCAAGCGTGCCGTCGCCTTCTTTTACAAATGCCTTGTTCATTTGATCACGATCCCCGGATCGTATACATCAGGACCAAAAAAGTCGAAGAATATTTGAACAACATCGATATAGCGGCGAATACTATGCCAATCTGAAAGAAGACGACCGCCTCGCTCTTTCGTCCGATGGTTCGGACTTCTATATCAAAAGAAGCGGGCCATTTGTTTGCGCCGGAATAAATTTCGTGTTTTAAAGCCAGATGCTGATGAAAACCACTTGTGCGCATCGCCGACCCGCATTACCTCATTAAATATGTAGATCTGTCGAAGAAGGAGCTCTGATCCCTTTAAGGCTGTGTAACAGCATTCTGGTCCAGAGTAACTGCAGTCTGTGCCAGCAAACGGCCGTTTACAGATGCGCCAGTCCCGAGAATAACCGCTGTCTGGCACAGTACTATCCCTTCGAAGTGGGCTGTTGTTCCAATCATGAGCTGGCCAAAGGTCTGCCAGAATACATTCTTGGCCAATGCTCCACCGGTCAGGTTGACCCTGGTACCGGAAGCCTGGGTAACGCCTCCTGCAATCTGGAATATCCAGACATCATTTGGTCCACCGTTGAACGTAACATCCGTTGTTATCAGAACATCGGTACCCCACTTGTAGAGGCCTGGAGCAAGAGTCAGTCCACCGATTTCTCCGGCTCCGAGTTCGGTATGGTCGGGTGTAGTCCGTCCGGCAGCATCAGTATAAGCAGTTTCCATGTTGCTTATTGCTGTTGTCAGATACGACGGCGTTGGAGATGCATAATCGGCTGCATAGACCATTCCAGTTACCTGGTCGGAGGATGAATACAGATTGCTCGCATCAACTGTGAGCGAAAACCCGGTAATGGCAGTAGAATCGATCGGACTCACTCCAATGTTGCCTGTAATCGCGGATGTCGGAACCGTATCGATTCCAGATTTTGACAGGATCACAAAATCTCCTGCAAGCCCGAGGGTTACAGGGTCTGGTCCCAAAGCGATGCCAGAACCTGTCGTAAAGCTCCATGTAAAATCATTTACAAGTGCATTACCGGCCAGATCCTTCATGCCTGTTGTGACAACGACATGATACATCGTATTTAGTGCAAGATCTGCAAGTGGCCTGAATGTCGCTGTATTCCCAACGTAGGTAACCGCACCAGACACAGGATTTGTGCCTGGTCCAGACACCAAGAAGGTTGTCGTGGATACTGTAGTCGAATCCATTGCCTCTGAAAAAGTCGCTACGACACTCCTGTTGATGGGCACTGAGGTTGCGTAATTCATGGGATTGACGGACTTGACCACTGGTGCTTTGGTGTCAGAAATCGAACTGGTGGTAAAACTCCAGACATGGCCAGCAACCATGGCATTGTCTGCCATGTCTGCTGCGTCCTTGGTGATTGTAGCCGTATAGACCGTATTTGCTGCAAGATCACTTGCGGGCTTGAATGTTGCGGTGACGCCTGCATAAGCCACAGTCCCTGGAACAACCATTCGCCCCTGCTTCAGCTTGAACGACGCACTTGTGATGGTAAGCGGATCCATTGCCTCTGAGAAGGTCGCGGTGACACTTCTGTTGATGGGCACTGAAATCGCGCGATTGGCTGGATTGGTCGACTGCACCACTGGTTCCGTAGTGTCAAATTCCGAGCCGGTCGTGAAGCTCCATTCGTAGTTCTTGGGGAGAGCATTGCCTCCCAGATCCATGGCTCCGGTCGTGATTGTAGCCGTATAAACCGTATTTGCTGCAAGATCCCGCGCAGAATGAAAAGTTGCGGTAACACCGGTACAAATCACTGTCCCGGGAATGAGCGTTGATCCATGCATCAGTGTGAACGTCTCCTTTGTAAGTGTGGTCGGGTCCATTTCCTCGCTGAATGTTGCAGCGATCGTACCGTCGATTGCCACACCCTTTGCGGCATTCAATGGCACGGTAGAGCTTATGGAGGGGACCTTCGTGTCCGTGTCCTCGTGCTGAGGGCACCCTGTGATGAAAGCGCCAATCAAAAATGCTGCAAGACAGATTTTTATAGTGGCTCGAAAAAATACTGGTTTCATTTGAGATATCTCCTTGTTTGCGTGACACATTATTTTTACTAGGCGCATCAAATATCGTGCGCCCATTAATTTACAATGAAGAGCATGTGAAGAAAAACTTATAACTTTCGTAAATCATCAACCTGCCCGCATTGACATGAGAAAGCGTGATCTCAGGGTGCGTGACAATCAAGAGACGCTGTTTCAGGATTGAGGCATCTAAAAACATCTTGCAAGGCTTTGTAAGTCCTGTACTTTCTTGTTAAAGGGGTTACATTCAATTTATGTCCCATCTCATCAGGCGTTTTGCTTGTTGTGTGTTATTGTTTGTGGCTTTTATCCAGAATTCAGCCAGTGCTACTTCCGATAACGAACTTGCCACCAATCGCGAGATAGTGCGCACGTTTGCCTCTTACCATCTGTCCCGCAGTGATTTTGCAGCTGCGCGTGATGCGCTCACTGGCCACCTTGCGAGTGATTCGCAGGATTTTGAGGCCTGGAACCTTCTTGGTCTTGTGCATTTGAAGGAAGGCAACCCCAAAGCGGCAGTGCCCGTCTTTGAAAAAGCCCTGGAAAATGCGGGCGTGTCGCAGAAGGGCCCGCTTTATTACAATCACGCAGATGCCCTGGCAAGAAGCGGCAGGTGGGATAACGCAAAAAAATCACTCGAGGCATCGGCAAAATTCGCCGAAACAAACGATGCCGCCGAAGATGCCATAAAACAGGGGCGTTCTGGTCGCGCGCTGCCACCCCTGGTTTTCTCGCGCCCTGCAGAATTCAAGCTGTCAACAGGGCTGGTCACTGGTTACGACAACAATGTTTTGCTGATGTCGGATGCTGCGCTGGCCACGGCGATTCCAACACGTGTTGGCGCCCCTTATGTAAATCTTTCGGTTGCGTCAGCATATCAAAAGGGTGAAGCAAAAGACGGTCGGCGTCGCGCGCTGGAACTTGGCACGAATTTTATTGATTATATCAGCACTGATGCCTCACGCTTCAATACGCTTTCCGGGTACGCGCTTGCCAGTCTTGGATTTGGCAGGATGGGTGCTGTTGTGCATGGAGTTGAAAACCAGTTTGATGTGGCCTTCATGAGTTCAGGCTCGCTTCTCTCCTTTTATAATCTATCCGACACCTTGAAGTGGAAAATGCGTTACTCTTTTGGCTCTGACCGTCATGCTATCGAGTTTGCCCTGCCGCTGTTTTATAGAAAGTTCACAACTCCCGCCAACGAGCTTTCAGAGTACGTGAGAAGCGGTTTTGGCGGCGGCCTGTCACCTTCTTATGCGGGTGATATAAAATGGCTGGCCTGGAATATCGGTGTTTCGTACGAGTATGCACATGCTTCGGGAGAGCTTTTCCGCTCGCATACGGTATCCTTTCCGGCAAGCGTGACATTTCGATTTTCAGACAGTCTTTGGCTTACGGCATCCCCTGCTATTGCAAAAATTCTGTTCTACCGGACATCCCGGCAGGACATGACGCTTGGTGGATCTCTCAGGTTCAATTATGCGGTTATCAAGCCGCTTGTGCTGGCTGCTGAGTACGCGGGCACAAAAAACCTCTCATCAACCGTGCAGGCAGAATATACAAAACATGTTGTTTCAATGGCGGTGAACTATGAAATACTTTGAACTGTTCTTTATATCGGTTTTTATGTCGGGCAGTGCTTTTGCCGAAGTTGCCAGGATCGGTTTTCTTAAGGGCGAAGTGACGGTCAACAAGCGTATTGCGACTGCCGGGCAGGATCTTGCCGTGGGCGACAAGGTCGAAACCAGCAGCGGGAAGTGCACGCTTCTTTTTGGCGGCAAGCACATAGTTCATCTCGGGCCGAATGCGCTGCTGACTGTAAGCCAGGAAAAAAACCCCGAAGGCGTGACGCGTCCTTCGGCAAATCTCGAAATGGGCTCTGTGCGGGCGCTTGTGCAAAAGACGGGTGACAAGGGCACAAAATTCACGATCAGAACGAGATCGGCAACAATGGGAGTGCGTGGCACGCATGTATTTGTGAGTACTGGCGCGCAGGACCGGTTTGTCACCTTGAGCGGAGCGGCGGAAGTAACACAAAAAGGCGCTGTAACATCCACACCGCTTGGTGCCGGGCAAATCATCGGTAGTTCGTCGGGCGGTGCGATGGCAGCGCCAAAAAAACTTCCGGTTTCAGAGGTCGCAAGGCTTGCGGTTGCGATTGTTCCGCCTCCAAAGGCGGCAAAGTCCTTGAAGGACGTCGATAAGCTTTCTTCGGATCCCAACAGCGCATTTGAGAGCGATTCTGGCGAAAAAAGCACCATGGAAAAACGCACGACGGGGGTCAAGCTCGATCCAATTGCGGATAATCGGGCGAGATTTCATATAACTGCAAAGATGAAGGCGTTCAGATGAATAAAAAAATATTGATATTAGCGACATTGATTGCCACGGTCCTTGCGTGTGGGAAAAATGACAATGACGGCACGGACGACCGGCTTGTAAAAGTCCGTGTTGGATCTGGAGGCTCGCCGGACCAGTCGATTTCATTTCTAAGCGGTTTGTCACTGTCACGGCACTTTGCCACGCTTGGTGATCCCTGCGCGTTCACTTTTTATATCGGAGTTGCCGCTGAAGACATTGCCAATTCGCCCGGCACACAGGTATCCACGTCGTTTGCTTCATTGAGTGCGGCAACTGCTGCCGGAAGCGGCGCCGAGCTTGTCAACCCCGCCTTCAGCACCGAACTCCTCGTGCCTCGCGGAAAGTCCCGGCGCATAAGGGCTTTTGGCGCGGTATACAGCACTTGTGCTGCGGCTATCGATGCAATTGCATATCCGATCTTTGGTGAAACTCCGCCCATTGATATCAACGAGCCCGCCGACATAACACTTGATGCCATTGTGCATCTTGGTGGCTTCAATGTGATTTCTTCGGCAACAGGCGGGGGCATAACCACTGAGGGCAGCCCGTTCATCACCGCAAGTTTCAACTCGCCGGATGCTCTAACCTCAAACAGTCGCAGGATAATTGTAACCGACAAGGCTACCGGGATTTATTTTGCAAAAGTTTTTGCCACGAGCGGGACCTCACCAAGATTCACTGCGGGGCCGTTTGTACCCAACCGGACATATAATATTACAATAGATTGTACTGATTCTGTAAAATATAACGCCGATTTTACCACTCCGGCATCATCCGTATCACTCAAGTGCTGGAACAACTGGGATGCAAACTGTTACCAGTACTGAGCAGCGTCAAAACTGATAGCCGGTCGCAAGAGACACCTGCCACATCTTGAATTTGGGATCGAGCGGGATGTTAACGCCTGTCTTGTCGGTGTCCGAAGAATCGTTTCTGTTTGAAAAAAGCAGGTATTGAAAAAGTATTCCTGCCCGAATTCCATTCCAGATCCGATAGCTCGCACCCAGTCTTCCGCCCTTGAGGTCTGTTAACGAAATGTTGTTCTTCGTTGTTGATTGTGAATAGAAATTATAATTTCCCAAAAATTCGTATCCGGCAATGATTGAAATGTCCCAGAAATAATATCCCAGAACCGGTGAAACGATATTCCATCTCGTGCCTCTGAAGTTTCCGCCGCTTTTGGTGACTTCCGAATACTGATTTACAAAAGTAAAATCCGTCTCTGCCGCGATTATGAGATGGTTCCAGAGCATTGTACCGAGCGAAAGCCCTCCGCCAAAACGGATGGCAAGCGGCGTGCTTCTTCCCGGCGAAACCGGAACATTCACGTATCCGCTTGAAAGCTCTCCCGACAAAAACACCGGGATCTTCCAGATGCGTGGAGACTCATAAGTATCAGCAAGCGATGTGGAGCAATACAGTCCGGTAGCGGCAAGCGTCTGAAGCAGGAAAACAGCAATATTTTTATTTTTTCTCTGTACTGAATGCAATGAAGTTTCCTTTCTGCGCAACGGAGTTGGCATTACCCTGGTTTTGGCACGTCCATGAAGCGTTGACGCTTGTGATTATGCCCATAAGGAGGACATTGTCGCCATTTTTTTGGACAAAAAGTATCGTCGGGGTCTCTTGTCCGGCTGTAACTTCGTCCGAATAAACGAGTCCCGGGTAGGTGGTGGCATCAGGGTAATCGCTGGCAATTTTTCCAAGGCTTGCCGCATCATATGTGGCATGCCCTGCCGTGCAGGGTGATGTTCCGGTAAAACGCTCGCCACCAATAGCGACGTTGGACGTGGACATGAACTTGAATGGTGAAGTCAGTGTCAAGCCATCTGCTGTCTTGAAAAGATTGATCTGCACTCTTCCTCTGTCGTCCTTTGCTCCGGCCTCCATTCTGAACACCTTTGTGCAACTTCCGGCAGGTCCCGTGCATGAACTGCCGTCAAACATGATGCCATAAAATGTGCGGTTGGAAATATCATCAATCGTGCCGGTCTTTTCTGTTTTGAACATGATGGTCTGTGGTTGTCCACGGCCCATGTCGGCAATGTAGGTTCCGCTCTTTGTCGTTATCATCCTAATGGTTGTTCCGTTATCAGTTACTTTATAGACACCACCCGAACAGGAAGGATTTGTGGTCAGCGGGAGCGAGACAGCATCCCATACCGACAACATTGATCTGAAGGAGCCTGTTCCATCCCTGTAAATTCCCAGCTCGCCGTGATACGAATTTTGATTGCTTTCTACATGAAAATCCATCAATCCAAACATGTCATTTTGTTTTACGCCCTTTGGAATGGCACGGATCATTGCATACATTCCTGATGCCATTGTTCCGCATTCGCCACCGATATAGCCGATATGAAACTCATCGGTTCCGCGCGAACTTCTGGCCTCCTCATTTTTTGGATGAGCCACAACAAATACTCCAGGCACCTCAAAGACCTGGAATTCAGCCCCGATGGAAATAGTCGCGTTGTCGCTCGTGCCAGCCACCTTACATAGCCTGAAGCTGAAGACCGGATCAGGTTCACCGCATGTTCCATTAAGATTCAGTTTTTTTGTTTCATTGCCAGATGCATCCATCACGGTCCAGGCAACTGTAAAATTATTTCCGTCAATGGTCCAGTCGGCCAGATCCCCGGAGTTGACTGCCGCAGAATATTTTATCGGACCGATTGGGGGCGCGGTTCCATCAGATTTTCCACAACTGAAAACGGCAGCAGCCGCAAGCGCACATGGCGCGGCAATCAAAAAGACCTTTGTTGTCTTGTTCATAAGGGTATTTTTTACCGGCTGGCCGGTTTTGACAACACTATAATTGCAATAAAACCTGCGCAACCACTTGGAATATGCAAGTATATTTTCCTTTAGTCGTACCAAACGCAATCACAGCTGCATTTGGTTTTCTCACCAGCTGTCATTCAACTGCTGATCCGTTTTTTTTCACCTTGCAGACGAACTCCTTGCCGAATGTGTAGGCGTTTGTCGCGGGATCGCGATATAGCGTCTTGATAATGTAACAAGGCTGTACCTCTCCGGTTGTGGAATCCGTGCAAATACGTTGCTCGACAGAAATTTCCGTCATCCTGAAGCCAGCCGTGATGAATACATTGTTATCGTTGTTCAGAAAAAAAATGTTGTTTTTAACGCAGCTCTGGTCCGCAAGATTGCGCATCGGCATGCCGATGATGTTCATGATATCATGATGTCCCTGATATCTGCCTGGATAAAGCTCGAATCCTTGTGCGATTGCGGAAGAGAACAGCCCAACTGCCAAAAGAATCAATGCGGTTTTTTTCATTTTGCCCCCTGTTTGATAGTGAGTGTATCGGCTATTGTTTTTTATTCAAGAAGGTTTTTCCGGAAAACTGGACCAAGCAGGCGAAGGTTCGTAATCGCAAGGCAGATGGCTGCATGAATATTTGATTTTCTGATTTTGAATTGTCTCATTGTGTGTCTCCTTTTTATGGTTGTTTGATGAAAGGCCGACACAAGATGCACAAGGCGCGCACAAAAACCAGGCGGTTTAAACTTGTATATTGCAACAACCCTGATTAGTAGTCATTTTAGAATATGAAAAAAGCACTAATCATCGGCGCAAGCGGTCAAGACGGGCATTATCTATCGCAGAATCTTGCCGGTCGCGGATACACCATATGCGGCGCCGACATCCTGCCCGGAGTTTTGTGCAACATCCGTCTTGATGTTTCGAACAGCCGCACAGTATCCGACGTCATTTCGAGCACAAGACCGGATGAGATTTATTATCTTGCCGCCTTTCATCACTCCTCCGAATCCCTTCCTCTCGAAGAACAGGACCTTTTCAGGCGCAGTTTGGAGATCAATACGACAGGGCTTGGCAACGTTCTTGCCGCCATGAAAACATCCGTCCCTGCAACAAAACTTTTTTATGCGTCATCATCACATGTTTTCGGAAACCCGCCGACTCAGATACAGGATGAGACGACCCCAATTGCACCAGATTGTTTTTACGGGATTTCAAAAGCCGCTGGAATGGGACTTTGCCGACATTACCGCAACCGGCACTCCCTTTTTTGCAGTACCGGCATAATGTACAATCACGAATCACCGCTTCGAAACAATGCGTTCATTACAAAAAAAATCGTAAAAACCGCTGTTACAATAAAAAGGGGGCTGCATACCGGAAAGCTGACCATAGGCAGTCTTTCCGCCAGGGTTGATTGGGGGTTTGCGGGCGACTACACCGACGCAATGAGACTTGTACTTGCCCACCACGAACCGGATGATTTCATAGTTTCAAGCGGTGAAACGCACTCGGTACTCGAATTTGTAGAAGCCGTATTTGACCGTCTTTCACTCAACTGGCGCGACCATGTGACCGAGTCTCCGGAGGTCCTGTCCAAGAGAACGTCAAGGATTCTTCAAGGCGATCCATCCAAACTGCACCGGACCACCAGCTGGCGGCCAAAGGTGGACTTTATTCAACTTGCCGCAATCATGACAGATGCCGAGATGAATAATGCTTCAGAACAGTAAAAACATTTTCGTGATTGCTGTTGCAGTTTTGCTTTTTTCGTCTTTTGTCGCTTATGTCGGTCACCAGCGCTCTGAAGCAAAACCCTTCTGGCTTGACGAAGGCTTTGTCATGCAGGTTTGCCAGTACAATTCACTGCCACAGCTCATAAAAAAAGGAGGTTTTGCGCAAGGCTCTCCAAATCCTCTTTACTATCCTTTTGAAAGAGCGGCACTTGGACTTCCTCACACAGATTCTTTTACGGCGCTCACGCGCTTCAGGATGGTTTCAATCGCATCTGTCACACTCGCCTGCGCATTCCTGATGATATCCATGTTCCGCATCTTCGGACTTGTTGCTGGCATATCAACCGGGATTGTTTTTCTCACTCAGGGCCTTCTCATGGATTTTGCGATTGCCGAAAACCGGCCATACGCCTTCTGGGCATTTGTTTTTTCACTTGGATTTTTTTCATTTGTTTCTTGCGCGCTTTCTCCAGAAAAACTCTGGAAGCAAGCCCTGGTATTTGTTTCTTCAATGCTCCTGGTCCTGACCGCAGCTCCGGGGTTCATACAAATATTCTTTGCAGCCGCCGGCATATATTTTGCCTGGCTTGTATTGAAGGATTTTTCGCCGATAAAGCGTCCAAGCATCATATTTGTCGGCGGTCTCCTTGCTGCCGGCACAATTATTTTCCTGCATTACGGTCTGAAAGGCGCACGACATGACACTGGGCGTGACAGCGATCTTCTCGCTACCGGAGACTGGGGGCTTTTATGGAATGTATTATCACATCTGATAACCATCAAAACCCCTGCCGGCATTATCAAGACCGCGGTTTTCCTTTTCGGTCTTGCCGCACCACTTGTGTTTGCCACAAAGAGATTCAAAAGCCATCATGACAACCGGATATTTGTGGTTTCTGTATCCATTGTATTCCAGCTGTTTGCTGCCTGCGCGATCGGATTTGTTGTTGCCATCCACCACTATTTCTTTGTTCCAAAAATGTTCATATTTTTTGCAATACTGGTACCGGTGGGGGGTGGCGCAGGCATGCATATTTTGTACAAATTGCTCTCACACCATAATTCCAAAATAGCTGCAGCATTATTCTCCCTCCTGCTTTTTTCGGGCTCAACATTGGCAGTTCGCAACCAGTTAAATCTTGTTTCCCAAAACAAAGCACTGTTCAATGCCGGCGAATCCTGGCTCCACGAACCCTGTCCGCTTCTTAAAGGTGAACTTGTGCTCTTATCAAATGGCAATTTCGTTCACGATGCCAATTTCATTCCAAGGGTTGAAAGACTTCTTGAACGCTGCAAACGAGAACAGGGCGGCAGGACTTATCTTCGCATCGAAGGGGCCTGGCCAGGAAAAATCATTGCATCCACTGGAGTCGGCATACCGGACGCAAAACCGGTTGCAGTATGCGGAAAACCTGTTTCGTTTTGATTTTTCGTACATTTTGACGCGCCACGGTTCGCGGCAATTCCGACCAGTTGCGTCGGTTTCAGCGCTGAAAGTAAGAGTGAAGGTTTTGTTAAGAGCCGGGATGACCTATAAATGTTTTCAATACCGGTTTATGAAGTTTGCAATATGGCCTGGCATCGCGGCTGGAAGGAGAATCGGGGAGATTCAAGGCGATTTGCACTTTTGATTCTGATAACCTCACTTATCGAATCCCCCCTCTAACCAAGCAGAATAAGTTTATACAAGATTCCCTAAAAATCTCCATGCTGGCATGATCCGGATATTTGAGTGTCCAATTTTTTCATGCATCCAGTCGTCTTTACCTTTTAGGTGTATTTGAAATACATGTGGTATGTT
>Ga0208375_1003315_pt1 | contig 13876 bp, 18 predicted proteins | sample RifOxyD1_FD_184038 | JGI IMG/M metagenome (GOLD analysis project Ga0208375, IMG submission 184038) | Soil microbial communities from Rifle, Colorado - Rifle Oxygen_injection D1 (SPAdes) | ecosystem: Environmental > Terrestrial > Deep subsurface > Rock core/Sediment | place: Rifle, Colorado... | reverse complement strand
CACTTACTTGGATGGTTGCAACTTTTTTAATCTTTTTTATATTAGTTATTTTTATGCTGGCTGTGCTTGGGCTTTCTGGCAGTAAAGTTTTATCTAATGTTTTTTCTAGTCCTGATGTTGAAATTAATAAAGATAATATTGAACTTAGTCTTAGCCAGACAAATAATTTGATTAATTTTGCAAAAGAAAATAAACAATTAATTTTTGATTGGGCTGATGATGAGTTTATTTTGTCATATGATGAAGTATTAAATGGGAAAACTGATGAAAAAATAGATTTGATATGCAATGAAATAAAAAAATATAGAAATCCTTTTGGATTAGATGTTAATGAACTTTATTTTAAGCATAGCGATTCTGTATCGCTTGGCTTAAAAATTTACAAAGAAATTTTTAAATTAGGAGATGAGAGTTTTATTGCTGAGCTCGATGAAGATGAAATTGTCTGCAGGGTTGTTGCTCCTAATGAAGTAGTTGTTGCTTCGGATCAACAACCAAGAATAAATAGCCGGATATTTATTTTTTCAGATAAAAATAAAATTAGTTTGATGAGTATTAAAAAATAAAAATGGAAAATGTTTTGATAGATAAAAAAGCAGGAGTGTCAATTGCAGTTGTTCTTTTAGTAATTGCAACTATAATCTTGAGCAGTTTTGCAATTTTTTCATTTATTACGAAACAAAAAAATGTTGAGGAAGTTATTTATGGTAATTCTTTGCAAGGAGTTTATGCTAAAGAATCTTTACTTAATTTTTATATTCAAGAAATTGGCGATAGGTCTGCAAAAGGCGCAGGTTTTGAATTAGAATTTATTAATAATTTTAAAATAGAATTAGAGAGATATAAAGATGCTGATGAAAATTATTTACTTAGTGAGCTTGGTCAATTAAATAATCAATTAAATGAAGAGAGTATTAAATTAGAAAATAATCAGATTTCTGCAAATTTTGATATAGAAATTAAAGATAAAACTTTGAGAGATGGCAAAGAAATATTATCTGCAAGTTATAAATATGCCAAAACTTTTAAATTCTTGACATAAACTTGATATAAGAAATATTTATAAATGCGAAAATGCTCATTAAATTATAAAGAAGATGGTGAAATTAAAAGATAAAAAAGCGCAGGAGTTGTGGCAATTACTTTTGTTAATTTTAGGCATTGCAGTAGTTGTTATAGTTGTTCTTGGATTTTGGAAAGGATGGGATTTTATATTTGGTAAAATTGGGTTATTGCCTGGGCAGGATTTAGAAACTGTAAGACAGGGATGTATTCTTTCTGCTAATGCCATGTTATCTTCTGATTTTTGCGCGCAGTTTAAGTTGGCTAAACTTCCTGCAGGAGATAGGGCATATATAAATTGTCAATATTTTGATGCTCTCGGAACAGATACTGCAGGAAATCCAGTTGAAATTCCAGCAGGAATTTGTGGGACTAAATCAAAAACTGATTCAGCTAATGACTTTTGCATTACTTTGAAAGACAAAGCAAAATATCAAGTTAATGGAATTAATTGTCCTCCTTAAACTTTAAATACTTCTATTTATCAATTATACTAAAATGAGTGATGATTATTGTTGTCTAGAAAAGAGAAAGAATAAGAATGACTTTAGAAAGAAGAGAAAGTTGAGGGGCTATAAAAAAGGCGGACGAAATAGGGCGAGATAAATATTTTTTGAAATTTTGCTGATAGATATTCTTAAAATATCTCCAATTTAATAATAATCAATTAATTTATTTTCTTATTTCAATTAAACCATTGTATAAGCCAGGAAAAATTATGGCAGGATTAGCAAAAGTGATATTTAAAATATTATCTATATGCCTCGCCCCACAAGGGCTCGGCTATGAAGATAACCTGCGGTTTTCTCTCACACACTTTCCCTTAAGAATACCAAGATTATTCTGACATTACCTCTCCTTTAATAGTGGATAAACTTTTTAAAAAAGTTTCACACTTCAAAATATTTTCAAATCTAATTATATTTGTATTCAATAATTATCTCGCTAAATTAATCTTCAATAAACTGGTGTGTAAATCAGGCAAAGATGACAAGTTAGCTAAATAATATTTAACATAATCTCTATATGCCTCGCGCTTCGCGCTCGGCTTTAAAATGCTAAATCCTTTGGATTTAGGAATAATAGAAAAATTAATTGCTTTCAGCAAACTAATTTTTCTGAAGGATACTTAATACAAATAAAACTATAACTTATGTTGATGATTTTTTAAAAATAAATAGTTTAACTTAAATAATAACTATTTTCTTCTCATATTTAAGCTAGACAAAGATGACAAGTTAGCAAAAGTGTTTAAAAACAATCTAGGATGTTTTCAAAAACATTAATAAATGCTCTTAGATTGTTTTATTATGATGTTGATATGGTGAAAATATGGTGATATTACTTTTTATTTTAGCTTTAATTTGGATTATATTTGCAATTATGCAGGATTTTAAATCGCGCGAAGTTGCAAACTGGCTTAATTTTTCGCTTATTATTTTTGCACTTGTAGTTAGAATGTTTTATAGTATTTTTTCTGGTAATTATGATTATATTTTATTTGGGCTTGTTGGATTAGGAGTGTTTTTTGTTTTAGCGCATGCTTTTTATTATATGAGAATATTTGCAGGCGGAGATGCTAAATTGCTTATTGCGCTTGGGACTATAATTCCTATTGAATCAAGCTGGCATCTTAATTTACTTGTTGGATTTGTATTTGTAATAGCATTATTTTTTACAGGAGCAGTATATAGTTTAGTTTATAGTGGAATTGTAGCATATCAAAACAGAGAGAAGTTTACTAGGGATTTTAAAAAGCAGTTTAAAGAAAATAAAACTTACTTTTTTATTTCACTTGGTTTTGCAATTGTATTTTTAATTGGAGTATTTATTTCAGGAATTACTGGTTTTATTTTTGTTGCTGTTCTAGTATTTATTTTGCCTTATCTTTATGTTTATACAAAAGCAGTTGAAAGTTCGTGCATGACTAAAGAAGTTAATGTTAGAGATTTAACTGTTGGCGACTGGCTTGTTCAGAAGATTAAAGTTAAAGAAAAAATGATTAAAGCTAATTGGGAAGGGCTTGATGAAGAACAACTTGTTTTAATTCAGAAAAATTATAGAAAAAAAGTTTTAGTAAAATATGGCATTCCATTTACTCCTGCATTTTTATTTGCGCTTTTGGCGATTATTTTAGTTTGGTATTTTGGTGATTTTAATTTGAGGTTTTTGTTTTGATGATAACTATTTTTAAATCTAATGAACTATATAATAAACTTAATTTGAAGGAATAAAAAGCCTAAATAAGCTAGGAAAAGATGACAAGTTAGCGAAAAATAAGAAAGTTCAATCTGAAAATTTTATATCACCTGTTTTCATTTTGTTTATATTAATAGAGTTCTAATTATACCATAGGTTAAAATGGCTAAGGCAATAAATCCCAATACCCAAGCAATTATCTGCATGATTTCTAGTGTTCTTTTTTTCATATGACTATTAGTTTATTGCTATTTATATAAGTTTTGAGAGATACTTTGTTTTTTTGCTAATTTCACTATATCTTTCCCTTGTTTAAACATCGTTTTAGTGAAGATTAATTTGTTTTTATGATTTATATTTGCAAATTTTTGAACATCAAAAATCTTTCTGAGATTTTTTTGATGAATATTTTAAAATCTAATAAAACTAATAATATAGAATTTAATTTAAAGATTTAATTTAACGCCCACATAAGTCTGGCAAGATATTATAAATTAGCAGAAATTTAGTATTCATAGTTGGAGAAAAGCGAGCGAGCCTTGCGGGCGAGTGAGCAAAATATCAAACTTTTAAGGAATTCTTACTGGCGCTTTTGGCAGTTTTTCAGGAGTTAACTTTTCTATTTTGATTTTATTTGTCTCTTTGTTTTTAGTTTTTTCTTTTTTTGGCTTTATTTCCTGCATTAAATCTTTTTGCACTTTTTTTAATTCAGATTCACTGGCTTTTTTTCTTGATGAGTTAAATGTTTCATCTCTGTAAATTGGAAGAATGTTAATGACTGCGTGTCCAAACATTTCAGTTACTTTTGCCTCAACTTTTTTTGGATTTAAAATATGCTTTATTTTTTGAGAGATTTCTTCTCCAAATGAATAAATATCTGATGAAAGAGATTCTGTGTTTATGTGTTTTTTTGGAATAATCAAAACATGCCCTTTTGAAATTGGATTTATTTCAAGAACTGCAATTTCATTGTTATTCTCATCTAATTTGTAACAAGGTATTTCATTTTTAATTATTGAGCAGAAAATGCAATCTTGATTTTCATTATCTGATTGGCTATTTCCTTGACTATCTGCTTGATTTGTTTTTACCATTTTATTTTTTATTAAGAACTGCTCAAATTCTTCGTCATTCATTTGATGAATCTGTTCTTTAGCTGATTCTCTCTGTGATTCTGGCCAGTTTTCCAACTGCTTAAATAATTGTTCTTTAACTTGGTGGATTTGTTCTTTGGTTAACATGTAAAAGAGTAGATTTTGCTTCTTTTAATGTTTTCTATAGATAATTTTTTATAGTCTGATGTTTTTAATGTTTTATGGAGTATGATTATAATAAAAGAGAAATAGTTTTGAATAGAGAATCAAGCAATCTTGATAAGTTTGCTTTGGATTTTACTAAAATTGTTGAGAAGCATGTGGATTATGTAATAATCTCTGGCTATGTTTCAATTCTTTTAGGCAGAAGCAGAGTTACTGAAGATATTGATATGTTTATTAAAAAAATATCAAAAGAAAAGTTTTTTCAACTTTATGATGAGCTTCAGGAAAAAGGATTTTGGTGTTTAAACGCTGATCTTGAAAATGAAGTCTTTAGTTATTTGAGAGATGGTTTAGCAATAAGATTTTCAAGAAAAGAATTGCCTATCCCTAATTTTGAAGTAAAATTCCCCAAGGATTTTTTAGATGAAGAGGTATTTAAAGAATTTATTACAGTTATTTTACCTGAAGGTAAATTAAAGATTTCATCTTTGGAAAGAAATATTGCTTTTAAAAGATATTTTCTTATGTCTGATAAGGATGAAGAAGATGCCTTGCATTTAGAGAGGTTATTTAAAGATAAACTAGACTATAATAAAGTTAATAAAATAAGAAAACTTATTTTAAGTATGAGGAACCATGGAAAATAAAAGAGTTTTTCTTAAGCCAGGAAGAAATAATAAGGAAGAAAGAATTAATTTTGTAAAGTTTTGGGCAGAATATATTAAAAGTCATACTGATAAAGAGTGGAGTGAGCAACAGAATTTCTTGATAAACTCCATAATAAAAAATTAGAGTAAGATTTATATATAGCTTTATCTAATTATATTAATAAATTAAAGAGGTAAGATGACAAAAACTATTGGTTATGTTGTAGGAATTATTGGAATTTTATTTTTAGTAGCGAGTGTTAAACCTGTTAATACTATATTTGTTGGTTTTCTTCCATTATTAAAAGGCATTGCAACTTATTATCTGCTTGGTGCAGGAATTATTATACTTCTTGTTGCTATTGTTTTATTAAGAGGTTCTGGCAGTGGAAAACAGCCAGCTGAAGTTCCAATATATCAAGGAAAAAATGTAGTTGGATTCAGAAGAATGGGGAAGAAGAGACGAAGGTAAAATCTGTTATCTAGTTTTATATAAGTTTTGAGTTCTGTTTTGTTTGTTTAGCTAATTATACCATATCCTTTCCTGGTTTATACATCATTATAGTGAAGCTTAATTTATTTATCTGATTTATATTTGAGATATTTTGAAGTGAGAAACTTTTCTAAAGTCTCTCTATATGAGCGAGCTTGACTTTAAACAAATAGATTTATTAATTAAATCTTTAGGTTTAACTTAGTTACATTTTGGTCAATCACTTTATGTCTACTTTAACTTGAAAAACTGTTCTATGGTAAACCTAATAAAAATAGATTATTATTTTTCTTTAATTTTCTCTTTCTCTTCTTTTAATTTAAAGTGCTTTGCTAGAAATTGTATGACTTCCTTAAATGAAACTGGTTCTGCAATTAAAACATTCATATCTTTATCCCATCTATTCTTAAGAGTTTGAGTTTTATTGAACATCTTTATTATAGAAAATTCATCTCCAGATTCATGACACTTCTTCTTTGCAAGTTCTAGATTTATTGGAATGCCTTGATGGATAATTTTGTAAACATCAAAATGATCTCTTGGTTTGTTTCTTCCTATTGTAGCTGCAACTTTCTCAGCAATTAGCTCTTCTTTTGCAATAGTTTTTATTGAGAATTTTGGTATAAATGGTTCATAAAAATGTTTAATTTCATAAATTTCTGGTTTTTGTAAAAGTTTAGCTCTTTTATTTAAATCAATAAATATCTCACTTTCTCCTATTTCAGATTGGCATTTTATTATCATTCTTAAAAAGCCATCAACATTCTTTCCTTCTGTAATGTCTTTAACAAACTGTAAATCAGCTAAAATCTTTGATATTTCATTTTTCACTTCTTTTTCGTTTCTTGTTAAAGAAAAGTCCAAGTCTTCAGAAAGTCTTGCATGATTAAGAAATATCTTATTAAGTGCAGTTCCGCCTTTAAAATAAATGCCTTCAACATTTCTTATAAGATAAAGAATTAAAGTAAGGTAATAATCTTTAATGAGTTTCTCTCTAAGAAAATTTGTTTTCCCAACTATAACTTCAAATTCTATAGCAGGTATTCTTTTAATTTCATCCATTTTTTAGTTTTTCCTTTTTTTAATATTTTAAACTCATGTTTCTTTATCTTTTTTATTATATATTTGTCTTTATCTATTCTTCTTATCCTATGAAAAATGATTCTTATATTCCCTATAATCTTTTTCCCTTGTTTATTTGTTGTATATACTTCTATCCAAGAAGGAATTTGATCTGTAAGTCTCCAGTAATTAGCAGCACTCCAACCACCAATATAATACTCTCCAGAATTACATAATTCATCAATCATAATAAACTCATGTTCACTCCACTTGCCTGTTCTCGCTTTTATTGGAATCAAATAATATTTATTTTTATTAAGTTTTATCATTCTTTTTTTCCTAAGCAATTTTTCTATTATACGGTATATGGCTCTTTTGTTATCGAAAAAGAAAGCTATATCTTTTGAAGTAAAAAAATACTTCTGATAAAACTCGAGCCAAGAAATTATGCTAACTTCTTTTGATGAAAGCCCAGCTATTTTTGCCACTTCTTTTATCTCTTTTTTTTCTTGATTAAATCTTATTTTTCTATTTTTCATTTTATAAGTAAAATGTTACACTAATTACCTCATATAAGGATAATTAATGCATCTTTATAAATCTTACTATTTTGGGTTGTAATCCAAAAATTAAAACAAAATATATAAATATCAAGAATCTTAAAAAAGGATGAATAATAAATCAGATAAAAAGATACCTCCTAAAAAAGATATTATTAGTGAAATTAGAGCAATAAAACTTAAAACTAAAGATCGTTTTGTCAAGATTTTAATTTTACAATTAGAAAATAACTTGAATAAAACTAATAGACATTCATTTATCGAGTTTATAGAATTTGAAAGAATAAAAAATCTGTTTGAAAGAGAAAATAAAAGAAAAGCAATAAAAAGTTCTTTAAAAATACCTGAAAAAGAACAGGTATATGCCTTTAAAATAATATTAACAAATGACATCTGGAGAATAATAAAATTGAGAGGCAGTACTTTACTTTCTAAGTTTAGCACCATAATTCAAGACATATTTGGGCATGAATCCGGTCATTTATATGAATTTGAACTAAACAAATACAAATTTGGTCCTAAATGTGATGAATGGCAGGAAATATTTGATGGCCTTGATAATATTAGATTAGATTCTGCTTTAAATTCTGTTGGTTTCAAAGTTGGAGAAAGTGGGAAATTCAAATATGATTTTGGAGAAGACATAGATCATACTCTTGAGTTAGTTGAAATAAAAGATTTACAAAATAATACTGAATACCTTAAAATAGGGGGAAATAAAGAAACATATAAATGTGAAAATTGTAAATCAAAGAATGCTATATTTTATTGTCATGGATGTGAAACGAAACTTTGTGAGAATTGCAGCAATGAAAAATTAAAAAATTCTAACTCTTGTAGTGAAGGACATTATCCTTTGCTTACAATTTCCCAAAATACTAAAAGTTACTGGACTTAATTAAAAAATGAAAACAATGCTCTGGGTTGATTTTGATGAATTGGTTGAAGCATTTGATTTTTGCAGTGAGAATCTTCATTTTTTCATTGATTTAGAAAAGAACAAAATTATTTCCATTGATGGAATGGAACAAGATGCAGAAAAAAAGCTTGAAAAAATTAGAGGAAAAAGATATATCGAAATTCCAAGAAAAGAGTCAAAAGAGGAATTCAGTATTATGGAAAGGTTTATTTATGAAATTCATGATAGTGGCTTTGAATTAGCTGAGAAATTTTATGAAGTCTTAGAAAAAAAGAACCCCTTTAGAAATTTCAAGGAATTATTAAAAAGTCAAGGTGAGGAGTTAGAAATAAAATGGCATAAATTCAGAGAAAAAGAATTTAGGAATATGGTGATAAATTGGTTGTATGAAAATGATTTTGAATTAAGTCAGAGTATTATCCCAAAAGTTGAAATTAAGGAACTTAACAAAGAAGATGCAGAAATAGTAATAGATGAATTAAAAGATTTTTGGCCGATTGCTTGTATGGAATGTGATAATAAAAAAGGTTTAAAACAAAGATTCTTTCTCTTAAATGTACCAATAGAAAATGCTCTAATTGAAGAAGAAATCAATAAAATATTAAAGGAAAAATATGGCTTAGAACATTTTGGGTACTACATGAACGAAAAAACTGTAATTGTTGCATCAAAATGTCCTGTATGTGGCAGTGAAGATATATTTTGGGATTATTAAAATGAAAATAACTAAAGAAAACTTTAAACAAGTATTATTTGATTATTTTTCTGATAATTATGAAAAAAGAATCGGAGAGAGATTTGATGAATTACATGAAGAATTTCCTTATGATAATAAATGGTTAAGTGAAGAATTCTCATTAAAAAATTTTATTGACTGGTTGATGATTGAAAAACCGTTGCTTGATTCTGGAAAAACTATTGTCGAGGAATTTATTGAAAATACTCCAGATATTCTAGAAGATATAAAAAATTGCATGAACAGAATGAAAAATATTATTGCAGGAAGCTTTAAGGTTTTATCTTATTCTAATGGGATTGTTATATTAAAGAATGATGAAACAAGCAAGGAATATAAGGTTAACTTGTATAATACCGCCAATCCAGATATTTTAAAAAAGAATTATAGGATTAAAGGAAGGATACATGAGTTTGATGAGTACTATCGCTTCGCAGGAATATTTACAACAGAAATCTCAAAGTCAGACCTTTTTTCTCTAGGTTCAGATGAATTAATGGAGTGGTTTAAAGATGAAACTGGAAAATAAATATTCAGAAGCTGTAATTGAAAGAGGAGAGGGATATACAGACTCAGTAAAATATTGTATAAAGATTAATAATTTTATTTATGGAAAAGTTCATGGTTCTACAACCTATACAACAGAAGTGGATTTAAGCTCATTGGGAGGAGATTGCTCTTGCCCCTATGGAACAAACTGTAAACATGCAATTGCTCTTTATTTGAATTATCAAAAAGGCAAATTTTGGGATGCAGAAGATTTTATAAAAAGCTTAAATAAAATGAATAATAATGAACTTAAAGAATTGATTTTATCCAAACTTCAAGATAACCCTGATTGGATAATAAAGCATAATTTAAGAAAGGGAACAAATAAAAAGGAATTTATAAAAGATTTCAAAAAAAACTTCTCTTCTGATAAAGTAAATGAAGCTGAAGCAATTTTACCTGACTTCTCTTTTGATCAGTTATTAGAACTACAAGATTACATTAATAACAATTATGATGATCTAGCTGAAAAATTGGGAGAAGAAATAGAAAATAAAGAATATGGGTATGAAGATTATGATGATGAAGATTATGATGATGAAGATTATGATGAAGGACTGTTAGATTTAAATGAAAAGTTAATAGAAATAATTGTTAAAAAATCACTCGAAAAAAACAAAGTTGAGGAAATTATAAAAAAAGATGCTTTTAGAGATGAGATAATATCAAAGGCAGATTCTTTTTTAGGATTTAAAGAAAAAATCAAAAGAATATTTCCTAAAGATAAATACTTGGAATTTTTGCTAAGCACAAAAAATCCAGATGTCTTAGAAGTAAAGAGTAATATAAACGAGTCAAATAAAAACATAGCGTATGACTTTATAAAAGAAAAACCAAAAATTATTAAAGAAATTGCAAAACTTATAAATGATAAAACCTTAACCTTTTCAGTTGGAGTTTATGAAAAGGATTTTGATGCAATTATAGAAAATTTTGATAAATTTGAGAGTGCAATAAAAGAAGATTATGAATTAATAAGTCAGTTAAGCGACATTATTGATTTGCTTATAAAAAATAAATTTAAAAATGAGGAAATAGCAAAAAAGCTTCTTAACAAACATATAGGTGGAAAATATACCAAGAAACAAATATCTTATCTTGCTCTCCAAATTCGTGATTATGATTTTATTAAAAAAAGTTTTAATAAAGAACATATTGAAAAAGATATTATTTTATTAGAAAGACTTGCTCAAATAGACAAACAAAAAACTTTTGAATTCATTAAGAATAAACAAGATCTGCTTAATAGACATTGGAGCAATATTATTCCTTTATTTAATTTTTTGAAAAATACTTATGATAAAAAAGAAATTGAAAATTATATTAAAATTAATCAAGACTGTTTTAGAACATCTTCTCATTTAAAGAAGCATCTTAAAGAAGAATGTGGAGTATTTATATCACAAAAAGAAGGGATACTTAATGTTGAAATAAAGTAATATGATAAACAAAAATGAGTTAGAAAAGAAATATTATGAGTTAAATTACCCTCAAAGATAAAAATGGATAAACCAAACATCCGCACAAAAAATGAAGATATGCAAGATATACAAAGAATTGGAATTGATACAATCATTCTTGTAAACCTAATTGTAAAAGATATAAATATATTTAATTTTAGAGAGAAGGAATTCTCGCCAAGTGATTCTCTCTATTATGCAATGAGAACAAAATATGAGTTTAAAGGGGTTATACTAAATAAATTTGGATTTGATAAGAAAGAAAAGAATAAATTATGGAAAAGAGTAAAAAATGCTCTTAAGCTAAACCCTATAAAAATAGGAAAGAGAAACACTTCAAAATATTTTGATAAAGTAAGAAAAGCGAATGCTATCCTTATTAAACAATCCAACCCCATGATTTCAAACACATATAAAGTCGGGGGCGAAGATATTGAAATTATATCTAATTTTTTAAAATGTTCCAGAGTTTGTCTAGGACTTCTTGCGGGATGATTACTCTTTTTTGATTATTGAGTTTTTCAAGCTTTTCTCCTAATGAGATAATAGCAGTTTCATGCCCAAGATTAACTTGATTTTCTGCTTCATCTATAATAATATCCCAATTTATTGGATTTTTTTCAATTATTAAAGTAATATCATCTATATCTTTAATTCTTGATGTACTGCTTTTCATAAGTATAATATCATGTATATCTGCAGCTTTTACTATAAGATTTTCACCAAATTCATGAATTTCATTTGCTCTATTTTTCATTTTTTCAGAGAATACTGAAGTAACTATTTTATTTAGAAATAAATCAAAACGAGCATTATTTATTTCAACCATTAAAGGAATATTTTTATTTAGCCCATATGTTAATGTAGCATCAGATTCTTTAGCGCCTAATTTTTTAAGCGCAAGAATAATTTTAGTTCTATCATTTTCTTTATCAAAAACAAAATCAACATCTAATGTAGAATCTTTTATGCTTTTCAACATCATTGCTGTTCCACCTATTGCATAAGCTACTATTTTTTTCTCAAGAATATTTCCTATTGCAATAAAAATTTCTTCTTGTTGTTTTATATCTATCATTTTTTATAATCTTCTAAATCTGAAAGATTTAATGGAATATAAACTTTATACTTTTGTTCTATATCTTTAAAATCTTGGGATGAATAGGGTTTTATTATATAAATAAAAGATTTGGATTTTTCTTTTTTTGCTTGATTTATAAATCTGTCAGGCATTTTTTTTATTTTTTTAACTATTCTTTTTGAAACTTCATAAAGAGCAATAATTTTTCTTATTAGTTTTTCTTTTTTTGCTAAAGTATATAGTGAGCTCCAATTAGTTATTTTTTTAAATAATGCTAGAGAGGCAATAACATAACGAATATCTTCTTGTTTTAGCGCATAAATTAGGGCTTCTTCATAAGAAGGAGTTTTTCCGTGAATATAATGGGGATTTGAAGAGGCTAGCTGAATTGGAGAAACTTGATTAATTATTTCAGTATAACTTATTCTTCTTTGTTTGTTTTTTAATGATATAGAATATATTCTTTTCTTTCCTGCACCATAGGTTGTTTTTATAAATCCGAGTTTTCTTAATCTATATATAACATAGATTGCTTTAGTTTTATCTATCTTTAATCTTTTACAAAGAGTTTCTATTGTATATACTCCTTCAAGATGAGTTGCTAATTCTTTATACTTATCATATCCTTTAATCATGTTGTCTAATTATACTCCTATTATTAAATGTATGCGAACTAATATATAAACTTTTCTATTGTTTTGCTTGATTATTAAATGTATGGGGGTTGAGAAGAATTGGTTTGAATTAATGGGCGGGCGGGAGGGAGGAAGTGGGGAGAGGAGTGGAGTGAAGTGGAGTGAAGTGGGAAGAGAGTTGAGAAGGAGAGGTTGGAGAGAGATGGAGGTTGAGAAGAGAGTGGAAGAAGAGGGGTGAGAGAGTGGATTAAGGTAAGTATTTTGCACCATATTTTTTAAGTTTTCTTTCAAGATCTCTTATTTGATTTTTCATCTGTATTGATCTAAGATGCGGGTCAATTTGGTATAATCTTGATAATTGCATTTGTAGATTAACTATATCATTTTTCCAAGCTTGTTCTTCGAATTTTTTAATATCTGCTCCTTGAAAATAAGCTTTGATTCTTTTATCAAATGCAATAGTTATAATAATTACTATTGAAGTCCAGAGATAAATTTGATTTCCAATATTTCCTATTTTATCAGCTTGATATACCCACATAATTACAAATATTGTAAGAAAAATAGTCCATGAAATTTTTCTTCCTATTCCAGTCATATTTGAGGAATAAATTCCATAGGCAAATATTAAAAATGGAAGAAATGCTGCGAGAGTTATTGCTAATGTACTATATGGAAGAATTATCATTTGAATTAAATCATCTTGAAGAAATCTAATACCCATAACTGAAACAATTATTGCAATTATTGTTGTTGTGCTACCATATCCTTCAAATAATGGCATTCTATTTAGAATTGCATGAATTATGATTGTTAACAAGATAATTAAAAGAACTTTTGCAAAAAAGAATTCACTACCTGAATAATCTCCGAGGATTATTTCAAATATAGGGGTTAGAAAATTTACTGCTTGGTCTATAATTTGGCGCATGCCTTGACCTAAATCAAGATTATCCCAGAGATATTGCGCAGAGACAAAAGGCAGAATTGCAAATATTCCAATTAACAAGCTAATTATTAACAAACTCTTTTTCATTAAATTATAAAGTTATAATGAATTTAAAAATGTATTGTCTATCTAATTTTTATTACTGAAACTTTGTAATTTTTTATTACGTATCTACTTACCTTTCTGAAGTAAATCCATAGCTCCATTGAATGGATTTACTTCTTGTAATTTCATAGTTTGCAAAATAGATAATAACCTAGCTGTA